>Ga0307510_10007349_pt1 | contig 13128 bp, 4 predicted proteins | sample 12_EM_MG_FD_207224 | JGI IMG/M metagenome (GOLD analysis project Ga0307510, IMG submission 207224) | Populus trichocarpa ectomycorrhiza microbial communities from riparian zone in the Pacific Northwest, United States - 12_EM | ecosystem: Host-associated > Plants > Roots > Unclassified | place... | reverse complement strand
GAAATAAATAATATTGATATCAAATATTTTTTATTATTCCATTAAACTATGTGCAATTTCATCATGTACAAAATCTATCTAACAAGAACTATATTTTCCATGGTTTCTTAAGCGCGTAAAAAAAAATTGAATTTTTTGTTACGTCATCAAGCGATTTACTTTTAATTTTTCGAATAAAACACAATTAAAAATAAAAATAAAAACTGAATTTTTTTTAAATGGGTCGGACCCGGCAAGAACATAATTGAAATTGCGATCAAATTCCGCAAATGCTACATCATCATGCGATATCCTTCTAATTTATGTAGTGTTATTAAATAATATTAAATACTATTTTTTCGAGTAAAACATAATTTTTTTAAAAAACTTTACTGGGTCAGACGCGGTCCAATCAACAGTTGAAACACTATTTACGTTAACAGCGCCAAGTGAATCAACATTGTTCAGTGCCCAGGTGAATTAATTCACTCAAGAGTGAACAGTGCCCAGGTGAATTGGTCACTAGACGCGCTCGTGTGAGAAGTAGTTGAGAGCTGCTTCTCACGAACCAACGGTTTTAACGAGCCCTCATTTATATAGTAATTTGCGTTTTATTATTACCAAACGTACTGTTTACACGGTTTGTTTGAAAAATAGCCAGAGCCACGTAAATAAACGGAAATTTTTTATTCTATGTTAGTTACTTTTTTTTTTTCCTGTGCTAATTACACAATTTATCTGTTGGTTAGCAACATTGAGCATTCAATTTAATATTTTACTTGCATTGTCGTTGTTATTTCTTTTGTTTTTCATCCCTTCCAAGTATCCGAGCCCCTTGTGCCGTTATTGTCATACAAGATTTTAACCATCGGATGCCATGGCAGGGTCACTGGCTCACTGGCACATGGTATGCTTGAATGTTAAAAGGCTAATCCCGTCACTTTACATCGTCACACGTCGTTGCCATATTATATGAGACATTTAATTTATTACAAGTATACGACTGAACCGAGACAAGTAGCTAACATGAAATGTCGGGTTGTGTATACATATATATATAAGTGAAAATGATTTTTTGTTTTAAAAAATTAATTGATACAGTAATAAAAAACAAGCAAAGACATCTTAGCTAATATATCAATAACAGTAGTGGTAGTGGTAGATAAAATAAAAATATCAATGTTAAAACATTGATTGAAATTAATTAAAAAAACAAGATTATATCAACTTAGATTTATTAGAATTAAATTATTTTTCAATACTAACTAGAGGTGTGTTTATTTTATATGAAAATATATTATTTTCTAAAAATATTTTTTTTTAGTGAAGGTGAAATTATTATATTGAGTTGTTATTGTTATTGTGACTGAAAACTGTGTTTTTTTTATATAATATGGAATCTAAAATAAGTATGTAACAAAATAAAATCTAATATCTGTGTTGATTATTCTGTAGAGAAACAATTCATGTCATCTCTATAAAAAAAAAGAAAAAAAAAGAGATCATATGAATATTTATAATAGAATAGAATACTATATAATAAAAATGAGGTTCTTACTATTGTGTCGCTGTATTACAATGTCGTTTCCACTTTTTAACGTCGTTTTTTCACTTGACAAAACGCACACACCATCAGATTGTATAAGTGAATCCAGAACGTGCAAATTAAAATAAATACTTCAAAATAAGCAATATGCTTCTCTTATTTAGGAATTCCTCGTATTAAAAAAAACCCATTAATGTCTTAAATTTGAAAATTAAAAAAATAATGATAAAAATAAAAGGAGGAGAGAGAAATTGAGGAGAGAGAAACTTTCTAGGCGACCGCAGTCCGCATAGATCAAAATGTCCATCATTTGAAGCTATCACTGTCATGAATTTTTTAAATCGATTTGAGAGTCTAAATCTGAAAACTTTTGAACCTGTTTTTTTGTATCTATTAACCATTTCAATCTGGTTTTTGAAATTATTTTTGGATGATTAGTTTGACATTGCCGATCAAGATGCATTTAGTTTTTTTTTTTAATTCAAATTATTATTTATATGTTTTTAATCATTTATATGTAAATATAAAAAAAAAATTAAAAAAAATTATTTTAATATATTTTCAAATTAAAAACACTTAAAAAAATAACCTTTAAACAAAACTTTAAATATTAAATAAGGATTTAAAAGCATTTTTTTAATGGAAAAAAAAATGGTGACTTGCCATGTTGTCGTCGAGATTTGTCAGAATGTGGCCCAGTTAGCTCAAGAAAGAAGAAGACTTGAACATCACACCATCAACATCTAGAGTGTATTGTTTTTTATTTAAAAAAAATAAAATTTTATAATTTTATAATTTTAAATTATTTTAATATGGTGATGTTAAAAATAAAATTTTAAAAATAAAAAAATATTTTAATATATTATCAATCGAAAAACATTTTGAAAAACAATTACTTTTATGATTCTGAATACTCTTATCTATGTTTAGACGCGCTTAAGCTTGCAAGTATAATTTTTTTTTTTATTTTGTATAATTTTTTTTTATTTTTTTAATATTTTTTTTATTTTGAATTTTTCACATTTATTTTACTACTCTTAAAGATGTAGTAAAATTCATTATCATCTTTTCTGTTTTTTTAATACGTAATCTCATGTGTGGTCATTCTTGACAATGTTTTTAACTTGAACTATTATAGTTTTTTTAAATAAAAAAAACTAAAAAAACTGTTACTATAACAAAATATAATTATTTACGGTACAATGAAATAAAAAATATTTTTATCCAAGATTTTGGCTTTTAGATTCAAAGACAATAGAAAAAAAAATGAATATAATTTTACTTGAAACTAAAATATTTTTTATTGAATGGAGAAAATAGGTCAATTAAAAATAAAAAAAATATTTAAAAAGATATGTAAAAAAAATACTCAAACACAAAAAAATGCATTAAAAGCATAAATCTAATAATTTTTCATCAAGAAAAAAATAAAAGGGGCCGGGTGTCACAAGACAAAGGGGTATCAAGCTATTCTGGGTGATATGTTACTAACAAATGTGAATAATTTTTAACAAAATATTTTTTTAAAAAAAAAATAAGAAAAACAAGCTTGATTTTAAGCCACGCACGTGAAAATCATGAGGGGGCGGATGCCACTTTATGCTAATTTGCCAAAAAAAGAAAAAGAAAAAGAAAAAGAAAAAGAAAAAGAACAAGTGTGACAGAAATCTAGGATCCAATTCCCGAAAGATAACCTTCGAGCAGGAAGGATACTGCATGCAGGCTTGCAAGGAGCGCCGCCCCGCTGCCCTTACCTTGTAGTTGCAATTCAACTTATCCTGCGCACACCTTAAGGTGCCCTTCATTACCTCCCAAGTTTCGTCCTGCAAATATTCCATGGGAAACTTGAAGGAGCACTCTCATATCGTTCGTAAAGATTGTTCATGAAATTAATAGGCAGAAGCCAGTTATCTTAATCTCTAGTTCCAATCAAAGATGAACAATGAGGTGGTGGCGGTGATAATTCGACATTTTTTTTTTAATTTAAATGATAAAATTACATTTTTTAAAAATTTTAAGTTGAAAAAAAATATATTAATGATAACATAGGGCTAAACTATATATATTTTTGAATTAATGGAGAAACTGTATTAAAAAAAAGTCTAAGATACTGTATCTTAACACGTTGAACCCGTGATATATGATAAGGATCTAACTGGATCTAATAGTTTTTTTTAAAAAAATTTATCTTGTACCTAAATAAAGAATAAAAAGAATTACAAAAAAAGCCCCACAAAAAAGCTTAGTGTGTCCGAGTCTATTAAAAAAATAGCTCAGGCGAGTGGCCCTGGTGACTTAGGCCTATGCTCTTGGGTCTTTTTTTAATTTTTTTAAGTGGGGTATTGTCCGTCCTTTTTTTTTTAAGAGCAAATAATGTTTACTTAGATGTGGTGATCAGAAAATCAAGGCAAACCTAATTTTACCCAAAAATTCCATTTTATAACCTATTAATTTTAACAAAAAAAAAAACTTTATAAACACCCTTTCTCAGCACCTAGAAATTAATTTATCAACCAACCTATAAAACCTTAAAATATAAAATCAAACCGAATTATATATTTTTCATTGACTTTTAAGTAATATTAAGATATGAACCAACTAGCATCACTTTTTTTTTTTTATCGATTGGAACTCATGTACAGCATTATCAACTAATTTAGTTTACTCTGTTATGTTTATTTACCTATTTAAATTTGATAGGTCAACCAATTTAAGGGTTTGAATCCTGAAATTGACTTAATAATGAATTAGATTAAGCTAATTAACGTCATCTCCCTCTCAAAAGTCAAAATTCAACGATGAACAGGATACAAATCCCCCAACGTGAGATCAACTCTTTGAACATTCTGCATTAGAATTCGCTTTTTTTTTTTTTTAATTTGGTGTTCCTCCCATTGTTTTAACATATGAAACCTTCAGCTTCAATTTGACTTGAGAAGAGCAGGCCGCTACAAGATTGCATGCGAGAATGAGGATTTTCAAATGCAATAACTGACTGATTTGATACGATGTGAAGGCAATCTTACTACACAACAACGAATATCCCCAGCTATATTTATTATCCAAATTAAGAATCCCCAAAATACTCCAAAACCATTATGAATCAACAATCTTGGAATTACAAAATGTCTCATTTCTTAAAATTTACAATTATAAACCCTTGCGTTTCAAATCAAAATTGATTAGAATTTAAAATTTTTTATTTAAAATTAATTTTTTATATTTTTAAATTATTTTAATGTGCTGATATAAAAAATAATTTTTTAAAAATAAAAAAAATATTATTTTAATATATTTCAAAATAAAAAACATTTTAAAATAAAATCATTATCACACTTTAAAAACGACATGTTTAAACAGTACAGGAACATGGGTTAACAGGTGACCGTTAATAACGTATTTTATTGATGAATCCTAGGGAATTTCTTAATGATGATGGTGGGTAAGATACCAAGATCAAGATGACCACTAGAACATAGCTCGGGACAAAAAAAGAAGACTTATTTCTATCAAATTGATCTTTGAGTGTGGGTTTATGATGATGACACATTAATAATTTGGATCCATAATGGAGAACAGATGAGATAAAATTGATGCTTAAAGCACGAAGCTTGTCTACCAGTTCATCTCAGGTCTTTTTCAGCAGAGCTGCAAGTGAGTATCCTTTCTCTATCAGCAATTGCATGTTGCAAATATAATGAAATATTTTGTTTAATCATGTCGGCACTAAGAAATTACAAAACTATAGGGCTAATGCACTTTCTGCAGGCACGGTCACAAGGAACAAAATACATCTATTCTTTATTAGCATCCTAGACAGGAACTAAAGTTATAATTAAGAACACAAGGCTACTTGTTGTCATCGAACCAGGAGAGGCCCGAGACACCACCTTAGGGTTTATCTACCTAAAAGACCACTTGTTATACAATGACTCCAGCATCTAATGATCTAATAAACAAGTATTCTTAACATCTCAACTTTTATGGCCTCGGCATGATGTGCTTAATTTGTTTTATATTTGTGTCCACTGGGAGCAAATGGGTGACGATCAAATTGTTGGTTCGAGCTTTTTGGAGTGGATCATGGAGTGGTCAGACAAAAAAGTTTGATAACAGAACTCGAAGGAGTTGGAGTGGTGGCCGGATAAAGTTAGACCTACCAAGTTAGAGTTCCAAGCCACAAGATTGACACCATGAAAAGCAACATTTCATTGGTGGGAGTAGTGGTTAGCTGGTGATGCAATGTGATATTAAAGAAAAACACAGCACAAGATCATGAAAGCAAGTTGACGTCAAACTAGATATGGTATAAATTGCAGCATTTCTTCTGGTATGGTATAAAGAGCCATTGATGGTAATGGTGGGGATCGAACAAACCATGACATCTTGACACCACCAACTTCTTTTTAGCCAATGGCATCCAAAACCAAGACGGGTGTCAATGTGGCATTGAGCCAAGTAGCATAAAAGAAAATCATGAACCCTAGGAATCTTGTCTGAACAGAAACCCAGTTTGATTGCCTCGAGTTCTTTCCTGCTGGCATATATGACATACCCCACAGGGAAGTGGTTTTTTCTCTTCTTTCCCTCTCGCCGAGACTCTCCATGGATGAGGAAGCAAATAGCATATAAGTGGGAAAGAAAGACATGGTGAAGGTGTCATCATGCGGATCGTAGATGAGGTAAAAGGGCATTTAGGCATCTTTTGCTTTAGTTACTTGAAGATTTCCATAAGGTACATAATCTTTTGATGCTTTGTCCCCTAAAGTTTAAGCATCTCATCCATCAATCAAACCCATCAGCCTTTGAATAAGCTACCCCACCCATTTTGGCAATACAAGTGATCGCTCGTGTACCAAATACCAATGAATGAATGCTGCTTTAAAGTAGCATCTGACAAGGGTGGGAAAGGACCATCGTACCTAACTCATAGTCGGGCTTTCTAGGTTTTCCTTTTCCTTGTCGGAGGCCCAGTGGATGTAGGTCAATCTCCTCTGTTATTAAATCCCACTCCATCCTTCTAGGATTGGAAGAGAGATTTCCCAACAAAAATCTCGAGAGGCCACCGAATCTATATTTCAATAAGAATCTCCAATCAGAAATTTCTATTTGCTAACAGAGTAGTTCTTCTCCATTGTTGAATCCCATTCCACTTCGAGACCTCCTGTAAGAAATTTCCCCTCTTTTCTTGGTCTTAACAAGTGGGAGGAGTGATTAGATGCGGTCTATACGAGCTTCCAAGACGCTAACCCCCTAGCCAATTAAGAAAAAAAAAATTGTTGACTCCAAGTCCATTCAGATTGAAGGCCGTCCTAGTTAAAACTCAATTGAGTTAGTTTCAAGCCCAGATCCCAAATCCATCTTAAGAAACACTCCAACAATTTGACAAGACAACGTTAGATTTTGCCTTCCCCGATTTCTTGGCACCCACACTGTAGTTTTCCCAAGGAATGATGCTGGTTGAGCACTGAATTGACTAGGTTTAAAATAGTTAAGTTTAAAATTTGATTTGGATTCGATTCTAGATCGACAAACAGCTAGATTTACCTGCTAGATCAAGCGAGGTTTTTATGGATCACTGAGTCAGCCCATGATTGATAAATAGAGAAGGTGAGTCTATGAGTCCAAAAAAGTCTAGGATTAACATGATTTGTATGCAGTTTCTTCATCACTGGCATGATCAACTCATTGCTAAGGAAGAAAATAAGTGGTAAACAAGATTGCACGAGATATTGCAAATTACTATTATGGGCTAATTACTAGCTGCATCACTGGGAAAGCTTGGTTAGTATTTTGGGCCTTTAAGCTTCTCCAGCGACCGAAAATATAAATTTGTTCGGGCCTCAGTTATTCAGATGTCGTAAAATTACGTAACTTGAAAAAGTGGCAGGGCTTGCAGGAAACTAATACCACGTTATTGGTGGAGGATTGATGAGAAATAAATATAAATTTTTGGGAATATATTAAAATAATAATTTTTATTATTTTTAAGTTTTGTTTTTTATACTAGCACATTGAAATAATTTAATATGATAAAAAAACTAATTAATTTTTTAAAAAAAAAAATTAAAAACATTTTTTAAATACAAAAACAAAAACTCTTCCTAATACCCTTCAATAGCATCGCTCGAGATGCAAAGTATTCCACATCGTGTCGAACCACATGCTTAAAAATTTAATAACAAACAGTTTAATTTGGACCAGATATTATGTGGTCCGAGTAGTTGGATCGAATGTTTAACATGTTCGGTTCAAGTTGAACAGATTTTTACTAATTAATTTTCTGAATATAAGCCAATGCTTTTTATTTAAAAGAAAAGCAAAGAAACCCTATCAACCTTAACCACTATATCCTAATAAACCTCAAAGAGAAGACGTATTTATGAGGCGAATATTTTTCCATATTTTTTTCCAATTGATTTAAGCCTTCGACACGACACGACTCCATCCGTCGATTTGGTAAAATTTAGGTTAGAATAAACACGAATAAAGACAATATGTGAATAATAACAAAAAAAAAAAAAGATATTGCGTACGTAAATACGATTGAAATAGAGGGACTAATATGATCAATTATCAAAACTACAGAGACACAATTTGAATTTATCCCTTAATCTACCTGTAAGTTATAACTAATAATGTTACCTCAATCATTCCACAAAATTCGAGCATAGTCTAATCCTTTTCCACCAAAAAATAAACTTGCAAGTTCGGATCTCCATCCTCCAAGCTCCGAATTATAGAAAAATTATGATTCAAATTTTTTGTTACATGTACTCATAACCATATATGTTTAAAGTAGAGAAGGATATCGAGGCAAGCTTCATTTCAAGTTCTTGAAAGAAAAAGGAAAGAGAAAGCAGCATTAGCATGAAAAGGCTAAAAAAAAGCTTACACAAGAAGAAGGGAAACAAATTCGAGGCATGACAAAGAATCGCATTATAGAACAATCCCAAAGCAATCTTTAACCGAAAATCTTCTTTTCCCCCCCTCTCTTTATACATTGCCTAAGCCAATGGCTAAACGGGTTACTATTTTCATCACCTTTTTTTTTTAATGGGCCTCTTTTCTTCTTTTTCAGATAAAAACTGAAGGTAAATCTCTAGATTCCACATGATCATGAATGTCAAACTTAAAGCATGACATGATTGCTCAATTCCATCCTCCACTTATATTCTCTGAACCCTCTCTTTCATTCTTCTTTTTTCTCCTTTTAAAGGAAGAAGAATAATAAATCAGTGGTCAATGGCCAGTGTCGACCAAATACTAATTTCTCTCTGCTGCAATATTTCTTTCTTGTTTCACTTACTTTAAGACGTTCTGCACGGTACAGTATTCCAAAGAAAAGCTTGAGTAAATCGTGAAACTAATATTTCATGTTTCTTTATTGACATTAGCGTTTCTTTTTCCCGAGAGAGATGAAGACAGACAAGCATTCTTTGCGTGGAAGACAGTTAATAAATAGAACAGGCAATAAAAAGCTTCTTTGGGAGCTAGATGCCCTTGTGAATTTACTATAGAGCATTGACCAAGAATATATATATAATTAAGGCAGCGATGTCCTGTATATGTGATTAGGTTTAGATGAGAAAACTAATTGGAGTTTAAGCGCTTAGTTAATACATTACCATTCATATACTTAGTTTTTTTTTAACACATTGAAAGTTTTTTCTTCTGCTCTTAATATATAGTGTACGTAACATGTAGTTCTTCAGGGTAACAGCTATATTCCAATATTTGATTTAGGAAAAGTTAAAGGATTTTGGAAGAAAAGGAAAACGAGGCTGATAGAGTACTCTAGCTAGTTCTTAATTTGTAGAAATATCAATATCGGAGAAGCCGATATTTTGCTTCAGATCTGTGAGGGAAAAAAAGAAAAGAAAAGAAAAAAGAAGAAATTTCTTATTTTGCGGCTAATTAACATGAAGTGGCTTAAATCCAACTGAACTTTCAGCTACTTGTGTACATATGTAGCTCCTCTTCTGATAACTCTTACTGACAACATCTAGATCCTATTGTAGAAGCTAATTAAAGGAGACACTACAATATCATTCCTGCTATTCAATCGCTTCTGGATGCAGCCTTTTGTTATCAATGAGAGGGACTCCAAAAAGCTTCACTGGACTAGATGATTCCTCAGTACTAAATGTTAATGAATGCTTACCCAAAACACCATTCTTAGCCCTTTGAACGCCAAAACAAATGGTTTGATCTTGACATGAAGAACCCGGCTCTATAAGCTTGGGTACTGTATTGTAAGCTTTTTGCTCATTGGGCACTGGTTTTACATGGTTTTGGATGAAGTAGATAATGTCATTATAGAGATTCTTCATGTGGGAGAGTTCTGATAAAAGCATACAGTTTTTCCTTCTCAGTTTCTGGTTGTCTTCTGAGAGGGCAGTTAGGATATGATCAACATTTGGTTTTGGAGATGGAAATGGAGGATCAATCCAACCAAAACCATGATCTTCTGATTGGAGAAATTGGGTTGCTTGGTCAGGGTAGTGTTGGTGATGGTGCTGGGATATTGTTTTTCTCCTGTGAATCTCAGATAGCAACTGCTTTGCTCCTTTTCTGAAGTACTCATTTGCAAACTCCCACCTGTCAGTTACTACCTTCTTGAATCCCTGCAAGGTATTAACAGAAGAATAAGAGAAAGACAAGAAAAGAAAGATTCTCAAGTAAAAATATTAAACCTGTTTCGTGAAAGGACGTTTATTTAGAAAGCTTTGTCATCTAATACGGATTACCATTTATTAAATACTAACACTATATCTTGGGCAGAATGTTTATGGTTAGCTGGGATTGATACGTCCTTCAGTATTTTGGTGCTCTAGATCATATATAGTGCTTAAGATCTTCAAAAGAAGAGTGGTATAGGATGAAGAGATTTTGAGTAAAATTACAGGTAGATGTCAAGTTATCTAAAATGAGAGCGACCCTACTTGGAAAAACTAAGAAACTCCCTGGAAAAGCAGCCATAAAAGCAGCCATGTTAGTTTGCACAGCTTTTACCTTGCTGCTCATTAATTAGTAACTCTAGAGATGATTTTAGCTAGAAGTACCCTTGACCGAGTGAGATAGAGGGCGAGAGAGAGAGGGAGATGCTCACGTAGGTGTTGAGCTGCCTGACAAAGCTTGAGAAGTTGTTGTGCTTGAAGTAATTGGGGAGGAGTTCCCTAGCAAACTCAGGAGGTCTCCACACAACAAAGGTGGTTTCATCATCACCCCAAGAGACAACGTGGTCTGTAAGAGGGTCATCAACTAGCTGGTAAGTTTTTGTTAAGAAGGGTGCAGGAACTGCCTTTTGAGACTCCACAGTAAACACCATCTCTTCACACCTATCCACTGTAAATGCCATTATCAGCTGGGAATTAAACTAGAGGAAGCAGATGATATGCACTTCTACAAGTACAATTTTTACCCTCAATATTCACAACTGCAAGTCCAATGTGTTTAAAGAAGCTCCTCTCTCTCTCTCTCTCATTATAATTTTCTAACTTTATGAAACAGAAACATATGGCCATGTCACTAAAATAAAAGCCACTCTTTGCTCTCTCTTTCTCTCTCATCGTATTTTATAACTTTAAGAAGCATATGACCATGTCAGTAAATTATAGTATTGAACTTTTCTCGAATTACTATAATTATAAGATCCAATATGAGCTCTTAATTAGCTATTGATTGTTCCTTTGCGCCTTGGCTGCAGTACTATTAGCAGCTAGCTGGTGGGGAAAGATGCATCCTTTTTTTCTTTTTTTGAAGTGAGTGGAGGAAGATGCATCTTGAGCTCGTGAGCTTTTCTTTGATTAGGGCACACCCAAATGATGGTTTAGAATCATTTGTCTTTACATGCAAGGACAAATCTGTTCCTATTTGATGTTCAGTACCATATAACCCATGCTGCCATACAATATAGCAACTTCTCTTAGTATCAGAAAAGAATTTTTGGAGGTTTTTGCTATGATATTCCTTACAAAAAAGAAATTAGAAAAGGTGAAGTGCCCAAATATATATTAATGATGTTAAGATATGGTTCCTCCACCCTAGGAGGGACATTATATTCTTCTCTAGAACTGAAACTTGGAAGCTTGCGAATACATATTTTGAATCTCTGAATCTTTAACCCTTGCTGTCATCAAGGAACACTATATATTCTATTTATTGGAGTCTTACATTCACCAGTGACCAGTGAATCAAAACTTTTTTTTAAAAAAAAAGGCTGTATCGAGAAGCCCTAGTTATATATTTAATCTGTGATTGCACAGAAGTCGTAATTATGTATTCTCTGAAATAATGAATCAAAAGGGTTTTCAACTTGGCTATGAATTCTGGCTTGTTATGCATGTGATCAGCGAAGGGAGGCAAGCAAGTTGGCACTCACAGGCTTTTATTTATTTATGTTTTTTTCCAGATAAGCCTTGGACAATACACCCTAGAGCTAGCTTGTTAAAAATTTATTACGAGAGATCAAGATATATAACGACATGAGCTGAAGCTCCCCCCCCAACTAATTATTTAATGAAAATATAATTAATAGGAATATATATATGTGTGTGTGTGTGTGTGTGTAGTCGGAACATTCCTCTACTTTAATCATTTATTTCAAATTATGTTCGTGTACAGAACTTATTCAATGGAAGATTGCTCGGCTATGCACGGTTGTTCTGCACTTCTTCAATTTGAACCTGGAATGTTTTATGATAAAGATTATTTTAAAAGACTTCATGAATTTCCTAGCTTAAGATTCTTGTATTAAGTTTTTGTAAAGGATTTAAAAGTCTTATTTTAGGGTTCTTGTTTCTTTCTCTGGTTTGGACATTAATTAATGACTGTCATATTTAGTATTTTTCCTAGTTAGAAATTGATTTCAAGAAGTACAATTCCCTCGATTCATACTCTCCATAACTTAATTATAAATCTCTAATTAAGTTTTTGCTCGGCATTGGAGTAAACCTCTAAGTTTATTGGCCGATTATTCAGCACAAAAACACAATTATTTAAATTAATTAAGAACTTTATGGTTCTTACAATTGATATAAGCTAGCGTTCAAGACTTATACTTTGATTGAGTCTTCTTAGCTAAATCCAGCACTAATATGTATCCTTTATAATTCGAATGGTCTTTGTTTATACACATCATGACACTTATTTATACAAAATAAATAAGTGTGATTTTTTTTTTTTTCTCTGTTTTTATATACTGCTCGGAGGACTGAACAAATAGTTGCGAATGAAATGTTCTGATGCCGATAATATCATTTTTATTGCGAATACTACGTACTGGCATGGAAGTAAATGACTGATCGATCTACGAGCAAGTAATATATATGCTGCAAATTGTACATTAAATCCAATGAAATTAACTGTAATCACATTGAAATAAATTAGTCTAATCTGTTTTGCTTACCAGAAACAGAAAATAGATAGCGAATGTTTCTCCTTTTCCTTTCAATATATACATAAAAAACAAAGAATTTTTTTTTTTAAAAAAAGGGAAAAGGTTCTTTTGATTTTTGCTTTTCTTTTCTTTTTACGTGTTGCTTTTCTTGATAACTCCATTTCCAGGGATTGGACATGCCTGGAAAAATAAATGCCATGGT
>Ga0307510_10007347_pt1 | contig 13129 bp, 7 predicted proteins | sample 12_EM_MG_FD_207224 | JGI IMG/M metagenome (GOLD analysis project Ga0307510, IMG submission 207224) | Populus trichocarpa ectomycorrhiza microbial communities from riparian zone in the Pacific Northwest, United States - 12_EM | ecosystem: Host-associated > Plants > Roots > Unclassified | place... | reverse complement strand
CGACTACTACCTGCGCCTGACCGGCGACGGCGGGCGCATGCTCAAGGGCCAGCTCGCACTGACCCCAACTCGCCCCACCCAGCCGGTGGTTCCGACCGGCGGCGACACCACACCGCCCGCCGCGCCGGGCGGCCTGACCGTCACCGGACACACCAGCAACTCCGTCTCGCTGAGCTGGAACACGGCGACCGACAACGTCGGTGTCACCGGCTACCGGATCCTCCAGGTGTCCGGCTCCACCAGCACCCAGGTGGGCACGACCGGCTCAACCTCCTTCACCGTCACGGGACTTGGCGCGTCCACCGCTTACACCTTCGACGTCGTCGCCCACGACGCGGCGGGCAACGTCTCGCAGCCCTCCAACCAGGCCACCGTCACCACCGACCCCCCGTCCGGCACCACCAACCTGGCCCTCCACCAACCCACTTCGGAGAGCAGCCACACCCAGATCTACGGCTCCGGCAATGCGACCGACGGCGACACGAACACCTACTGGGAGTCCGCCAACAACGCGTTCCCCCAGTGGCTCCAGGTCGATCTGGGCGCCGCGACCGGCGTCAAGCGGATCGTCCTCCGCCTTCCGCCGGCGACCGCCTGGGCGACCCGTACCCAGACGATCACCGTGCAGGGCGGCACGGACGCCGGCACCACCACCCAGCTCCTCGCCCCGGCGGGCTACACCTTCGACTCGGCGACCGGCAACGCGGCGACCCTCACGCTCCCGTCCACCGTCACCACCCGCTACCTACGGCTCACCTTCACCGCCAACACCGGCTGGCCGGCCGGGCAGGTCTCGGAGTTCCAGGTCTTCGGCGCCTGACGGACACCGGGTCTCGCCCCTACGACCCCCGTGCCCCCGCTACCCGAGCATCCAGCCCTCCGCCCGCCGCGCGGTGGCGCGAATGTTCTTGCGTGCGCCCGGTGGCAGACGCCGCAGTACCTCGCGGACGCCGTGGCGGAGGCGGTGGTCGGCGGTGGTCCGGAGCAGGACGCGGCGGGTGGTGCCGATCCGGCCGGGGTCGCCGACGGTGAGCCGGAGCTGTCCGCCCGGGCCGGCCCAAGTGGGGGAGACCAAGCGTGGGGGCGTGCCGACCGCGACGGTGCCGAGGGCGATACGGGTACTGCCCGGCGCGGGGGCCAGCCGAGGACGCCGCCCGACACCCAACAGCTGTGCGCTGCCCCAGACTTGATAGGCGCCGGTGCTCATGGGCGCGTCACCGCTGAGGGTCAGCGGGTCGATGACCGACTCACCGGCGACCACGACCCGGTGACGGCCGCCGCCGAGCGGTTCCAGCGCCGGTGTCAACTCCCCGTCCGGGTACCACCAGTGGTTGTCGGCGGTGTCGTGCACGATGAGTTCCCCGTACGCGTACGAGAAGGGGTCGGGAACCTCCCAGTCCTCCGCTCCCCTTATACCGTCCAGGAGTTCGGGGTCGAGCAGCATCCGTCCGCCCCGCTCCACGACGGTCAGCGGCTCGCCGTCGCCCCGGACCATGCCGATCCGGGTCCGCAGCACCAGCTTGTCGTTGCGCCAGCGCATGTCGTCCACCTCGACGTGCGCCTTGATCTGCTCGGTACGGCGGGCGAGTTCGACCAGGGAGTCCAGCCGGTCCCGCACGAGCAGCTCCGCCCGCAGCCGGCTGATCGCCGGGAGCCCTTCGCTCACCCCCGGCGGATAGCTCGTCATCGCCATCCGGCGGACGGTGGTGAAGTACTCCTCCAAGTCCTTGCCGGTGCGCCGCAGTATGCGCGGTTCGCTGACCGGCCGTAGCAACTCGACACGGTACGAGCGGCGCAGCAGCCGGTCCTGGAGGTCGCCCGGCGGTGTGCCCTCCTTGATCGCCTCCACGACCTTGTCCAGGTGGCCGTAGTAGTCGTCGGCGGTGATCCGGCGGCTGCTGTTGTTGCCGCCGTCCTCCCGCCGATTCCATTGGTAGCAGGGGTAGTTGCCGAGTATCGACACCGTCTTGGCCCGCACGTAGGTGCGCGCCATGAACAACTGGTCCTCCAGCCTGACCCGCCCCTCCGGGAAGCGGATCCCGTGCTCCCGCAGAAACTCCCGGCGGAACATCTTGTGCGGCGTCAGGCTCTCGAAGAGCGGCGCGTCGGCGGCCGTGCACCGCTCGACCGTCCGCTTGAACACATTGCTGGGCCCCTGCATCGTCCCGTGCACCTTGCCCAGCACGATGTCCGACCCGTTGCGCTCCGCCAGGGCGTACAGCCGCTCCAGCGCCTCGTACGACAACTCGTCGTCCTGGTCGACGAATTGGACGTACTTCCCCTCGGCCCGGTCGATCCCCACGTTGCGCGGCTTGCCCGGCCAGCCGGAGTTCTCCTGCCGGTAGACCCGGACGTGCGGATGTGCCTCGGCCAGCCGTCCGAGGCGTTCGGCGGAGTCGTCCGTCGACCCGTCGTCGACGTAGACGACCTCGTACGCGTCGGTCCCCAGGCTCTGGTTGACGAGCGACGGCGCGCAACGGTCGATGTAGGAACCGGCGTTGTACACGGGTACGACAACGCTTACCTTGATCAAAATATCCCCCCCGGGACAAGTGTTGTTGCCCTACGAGACACCTGTTGTTGGGGATTAGTTGTACGGCTCTTGGCGTGAGCCTTACGGAACGTGAGAGAGCCCGGACGGCCGGGACCGCCTCGCTACGCGGATTCCCTGATCACCAGTTCCGTCGGCAGGATGAGAGGCGTCGGCTCCTCGCCCGCCAGCACGCGCACCAGCATCCGGGTCATCTCGCTGCCGAGCGCGACGATGGGCTGGCGGATCGTCGTCAGGGTGGGCTGGGTGTGCCGGGCGGTCAGGATGTCGTTGAAGCCGACGACCGCGACGTCCTCGGGGACGGTCCGGCCGCGCTCGCGCAGGACGTGCAGGGCGCCCGCCGCCATGGCGTCCGAGGCGACGAACACCGCGTCCAGGTCCGGGTGTTCGTCGAGGAGACGGGCGGTCGCCGTGGCGCCGCCCAGCTCGCTGAAGTCGCCGTGCGCCACCCGGTGGTCATCCAGGCCGGCCAGGGCGACCGCTTCGCGGAAGCCCAGGTAGCGGGAGACACCCGCGTGCATGTCGAGCGGGCCGGTGACGGTGCCGATGGCGCGGCGGCCCGTCGAGATCAGGTACTCCACCGCCTCGCGGGCCCCGCCCCGGTTGTCGGCGTCCACGTACCAGCGCGGAGCCTTTTCGAGGGAGCGGCCTCCGTGTACGACGGGGACGTTCCCCGCCTCGGCGACCTTCGCCAGCGGATCGTTCTCGCGCAGGGCCAGCAGCATGACGCCGTCCGCGCCCCGGGACTGGAGGACGCGGGTGAGCCGGGCGCGGCCCCGCTCGCTCGCGGCCAGGATCAGCAGCAGTTCGAGGTCGGTCTCCTCCATCACCGCGTTCACCCCGGTGATGACCTCCGCGAAGAAGAGGTTGGCGAACAGCGCCGGATCGTCGCTGGAGATCGCCAGCACCACCGCACCGCGCCGCTGCGAGGCGAGCGAACGGGCCGCCACGTTCGGCACATAGCCCAGTTCCGCGACGGCGCTCTCCACCGCCTGCCGCGCCTTCTGGCTGACGTGCCGGCGGTTGTTGATCACACGCGAGACGGTTCCGACGGACACCCCGGCGCGCAGCGCCACCTCGTCGAGCGTCGGCGGCCGTGTGGTCATGTGGGGCGACTCCAGTCCGTACGGAGGGGCGGGCGGTAGCGGGGGCGGGCGGTGGCAGGTGTGGGCGGTAGCAGCACTGTAAGCGCTGACGGCGTCACGGGCCGCCGCGCCGGATGACTTCCGCGTACCAGTGGGCGCTGTCCTTCGGCGTACGGCGCTGGGTCGCGTAGTCGACGTGCACGATGCCGAAGCGGGGCCCGTAGCCGAAGGACCACTCGAAGTTGTCGAGGAACGACCAGACGAAGTAACCCTTGAGCGCCACCCCGCGGTCGATCGCCCGTGCGCAGGCGCGGAGATGGCCGTCCAGGTAGGCGATCCGGTCCGTGTCGTGCACCACCTCGCGCACCGCCCCGTGCGCTCCGTCCCGCTCGACCACGTCGTCGAAGGCGGCGCCGTTCTCCGTGATGTACAGGGGTACGGCCGGATAGTCGGCCTTGAGGCGCAGGAGGAGGTCCAGGAGTCCCCGCTCGTCGATCTCCCAGCCCATCGCGGTGCGCGGCCGGCCGCCGTCGGCGACACGGACCAATGGTGAGCCCACATAGGCGGATTGGACCGGTGTCGTGCTGCCCGCGACCAGCATCGGCGCGTAGTAGTTGATGCCCAGGTGGTCCAGTGGCGCGCTGATCCGCTTCAGGTCGCCGTCGCGGATGTGGCCGGTGCCGGTGACCTCGCGGAGGTCGTCGAGCACGTCGTCGGGGTAGGCGCCGCGCAGCAGCGGGTCAAGGAGGAGGCGGTTCTGCATGCCGTCGACACGACGGGCCGCGTCCAGGTCGGCGGGCTCGGTGCCGAGCGGGGTGACGTGGGTGAGGTTGAGCGTGATGCCGACGCGCGAGGCGCCGTCCCGTATCGCCTCCGCCGCCAACCCGTGGGCGAGCAGCAGGTGATGGGCGGCGCGTACGGCGGCGGCGGGCTCGCGGCGGCCGGGTGCGTGGCGGCCCGTGGCGTAGCCGAGGAAGGCTGAGCACCACGGTTCGTTGAGGGTGGTCCAGTGGGCGACGCGGTCGCCCAGCGCCTCGTGCGCGAGGGCCGCGTACTCGGCGAACCGCTCGGCCGTGTCCCGCACCGGCCAGCCGCCGGCGTCCTCCAGCGGCTGGGGCAGGTCCCAGTGGTAGAGGGTCGGCCAGGGCTGGATGCCGTGATCCAGGAGGGTATCCGTGAGACGGCGGTAGAAGTCGAGGCCGCGCTGGTTCGCCGGGCCGGAGCCGGCGGGCTGGATCCGGGGCCAGGCGAGGGAGAACCGGTAGGCGCGCAGGCCGAGTCGGGCCATCAGCGCGATGTCCCCGGGGAAGCGGTGGTAGTGGTCGGCCGCGACGGCCCCGGTGTCACCGCCCTGGACGGCGCCCGGCGTGGCCGCGAAGGTGTCCCAGATCGAGGGCCCCCGGCCGTCCTCCGCGACCGCGCCCTCGATCTGATAGCTCGATGTGGCGGCGCCCCACAGGAAGCCGGGACCGAACGTGCTCACTGACTCGAACTCACTGACTTGAACCTCCGTCTACGGGATTTTCCGAGAGCGATGACAATCGGAGTGCCCTCGTCCTCGATGCAAATATCGCTGCTGACCTGGGATGGAACTGGGTTGACGCCACAGCCCGGCCGGTTCCTGTGCGATGCCTCCGTCAGAAACTGGAAGCGCTAACAGTCGCAGACTAGAAGCGGAACGTTCAGTCTGTGAAGGGTCCGGACGCGGAAAGGCCGTGGAAATGACTCCTGTGCGTGAAGTCTTGACAGCCTCGTCGCCCCCACCCACCATCTGGCACTGACGCCGCACCGAGCCGGGACCCTGTCACCGAGAGGGCCCGGTATGTTCCGCAGGACCAGATTTCGCAGAACCGCATTCCGCAGGACCAGATGGGGCGCGGTCCTCCTCGCGCCCGCCCTGACCGTCGCCACCCTGGCCGCGACGCCCGTGCTTCCCGTGACGTCCGCGCAGGCCGCGGACGCGCCCTACGAACGGGTGCTCAACGGCACGTTCGACAACGGCAAGGCCTCGTGGTGGAGCAGTGGCAACACGCCGTCCACCGTCAACTCGGGCCGTCTGTGCGCCGATGTCCCCGGCGGGACCGTCAACGTCTGGGACTCGATGATCGGCCAGAACGACATCCCGCTGGAGGCCGGCCGGCCCTACACGCTGCGCTTCACGGCCTCCGCCACCCGGGACGTGTCGATCCACGCCGTACTACAGCTGCCCGCCGCCCCGTTCACGACCACCCTCAACAAGACCGCGGCCGTCACCACCACACCGAAGACCTTTCAGTTCACCGGCAACTCCACCGCGGCGAACCTGCATGCCCAGCTCTCCTTCCAACAGGGCGGCGCCGCCCAGCCGTTCACCCTCTGCCTCGACGACGTCTCCCTCACCGGCGGCGCGACACCCCCGGGCGGCGGACGCGACTTCGGCTCCCCGGTGCGGACGAACCAGTACGGCTACGCGGTACACGGACCCAAGAAGGCGTCGATCGTCAACGCCTCGACGAATCCCGCGAGTTGGCGCCTGCTCGACAGTTCGGGCGCGGTCGTGAAGTCGGGACGCACTCACGTCCAGGGCACGGACACCGCGTCCGGTGACCACGTACACATCGCCGACTTCAGCTCGGTGCGCAAGGCCGGTACGGGCTACACGCTCATGGTCGGCGACGCGACCAGCCATCCGTTCGCCATCGCGGAGAACCCCTACACCGCCCTGCGCAAGGACGCGTTGGGGTACTTCTATGACGTCCGCAGCGGCACGCCCATCGAGGCCCAGTACGCCGGCGAGGCCTACGCCCGACCCGCCGGACACGTCGGCGTGGCCCCCAACAAGGGCGACACCAACGTGCCCTGCCTGCCCGGCACTTGCGACTACTCCCTCGACGTCCAGGGCGGTTGGTACGACGCGGGCGACCAGGGCAAGTACGTCGTCAACGGGGCCCTCGCGGCCTGGCAGTTGATGGACTCCTACGAACGCTCCCGCGCCCAGGGCGACTCCACCGGGCTGCGCGACGGACTGCTCAGCATCCCCGAGAACGACAACGGCGTCCCGGACGTACTCGACGAGTCCCGCTGGGAGACGGAGTTCCTGCTGAGCATGCAGGTCCCGGCGGGCGAACCACTGGCCGGCATGGTCCACCACAAGGTCCACGACCTGGCCTGGACCGCCCTGCCCACCCGGCCCGACCAGGACTCCCAACCCCGTTACCTGCACGCGCCGTCCACGGCCGCCACCCTCAACCTGGCCGCCGCGGGCGCCCAGTGCGCCCGGGTCTGGGCTCGCTACGACGCCGCTTTCGCGCACAAGTGCCTGACCGCCGCCGAGACCGCGTGGAAGGCCGCGCTCGCCCACCCCGACGTGTACGCCCCGAGCGGCGACAGCGTCGGCGGCGGAGCGTACGCCGACACGGACGTGACCGACGAATTCTCCTGGGCCGCAACTGAGTTGTACGCCACCACGCACGACCGCGCCTATCTGTCCCGCATCGACACGGAGATCACCCCGGCCGGGTTCTCCTGGCGGGACACCGGCGCGCTGGCCGACCTCACCGTCGTCCGGCTGCCGGGCCGCTTCCCCGCCCGCATGGTCGCCGCCGCCCGCAAGCGGGTCCTCGCCGTCGCCGATGGCTTCGTACGGGACGAGCGGTCACAGGGCTATCCCAACCCCAGCCTCCCCACCGGCGGCGCCTACGTGTGGGGCTCGAACAGCGTCTCCGCGAACAACGCCATGGTCATCGCTACCGCCTACGACCTCAGCCACCGGGACAGCTACCGCAGCGCAGTCCTGGAGTCGCTCGACTACCTCCTCGGCCGCAACGCCCTGAACCAGTCCTTCGTCACCGGCTACGGCACGCAGTTCAGCCACAACCAGCACAACCGCATCTGGGCCCACCAGATCGACCCCAACCTGCCCGGCCCGCCGCCCGGTTCACTGGCCGGCGGCCCCGACTCGGCGCTCCAGGACCCGGTCGCGCAGCAGAACCTGGTCGGCTGCGCCCCCGCCACCTGCTACATCGACGACATCTACTCGTACTCGACCAACGAGGTCGCCATCAACTGGAACTCCGCGCTCGCCTGGGTGGCGACCTTCGCCGCCGACTCGGCGCGCTGAGCACCGCCGATCGAACGGTATGTACCGCCGTGGCTCCGCCCGCGCCCGGACGAGCGCGGACGGGGCCGAGCCGAGGGGCCCACGGCAGCCCCGCCCCGAGAGATAGGGACGCACCATGCGCTGGAAAACCCTGCTCAAAACCAACTCGCTGAAAACCGTCTCGTTCCGAACTGCCCTGATCTGCCTGCTCGTTGCGCCACTGTCGCTCGTGGCGACCGGTTCGGCAGCCGCCGCCAGCCCCGTCTCTCTGACGAGCGGCTTCTACTCCAACCCCGACTCCGGCCCGGCGATCTGGGTCCGCAACAACGGCTCCGACGCCCGAGCCGCACGCATCCAGTCGGCCATCGCCTCCCAGCCGATCGCCCGCTGGTTCGCCAACGAGAGCGCGGGGATCGGCCCGGCCGTGTCCGGCTACGTCGGTGCCGCCGACAGCCACGACAAACTACCGGTTCTGGTCGCGTACAACATCCCGGGCCGGGACGCGTGCGGCGGCGAGTCCTCCGGCGGCGCGGGCAGCGTGGCCGCCTACCGCACCTGGATCTCCACCTTCGCGGCGGCGGTCGGCACCCACCCCGCCGTCGTCGTCATCGAGCCGGACGCCCTGTCCGACTTCAGCTGCCTGACCGGCGCACAGATCAGCGACCGCCTCGCGATGCTCTCCTACGCCACCCAGATGTTCCAGCAGAAGGCACCCAACACCTGGGCCTACCTCGACGCCGGACACACCAACTGGGTCGACCCGGCGACCATGGCGAGCCGGTTGAGGTCGGCGGGCGTGGCCAACATCCGCGGTTTCTCCCTGAACGTCTCGAACTTCTACACCACCCCGTCCTCGGAGACCTACGGCAACTCGATCAACTCGGCGCTCGGCGGCACCTCCCACTTCGCCGTCGACACCAGCCGCAACGGCAACGGCTCCAACGGCGAATGGTGCAACCCGGCCGGACGGAAGCTCGGAGTCACTCCACGGGTGGGCGGTGCCGAGGACCTGCTGCTGTGGGTCAAGACACCGGGCAACTCTGATGGTCAGTGCGGTATCGCACCGACCGTGCCCGCCGGGCAGTTCAGTCCCGATCTCGCCGTCAGGCTCATCGACGGCACGTGATCGCGGTGTGGGGCGTGGGCCCCTGACAGCCCGCGTCCCACACCGTCCTGCTCATCAACTCGGCGGCTCCAAGCGGACGTTGTCCTGGGTGTCGTCGGGCCACGTGACAGACGCGAGGGCGGTGCCGTCACCGTCGTAACAGACCTCCAGACGTACGGCTTCGGCGGCACCCGGACCCGCGACCACCCCGGAGAGACAGACCAACGCGGCGTAGACCGTGCCCAGTTGGACCTCCGCCGTCGTGGCGAGCCAGGGTGTCGCCGAGTGCGGCCCGAAGGCGTTGGCGTCGCGCGCGGTGCCGATGCCCGCCTCGTCGAAACCGCGCAGCCCAACCACTGTGCTGGACAGGCCGGTCGGGCTGCGCACCCATGCGACCGGCTGGGACTCCAGGCGCATGCCCGGCGGTTCGGTCGCCGCCAGACAGTAACCGCCGACCCGCAGGCGCAACGGCTCCCGCACCGGTCCGTCGACCCGGGCGAGCCGCACCTCCAGCGGCCCGTTCAGTACGGACGCCGTCGTGATCCACGGCCCCGTACGGAAGTCGGGCGCGGGATCGTGGGCATACGGGGCGGGCACCGGGCCGGCCGGCCAGTGCGCGCGATGGCGGGAGACGGCGGTGCGCTCGCCCAGGTGCAGGCGGGTCAACGGGCGGCGGTGGGAAGGGCGTTCGTCGGCGTCGAGCAGCGCGATGTGCGAGTCGAGCGGGTCGTTCAGGCTCGCCTCGCTGCTGTCGGGGGCGGCGTGGGAGGCGTAGGCGAGGCGGCTGTAGACCGGGTCGTCCGCCTCGGCCTCGACACCGTCACCGGACGCGTGGTCGCTGCCGTGGTTGACGACGCGGACGACCCCGTCCGCCGCCGTGCCGGAGACGAGCCACCCCGGGGCGGTCAACGTCCGTCGCACGTCCTGGGTTTCGATCGGCAGGGCCTCTTCCTTCTCCGTCCACACCGGGTGGTCCGCCGACAGCACCAGCCCGGCGAAGCCCTTGCTCGACCAGTACGGCGAACCGGGCCCTGAATACGGCTGCCGGATCGCCGTGAACTCCCCGTGCCAGCCCAGTGGTTGGAGCCCACGCCCGTCGAAGCAGCCGGCCTCGGTGAAGTGCCGTAGCACTCCACTCGCGAGGCGGCGCGTACGGCCCGCCGGCAGGGGAGTGGCGTCGAAGACGGCGCCTGCCCACAGCGGGCACAGCATCGCGTAGCGGTACGTCAGGGAGCGGCCCTGGAACAGAGGTGCGCCGTCCGCCGCCACCAGGTGCTGGGCGTCGTCCAAGTAGCCGCGCAGCCGGGCGCGGTAGCGGGGGAGCAGGGCGGGATCCGCGTCGGCGCCGGAGATGCGGCAGTACCAGAGCGGGTAGTAGTGCATGGCCCAGCCCGAGTAGTGGTCGAAGTGCCGGAGCGGGCCGCCGGTGCCACCGCCGTCGGAGTACCAGCCGTCGCCCGCGTACCAAGTCTCCGTGCGCGCGATCGCGTGGTCGATGTCGGGCGCGCTCCACGGGGCGCCGACCGAGCGCAGGAACGCCGACGTGATCGCCCTGAACCAGACCCAGTTGTTGTCCGATACCTCGCTGCCGAGCAGGTCCGTCATCCAGGCGACGATCCGCTGCCGTACGGCGTCGTCGAGCCGGTCCCAGATCCAGGGCCGGGTCTCGTGCAGCGCGATGGCCACCGACGCGCACTCCACCTTGGCCTGCCCGCACTCGCGCATGCTCGGCCAGTGTTCGGGGGAGTGCGGGTCGGTGCCGGCGGTCAGGCCCTCCGCGTACCAACCGGCGTGGTCGTGCGGGTCGTTGGCGCCGGAGTGGGCCAGGCGGAAGCCGGCGAGCAGGAAGGTGCGGGCGAAGCCTTCGAGGCCGTCGCTGTGCCGGCCGTTGCGGCTGGCGGGACCGGGGAGATGGAGCAGGGCGTGCCGGTCCGTGGAGTACGGGCGGACGGCGGTCAGTTGGGCGTCGGCCAGCGCCTCCCAGTGTGCGCGCGTCCAGCCGGTATAGGGGGAGAGGAGCCGGTCCTCCGGTATCAACTGTCCACCTTTCCAACGGTGTTGAGGCGGGCCGGGGGCGCCACCGACTGGCGTACGACGACGTGCGAGCCGAGCACCACGCGGCGGCTCGGCGGGTCCATGGGGCGGCGGTGCAGGGCGAGGCGGGTCGCGGAGCGGCCGAGTTCCTGCTGGGGGACGTGCACGGTGGTCAGCCGGGGGTAGAGGTCCTCGGCGAGCGGGATGTCGTCGAAGCCGACCACGGAGAGGTCGTCGGGGACCGAACGGCCCAGGTCGCGGGCGGCGGCGATGGCACCGGCCGCGCTCATGTCGCTGGCGCAGAAGACCGCGGTGGCGTCGGTGTCGGTCAGCAGGCGGCAGGCCGCCTCGTAGCCGGACTCGCGGGTCATGTCGCTCTCGGCGACGAGCGCCGGGTCGGGCTTGACGCCGTGGGCGCGCAGGGCCCGTTCGTATCCTTCGAGGCGCTGGCCCGCCACGCTGAACTCGTGCGGGCCCGCCAGGTGGGCGACCCGGGTGTGGCCGGCGGAGAGAAGGTGGCTGGTGGCGGCGAAGGCGCCGCTCTCCATGTCGCACTCCACCACGTCCACCGGTGCCTTCGGGCCACCCTTCCACGGCCGGGCGCAGAGCACCAGACGGGAGCCTGCGCGCTCCAACCCCTCTGCGGCGGCGGTGAGTTGGGCGAGGTGCTCCTCGGTCTCGGCCATGCCGCCGACCAGGATGATCGCCTCCGCACCGCGCTGGCGCATCAGCTCGATCACCGACAACTCCCGCTCCGGGACACCCTGGGTGGAACAGACGAGACAGACCCGGCCGTCGGCGACGGCCTGCTCCTCCACCCCGGAGGCGACGTTCATGAAGAACGGCGAGGTGATGTCGTTGACCACCATCGCCACCATCCCCGAAGCGGTGTTCAGGGAACGGGCGTTGGCGTTGACCACGTAGTCGAGGTCCTGCACCGCCTGCATGACCCGCTCGTGCGTCGCCGGGGGCGCGGTGTACGCCCCGCTGAGAATCCGCGAGACGGTGGCGACGGACACGCCCGCGCGCGATGCCACGTCACGGATCGTCGCCCGGCCTGCGGAACCCCGACCTTGAGCCATGCTCTGCTTCTCCTCGCCCCGGTGAACAGCCGATGTAAGTAACAACGATGAAAAAGTTACACAACTGGCGAGGGTTTCTCTACGGCCCGGGTGCAGGCGGCTGTTGGAACTTCTCCAGGAATGCCGAACCCCTTGACGACCGCGAGACCTCCCCTTAACGTCCCGGTTACTGTAAACGGTTCAGTGAACGTTACATGCCGCTCGGCATCCCCTTCGCGGCTCACCGCATCCCACCGCATCCCTCTTCTCCGCCTCGGAGGAACACCAGATGACTTCGTCGAACGTCTCCAGACGCGGCCTCCTGCGCACCGCCGCACTCGGCGCCGGCACCCTCGCCCTGGGCGGCGGCCTGAGCGCGTGCGGCTCCGGCTCCCCCTCCTCGTCGGCGGACGCGCTCACCTACTGGGACTGGTACGTCACCCAAGCGCCCTGGGTGGACAAGGAGATAGAGCTCTTCGAGAAGGGCCACAGCGGGGTCGGCGTCAAGAAGACCACCCAACAGAACGCCAAGTACCCGGACTTGGTCGCGCTCGCCAACCGCAGCGGCAACCCGCCGGACGTCTTCATGATCCCACAGGTGCCCAGCGTCGCCGAGCAGGTCGCGAAGGGCTGGCTGCACCCGCTCGACGAGTGGGCGACCCCGGCATGGCAGTCACGCTTTCCGGAGGGCACCTTCCTGGAAGGCGCCAACGTCTTTGACGGCAAGGTCTATTCGGCCCCGCTCAAGGGCTCGGGTCCGCAGTTGCAGCTCTACATCCACCACGGCGTCTTCAAATCCGTCGGGTTGACGAACCCGGACGGGAGCGTGAAGCTGCCCCGCACCTGGGACGAAGTCACCAGCGCGGCCCAGACGATCACCAAGAAGAGCGGCGGCAAGTCGTACGGCTTCGGCTTCGGCAACGCCGACGGCATCGGCGTCCTCGCCTGGTGGCTGGACCTGTTCGTGCGCGGCGCCGGTGCACCGGGCGGCGCCCCCACCGTGCCCGGCACCGGCATGGACTACCGCGTCGGCAAGTGGACGTTCGGCACAGATCGGGCGTACGCCGACTTCCTGGAGCTGTTCGTCGAATGGAAGAAGCGCGGCTTCTTCCACCCCAACTCCGTGAGCCTCTCGGACGAAGCGGCCCGCGCGTTCTTCGAGCGCGGCAAGTTCGGCATGACCGTCGGCGGCGTGTGGAACCAACCCGAGTGGAC
>Ga0307510_10007346_pt1 | contig 13129 bp, 8 predicted proteins | sample 12_EM_MG_FD_207224 | JGI IMG/M metagenome (GOLD analysis project Ga0307510, IMG submission 207224) | Populus trichocarpa ectomycorrhiza microbial communities from riparian zone in the Pacific Northwest, United States - 12_EM | ecosystem: Host-associated > Plants > Roots > Unclassified | place... | reverse complement strand
TTTCCCTTCTCTTATTTTAAGCCCGGTGACTCCTTTAATACCCGACCCGTTTGACCGTTCCGGATCAGCGAAGTATACTAATTGTTTTAGTCCCATGAACAACAACAACAACAACAACAACAACAACTTCGTTAATGCTAATGTGATGGATACTGATGCAGAGGAGAAAGCAATAAAAGAGAGAGGATTTTACTTGCATCCATCACCCGGATCCACACCAAGAGAGACTGAGCCCCGATTGTTACCTCTATTTCCTGTTACTTCGCCAAGAGTTTCAGGTTCTGCTAGTCCGTCATCTTGAATAAAAAATAATCGTAATAAATGTCATTTTTAATCTTTTTTTTCGTGTAAGATTTTTATATATAATTATATATATTATTGCTGGCATTGATGGTATTAAGGTGGTGCTGATTATGAGTAAGCAAAAAAAAAAAAACTTCTGATGTTGAATATTTGAAGAGAATGAGAGGATCTTTGCTTCAATTGTATATCTTGATGTTTGTTCAATTTCTGTTCTCAACTAGGCCCCTTTTTTTATGGGATTGAAGTGTTTGGTTGATGGGAAAGTTGAAAAAGAAAAGAGGAAAGAAAGAGTCAAAATTTGACTCTTGTAACGTTTAAGTTTGCAATAAAGTGGTGGTGGTAGTAGTAAATTTTGATAAAAAGCAATCCATTAATTAGAAATAATACTATTATAGTTGGACTTTACTCAAATTTGGCCTAGGTTAAACTTTTTGGATCTTCTAGTTCGTTACGTTACATGTAGTATCTAGAGAATTTAATAGCCATTTGGTAGTTATCTCTCACTTAATTTAGTTGTCAAGCAATTTTTAATAAAATTCTGAGTAAATGCAGGATCACTATAATTTTGAATTTTGAATAGGACAAATCACTGACTGTCCATTTCTCCATTCTTTCAATAAATGCAAAAAGAAACCCAATTCAGTAGTAGCTCAACAACTCATTGCAGAGGCAATGGAAGAACATTGAGGAATGAAAGGGATTAATGGTAAAAGATTTCGTATGAAATGGGCAAAAGCAGCTTTGGACTAGATCAGCTGTCATAGAAAGAGTGGATAAATGGCCAAGGAATCTTGTTGATCCCTATTGTTTTCAGTTTCTACAGTGGAGGAAAAGGATGCCAAGAGTGGCCACTATGTGCTTGTATTAAAAGCACTGTTATGTGTTTTTCTTTTCTTTGATATCACCCTGTATCACTTCCCCCACTCTTTCTTTCTGAAAACTCTTTCTCGAGACATCTGTTAAGAAATCACACTCAAGGCCCAGAACACCTATTTTTAGTCTATCCTGCATAATGTTGTAGCATATGCCGTGAGGGGTCATGTTGGACAAGGAATTGACCATCGGATATGAAAGGGCCCCATCAAAAACTGTGCTTGGCAGGGTTTTGATTACATTATATATATATAGCAAGCTTGAACATGTGATACAGTGCGAACCTTTTTTTTAATAAAAGGTCGATATTTTGTTGCTTTGGAGTGGAGGATAGACCTAGTTAGGGTCTCAAGGAAGCAATAAATTCTTAGTGGTTTTGATGATCAGACCGGCAGAATTTCAGCCACAGGAGGTCGTTTTGTTGGGATCCAAGTAGGTTTTGGGGCCCACTGGTGGAAGAACGAGTGGGAAAGGAATGGCCCATTTGAGTTTTCCTAAGTTAGAGGGGTACTTACTACTTAGATATTCAAACACTAGAGTGCTGGAAAAGCAATCATTCAAAGGCAGTTCCTCTTTCGTTGAATCTAACACTGATTTCAAGCTTCCTTTTTGACTCGAAGAAGACCAAAACTGTAGAAAATGGGACACGAGAAAGTGAAGGTGGTAGGGATAGTGGGACGTGTGATGATGGAAGGAAAGAAAAGATGGGACAGTAATGGGAAAAGCCAGAAAACATGGTGGGAAGGGTGGGCTCTGGTGATTTCTCCTGTTTGTCTTAATACTACATGTATCTTTCTTTCGACAGTCTGGTTAGGAGACTCTGCACCCTACAGATGGTGGGTCATTAACTGAGAAATTTGAAACTTCCATGTGCCACCGTTTGGAGTGGAGACCGCTCTTTGGCTCTTTGCCCGCCGATCATCATCAAAGCCATCCTCTTCCTTACCTTGTCAATTTGTTCTTCGAGTTGCATCTTTTCCACACGGCATGCCCCAATTCAATCAATCATGTGGGTGGATTCATTCGTTCGTGGGGTCAAATGTTGAATGATAGGCACATTAATATTAAAAGCATGTCGAATTTTTCAACTTTCATATGAATGGAATAAACTTTTCTAATTAACGATGTTAAAGGCAGGAAGAACCTCACTATATTAAGATAAAACATTTTGGTGGGAAATTGTCGATGGGAAGTTCCATGGACAAATGTCAATGGCCGATGTGTTTATTCCCACTACAATTCTTAAAAGATTGCATGCATGCGTTTATTCCCACTACAAGAGATAATAAAAGAGGTGTGTATTTTTCTTATCTAAATCTTGAGTCAGCAATCAAGAACTAAACCTATCGAAATAGTTGATCAACACTCGAGGGTGTGAAAATTATTTGGATTTTAGTTGCCGCTGCGCCGCAAGATTTGCGAGATTTTTCACGCTGCCTCCTGGGCCTTTAAATTAACTGCTAATCATTATCATTATATACAGTTGTCCACATTTATTCTTTTTTCACCATGGGAGAAAGGGGTAGTAGACTGTGATACTGGAGAAATGACATATTGACAATCTAATTTCAACATTGTATTTAAATTATCATATATATATTTTCAGTGCTGGACTCCTGTGGATAGCTAGCAAAGTTGGAGGAGGTTATATAAGATATGCTGACAATATATGGCAAGAATCGAAGTGACCTGTTTGTTTTTATGTGATGAAATTTGGCTGGTGATTTCTTCTGCCCAAACCACTTTTGTGTTTATGAGTTTTCGGAGTTTGGATTGTGGAAGAATCATGTCTATTTTACCTGCATAGTGCGGCTGTTCGAGACTTTGAGCTACTGCCTGTTGGGTTGGGCTAGCTGGATTTTAACATCTTAATTCATGGACTGGATGGAGAAGATGTTTGCCCCGCTCTCAAATCCCAAATTAGGACTTAATAGGGTTTTTTTCCCCTTTGTATTAGACATCCAATTTCGTTTAACATACTATTATTATTAATTAAGAAAAACTAAAGGAGTTAGGAAATCTAGGGTTTCGTAGCTCCATGCTCAACTGCACTATGATCCTCACAGTGCCGGTTTTTTTTTTTTTTCTTTTGCTAAGAGATTAAAACCAAAGGAACTGTAATTGACAATTAAAAAAGAATGCAGCCCTTGAAGGTAGTTTGTTAACCTTTCTATACACTTGTATTGACACAAATGGTAGTTTCCGTACTTCACTGTTGAGATATTACCATCAGTTGTATGATATTGCAGCATAAAATGGTCTTCCAAATGGGCCTGAAGTTAAAGATTCATGCGTACACGACATGCTTCACGAAAACCTCTCATATCCAGATGATCTTGACTGTTGACCAGTCTGCTTTTTATTATTTATCCTTTTTTTATATAAAGAAAAAAGAAAAAAAGAAAGTTTTTGAGTCTAGCTCTTCAAAAAAGTAATAAATTTACAAGAAAAAAAGAAGTTAAAGATTCTTTTAATAAAATAATAGATATGAGAGTCTTTTAAACAAATCACTATTTATTTATAACAATAATAGATATGATAAAGTCTTTTAATAAAATATAGTATCCCTAACCCCAACTACAATATCTCCTCTCCTCTACTATCACAACGTTTATTCCCCTCACTCACAATCCCATGCTAGTCTTCTTCTTCTTCTTCTTCTTCTTCTTTTCTACTAATTCAGCTTCTGTTTGCTTTATTTTGTGTGTTTCTCTCGGTGCCTATTATTTTCATCCACTCTCGGCCTTGGTCATCATCATTTTCAAAATATTTAATCTTTGTTCTAGGTGGTTTTTTTTTAATGATTGTTGTTTTGATTAATTCATTAGGGTTGTGTTTTGATTTTTGAAGATCTTTGATTGAACATGCAATTTGGTATTTGTCCTCTACCCTAGCTTTTGTTTGAGTTTTTACGCAAGGATTTCAATTGCTTCTTAGATTTTTTTCTTCTTCTCATTTGCTTGATCTTGAAATCACTCATGGTCATCATATGATAGGCAGAGATGTACATATGGTTTGTTATTTTAACAATTTTACATGAATCATTATTATAGAAGAATTGGTCGAGGAGATTATCCTTTCTCGACCCTTAACAATCTCAGATTGCATGGTGTTGATGTGGAAAATGCTTACACAATATTCATCAAACTCTATAGTACTTACAAATAATATGAAATAAATCGTAGTGTGTGTGTGTGTGTATATATGTTGGAGTCTAATGTTTTTAGATTTTTTTACGGTGAGTAATATCTCCTTTCATCCACAATTTAAGAGTGTGTCGAGGTCCTTGTGGCTCTGCATTAGTTAGAGCATGGGAATATTAAAATGAGATGCATAGTTCTAAAAATGATCCATCCTAAAGAGTTTCTATAGAAACATGTCTAGTATTGAGCCATTATAGGCATAATTGATTATTGGGTTTCTGAAATTCTTAAACACAATGCAAATATTAATTTAAAATTTTTTGAGGAATCCCAAATATCTTGTTAGACAATCTAGAATTGTTTAGAGTTTGAGCAAAGATTAATTGAAGATCAGATCTTCTTTTTAATATTTGAACAACTTCTTCAAGGTTGGATTGTCACAAACCACGAGTTATCCAAGTGTCTGGCCTTTAATAGTAATTCATATGAAGCATCAATAAAAAATATCTTAAAATCCTTTTAGAAAAAAGCGATTGACATGCTTCGAATGCTAGCTCTTTTTCCCCTCTCTACTATACCTATATGTATAGGTGGAGTGTGTACATTATGTTATATATATAAAATATGAGGCATATAATTCTATTTATAGGGAAAAATTAATAACCCTATAAATGATAAAATATCACTTTGCCCCTCAAATAATATCACATATTATTTTAGTATAGTTTAGAAATTTATTCAATCACGTTCAAACTTGATTTTTCTATTCCTTAATTCCTAAAACTTATTTATAATAAATTCACACTTTATTAATTATCTCAGTTTAATTTATGACAAATGATTCTTAATGTCTATGATCTATTATATTTCTAGTATATTAGCCCACATATAAATTATAATCTTAATGAAAATAAGATTAAATAAATTAAATTATTATCAATTCAACAATTGATTGATCTATATTTGAAGATTAAATGCACCATCAAGCAACTCGTCATGATCCCCTAAATATTAAAAAAGTCATACCATGTTTGACTTAACCTTTCAGTGATTAATTCTTCAGTGTAATTATTTTCTTTTTATCAATAATATTATAATTTAGACATTATAACATATAATATATGTACTCTGTCAAATCATGTTTGTTCTCAACATTATAGTCATTAATTATTTGAATAAAATTTTAAACTCTTTTCAAATCTCATTCCACCTTAAATAAGGATTTCATAATTAATACTATTTGAGAACATTTGAAATATATATTTTTTAATTCACCTAAGGTGATGAATTCTCTCTTGATCACTCAAATATCTTCATATAGTTCATGTTATACTCAATATTTGTATGTTTGTTACCCTTGATTAGGACAATGTATAGTCAATATTAAAACAAACATTCTCTATATAAAATAACTTAGTGATTTCAAGTATAAGGATCACTTACATAACTTTTATATGAGCATTTTCATAGACACAAATGTTTTTTCCTTAAGGAATTCTCATACGGGTGAGTTTGGTGTACATCTTATGTGATAGACACCTATATATTAGTTCCAGGTATCTTTCATATCTCAACTTATAAAAATAGTATTTTTTTTTATAAAAAAAATAACATAATATGTATCAATCTAAATGCATAGGGACATTTGAGAACAATAATATATATTTGAATCTTAGAACGACCACCTTTTATTGGGTTGAATTAATTTTCCAATACAACTAAATAACCATTTAACTAAATAACAAAATAAATGATTTTGATATAACACATACATTAATGATAAATCAAATGACATAGTCAATTTGATTGATCAATTCAATTCGACAATTTATTTCTAATATTACTTATCGACATAACAAATCAACATATCAATTAATTCAATCCAATAATTCATTCCGATAATTCTTATAGACATAATAAATCAACTCAACCAACTAATTCAATTCAACAATTTATTTTGATGTTTTTCATCAACATAATAATTATTATAAAAAAATCAACGAATTTAATTGATGTAACACAATGATCAAATTTAACATTAGCAACATAATTCATTAATGAACTCAATCGATTTAGGCTAAAAATCAATATTGATAACAACCATTAATATAATAGGTCAACGAAATTTATTTCATTCATTCATATAATAATTTCCACCACCAAAAGCATTAATTCATATCAAACACACTCATAACACTTCTCAAGTAACAAATCAATTTTCTCAAATTCTCCATTTTTCCCTATTATGGTTGGCACTAATCTCTTCTAATAACCCAATATATTTTTTTTTCAATTATTTATTATAAGACATTATTTGTAACACAATTTACCCAAATTGCAATAATTTATTACAATATAAAATTTTCCCCAAATTTCTATTCAAGAACCCTAACTAGAAAAATTCAATTTCATGTATAAAACTAGAATTTATTCCATAAAACTCAAATAATTGGGTTAAAATATTCTTACTAGGCATGGAAGTGAGCTTCAAATGTTAGCTTGTCAATTCTCTCTCTAGAACCTCTAAATCCTCCTCTCAATTCTTGTCTTAATGATGTTAGCAACTTTTCCTTTTGATTTATGATGAAACCCAACCAATTTCTAAAGAGAAAAATGAAGAAATTTTTGAAATCCCCCCCTCTCTCAAATAGCAGCCAACCACCATTAAAGAGAAATGATGAAATTTTCTTTCCTTTTTATATTCCTAGTTTACCCATTTCTTATGTTCGTAACATCCTTTTATTTTTTATTATTTTAAATCAAATCATGGAAAAATTTTAATCGGGGTTTTATATTCTCCCATTTTTAAAGAGAATTTCATCCTTGAAATTTTAATCTTTTACCTGAATTTACAAACAATTCAAGATATTTTTTTTTATTTCCGTCTCCCTTTCTCAAGCCTATTCCTTGATTTGTGAGCTCTTCTACAATATTTTTACCATAAGGATCTTCTTGTTTCTGAAGACCTTTTGACTTCAGTCTAATATCCTTATTGGCTTTAACTTTAACATCAAATCTTCCTTGATTTCTAATGGAACTTGAAACACATCATAAATCTTGGGCAAGTGGGAGGGCAAAATCAATTTGTATGTTACAAGCCCAATTCTCTTCTCGATTTCATATGGTCCGATATATCTCGACACCATCTTCCTTTTCATCCCGAATCATAACATGTGTTTCCATAGAGAAACCTTTAAATACACTTTATCCCTTACTTTGAATTCAAGAGGCCTTTTCCTTTTATCTGCATAAATATTTTTCCTAACTTGTGCTACTTTTATCATATCCTTTATGATTCCTATTTTTTCTGAGGTGAGTTACACCAATTCAGGCCCAAACAATGTCCTATCTCCAACCTCCTCCCGACACACGGGGGTTTGGCATTTTCGTCCATATAAGGCTTTATAGGGAGCCATCCTGATGGTAGATTGATAATTGTTATTATAATTAAATTCGACTATTGGCAAATGATCCTCCCAATTACCTTCAAACTCCAATATACATGTCCTTAATAGGTCTTCTAGGTTTTGGATTGTTCTTTTAGATTGTCCGTTAGTTTGGAGGTGAAAAGTAGTGTTCAAATTTAGGTTTGTTTCTAGAGCATGCTAGATACTTAGCCATAAACAAGAAGTAAATCCGGGGTCTCAATCCGAGACAATCAACTTTAGCACTCCATGCAATCTCACTACTTTGTTTACATACAATTAAGCTAACTTGTCAACTAGGCCCGTCATCTTCATATGTAAAAAGAGAGCATATTTAGTAAATCAGTCTATAATAACCTATATGACATCATTTCTCCTTTTTCTTTTAGGCAGACAAGACACAAAAGTTCATTGTGATATCTTCCCACTTCTATTTTGGTATTAAAAGTGGTTGTAAAAGCCCTATCTACTTCTGATGCTTCATTTTTGTTTGCTGACAAACACCACACTTGGACACATACTCTGCTACTTCTTTTTTCATACTTGGCCAACAACAGTAATCTTTTAAGTTCATATACATCTTGGTGCTTCCCAGATATGCTACAAATCTGGATTCATGTGCTTATTTTAACACTTCATTCTTTAACATCTTGTCTTTTGTTAGATACATTTGCTTTCTCATGATGATAATTCCATCATCTAATATCCAAAAAAGATTCTCAACTCTTGATTCAACCTTATTTCTTATTTTAGTTGCCTTAACATCCTCCCGTTAAGCCTCCAACACCTTATCCCAGAATGTGGACTACACTTTTGATTGAGCGATTAAGGAATCTTCAAGCCTGGCTTCTATCTTGATGTTAATTTTCCTTAATTCTAGTAATTCTTTCTTATCCCAAACTTCTTGTTCATTTGATACTGTTTTGTATTTGCGACTAAGGGCATCAACTACCACATTTGCTTCTTGTTCATTTGATACTATTTTGTATTTGCGACTAAGGGCATCAACTACCACATTTGCCCTTCCCGGGTGATACTAAATTTCATAGTCATAGTCCTCAATGAGCTTCACTCATCTTCTTTGTCGTATGTTTAAGTCCCTTTGGATCATTAAATATCTCAAACTTTCATAGTCTATGAAAATTCAAACACGAGACCTATACAAATAGTGTTTCCAAACCTACAATGTTAATACCACTAAAGCCAATTCTAAATCATGTATTGGGTAGTTACCCTCATCAGCCTTCAATTGTCTTAGGGTATAAGCAATCACTTTGTCATGTTGCATTAATACATAACCTAGACCTTTCCTTAAAGCATCATTATAAACTACAAACCCTTTCATCTCTGAAGGTAATGTTAACACCGGAGCGGTGGTAAACCTTTTTTTTTTTTTAACTTTTAGAAGCTCTCTTCACAGTTTTTATTCCATTCTTACTTTGTCACATTTTAAGTCAGTTGGGTCATCGGAATAGCTATAATGAAGAATCCCTTGATGAATCTTTTGTAGTATCCTACTAATTCAAGAAAACTATAAATTCCAGTCACATTTGCGGGTCCCTCCCACTTTAATACTACCTCTATCTTCCTAGGATCCACTAGTACCCCTTCAATAGATATGACATGCCCTAGAAAAATCACTTTATTCAGCCGGAATTCATATTTATTTAGGTTGGTATACAATCAATGCTCCCTAAAAGTTTGCAATACTTGTCTCAATGGTTGTTCGTGCTCTAGGTATGATCTCAAATAAACCAAAATATCATCTATAACACTACAACAAACTTATCCAAATAAGGTCAGAACACCCAGTTAATCAAATCCATAAACATCATAGGAGCATTTGTAAGTTCAAATAGCATTACTAAGAACTCGTGATGTCCATAACGGGTTCTGAATGCAGTCTTTGGCACATCTTGTTCCTTGATCAAGAATTTAAAGTACCCTGACCCCAAATCTATCTTCAAGAAGACCCTTGCCCTTTTTAGCTGGTCAAATAAGTCATCTATCTGTGGCAGTGAATACTTATTTTTCACCGTTACCTTGTTTAACTGCTTATAATCAATACAAAGTCTGAGGGTCCTATCTTTTTTTTCTTCATAAATAACACTGGAGCTCCTCAGGGTGAGTTACTTGGACATATGAACCCTTTATCCAACAATTCTTGTAGTTGAATCTTCAAGTCAGCTAATTTAGCGGGCGCCATAAGCAAGATATTCTTCTTAGTCATCATAATCAAAATAATACTATTTGATATGATATTTTTATCCCCTCTAAACACCACCATCTTACCTTCCTGTTTCTAAAGGGTCACTATTTTCAAATTGCACCCTAAACTCAGCCCATGTCTAACACCTCACGGTCTACTAGACCGCATTGTATCCTATAAAGATCATGCCCTATCTGACAGTAAATCAGTGGCACAATTTACTCGTAAATATTTCGCCACCTAAATCTACTCTATAGTTTCTTCTACTGTACATAGCCACCTACATGCTATCTCAGCATCTGGTTCTCCTAAAAATAACTCGCACCCTAATTCTTGCATGCTCTTCACTACCCAAACCAGTGTAACCACACTGTCCTTCAGTGCCGGGGCAACTGGCAATACCTGCGCTATTTGTGCTATTAAGGGTGCTGGTACTAATATATGAGGCATCGCCTCAATCAATGCCCTCACAATCTAGGCTATAAATGTTAGATCAATATATGGTGCAGGGGTTGCTGCTAACACTATTGTTGCTAAAAGAGGCACCTCTCTTGGATGAGGTGTTACAAGTATATGAGAGGCTGAATTCTCTAAGGAATCCTCTCTCTCTCTCTCTCTCTCTCTCTCTCCCTCTCTCTCTCTCTCTCTATATATATATATATATATATATATATATATATATATATATATATAATTTAAACCAAGATGTTGACATTGTCTATATGCTGAAGACGGATCTGTCATCACACTTTACCTTGTGCGCACTATCCTGAAACAATCCAATACTTATCAGATTTTAACTCAACTCTTAACCTAGACTAAATTTACAAATAAGAATATAATAATTCACTTTAAGATTAGAGTAAATTTTTTTTACCAAAAATTCAGAAGAGTTTCTCCTATATTTTTAATATCGATATTAAGAGTTTCTCTTTTATCAAGTTATCGATATTAAACATAACATCACCATCCAATCATTTTGAATACAATCATCTCAAAGGATAGAATAAAAACAGTACAAGATAGACAAAAAAGAAAAAGAAAAAAGAGTATAACATATCAGTCAAAGAGGTTTTATATTTTATTAGAGCTAACATGTTAGGTCGCTAATGCATCCATGTCAGAATGTGTTGCGTCATTAAGATAACCTGCGCCCAAGTCAAGGCATCTTTAAAAAGATATTGATCACAAGGGTACCCTGGACCCAAATTATGAACTTTTGCCACACTAGCCCATTTTATATGTTTTCATCTTAGTAAGTACCCGGTTTCAATTTTGCATTAGTGTTTATTTGCCTTGTACAATAAGTGTAAATTCTGAGCCCATCATCCACCAACATTTATTCGGATTCATATTGATTTCTTAATTGTTGAATCAATGAATAAAATGTTTAGACAATCATCCATTAGTCCAAAGTGCTATCTAAAGTCTTGATTAAGTCTTAATATATGTTTAAATCATCCCTCACGTTTATTCCAAATTCGAGCTGCACTTGTTTCTGCGTCATCACACCTTACAATACCAATAACTCTCTCTCCCGGCCCCCAGTCTCTGGCTCCCTTCCGATGTGAATATGACTGTGCTGATAGTTATTGCCCTCGAAACTAATCTCTAACACTAGGGTTTGTTCTCTCTTCAAATATCATGTCTTGTAATCTTAGCACTGCTCTAAATTATTTTATCTTTTTAGACAGCCTATAATTTTATTCTTGAACCAGATAGAGCCTGTAATTTAATGAGCCCTAACCTACCAGTGGTCAGGTTCGAGGGAGCTTAATAAAGTCCTCATCTACTCCATCAAAACACGACATTGAGGGCCCTCATCATTAACAAGTATTTTGTTCTCACATGGCTGAGCATATCTGTTGACTTTTGTTAGCATTTGAAAGAAACATGACCCGTCGACCACCCACCAGCCACCTTTCACAGATAGCTAGGTAGCCCTGCCAATTTCCAAGCCAACCAAACCACACACTCGTATGTATATATACAAGTTTTCCTAGAGAGCATATTACCTTCACAAAGCCTCCATGTTAAGTTGCCCCATGCCTTATCCATTCATCAAGGCCACATTTTTTATACGTTGGCACGACTTTTCAACCCAAAATTTGAATCTCTTATTTGGCCAGACTCAAATTTTCTCCCTGCAAATACCTCATATTATTAGCTTGGTGTGTTAATTTATTCCATAAACTTATTTAGTTTTGTTTTAATGACTTCATCGAATTGAATAGAGGGAGCACTAGGTTTTTTTTACTTTTTTTTTTTAAAAAAAATTGAAAAGTAGAGAACGAGCATAACCTAGGATTCAGTGGACAATCTAATGAGAACAAGGTAACCTATGAAGCATGATTATTTTTTTATTTATTATTATTGATATCTTACCAAAGTTTCAAGACAAAAAGATGGATTTAGCTTGGAGTGCAAGGGATCCTCCCCATTTTGTCAAGAGAAACTGATGATGGTGATGATGATCGCTCATGCACCTTTATTTATTCCTCTCTTTACTATTCTTTTGCGAGCTACGAACATATATAGCATGTAATAAAACTAAACTTTTGTAGAAAAAATTAAAACACAATAAAGCAAAAGTTAAGTTAAAGATATGAATAGCACATATTTAATCAAGATGTAAGTTTGATATATAATATGGGTTTGAGAATACTTTTCACATGGATATAAGATTTTGTACTAGGTTTTGGATTGGGGGTTGATTAGATTAATTTGAATTAACTTAGATTATTATTAAAATATTATTATTTTATATATTTTTTTAACTAAACACATATCAGTTTAGATAATTTTTTAAACAAATATCTTTAAAATTAACCAAACTAAATCTTATTTATACTTGATTAAATCAACCAATAAGAGATTGATGTATTAAATTATTGAAGATTTATCGGGTTAAGATATTAATTTAAAAGAAATTTTGTTTGGATTAAATTTTTAATTAATGAATTGAGTAGATATTATTTTTTAAAAGTATTTTTTACTTGAAAATATATCAAAATATTTTTTTATTTTTTAAAATTTATTTTTGATTTAAACAAATCAAAACCATATAAAAACATAAAAAATAATAATTTATAACTAAAAAAAAATTAAAAAAACTTTAAAATTACAGTTGATTCATAAATAAATTATTAGAATCGAGTAGAAAAATGAAAGTAGTG
>Ga0307510_10007345_pt1 | contig 13130 bp, 10 predicted proteins | sample 12_EM_MG_FD_207224 | JGI IMG/M metagenome (GOLD analysis project Ga0307510, IMG submission 207224) | Populus trichocarpa ectomycorrhiza microbial communities from riparian zone in the Pacific Northwest, United States - 12_EM | ecosystem: Host-associated > Plants > Roots > Unclassified | place... | reverse complement strand
AAACAATACCGTAAAAACCCGCTGTATCCACTATCGAAGATCTCAACTGTACTACAGCACCAAACCACAATAGACCTAGCACGGCAGGTTAACAAAATAACGAATACCAGTTATGAGATCTAGCAAGCTCCGCCTCCCCAAGCTACAGTACTTTACAGAACTCGTACTAGTATCCATCCAACTGCTCCAGTGTTGCCTGTGTCAAGACACCAACCAAGTTAATATCATGCGCATCCAAGAACTGATGTATAAGCCACTAGCAGCCCTGCGTTTGGTGGCATCTGAGACGAAGCTGTGCTTCTGTCCTGGGGCGCCGCTGTGACTGCCAACTGAGCATGGCCAATCACACAAGCTAACCTGTAAGATGAATAATTCATCGAGGCGCCCTGGAGAATCTTGACTATATACTGCTCGACCCTGCCTTGATACGCTATTCTCCTCACCCCCATCATTGAGCCCAAAAAAATCCAGGAATCTCCTTGTTCGTGGTCCCAAGAACTCAGGCTCCCACCCCAGTTTCCCATATGAGCCTCATCCGAGGATTCTTCTGTATTGGAGGATGTGAAGCCCCATCTATGGAGAATCTGGGACGGAAGGAAGGAAAGGGCAGTCATAAAGATTTACCTCACATGCTTCGGAGGGATTGGGTTATTGTACAGTAAGAGCTTGAACCTGGCCCCTTCGGCTGTGAGGAAGAGACAATAATTGAAACCTGATAGGTTTATGCAAGGAGATGGTTCGGATGGAGCACTGGTACTGGTAGTACAGAGATGCGATAGATAAGCAGATAATGCACCTCACCAATATTGTAAAGATCCTGGTCAGGCGGTGGCCACTTGAGATAAAGGGGGGATGACCAGGAAGGCTGATATGGCATGACATGAGAGGCGGGGAAGTGGGGCAAGAGAAGCCCGGCGCCCCGATCTACCACCTACAAGTATCTTCTGTGGTTGGGGTTCCAGATGGTGAGCAAAAAAAAACAATGAAACAAGATTAAAGCTGCAATGGCTATACTTTCCCGTACCCGCTGGCCGCTGGCTAGTGTCTTCTCTCTTCGCATCTCTACCGATATCCTACTTACTCTCTAAGAGAGATTATAATATCATAGATTCCACCCAGCCTCGGACAATCGGTCAAAGAATCTTCCCTCCTATTTGAGGGACTTGCCGAAGAGATCAGCCCTAAAACGGGATGTTGGGGCACAAATGTCCACACTGGATGGCGATACCCGTGGAGACGATTGCCGTCATGCAAAGATTCAATGCAATCGACGGACGACGCAATCGGCACAGGGGAAAGGGAAGCCCATGAGTTCCTTTTCCCCGCTACTAGTGACCGAACTTCTGGAGAAGGTACATGTCCCAAGCATATTGAACCCGACCACAGGGGGTAAAAATTTGTATGGCGGATTGTCTGCGCACATCTGTGACCCCGTACTAAATTCGGACTCAAATGTTCGGGTTCGATATGCCTGGGACGTGTAATTCCCAGTGACTGACGGATACGAAGCAAGGGCAGACTCGGAATTCCCAGGGGTCAAGTCAAGTGAGAGTGGAGCGAGAGGAAAAAGGAATGACTTTGGGTGAAAACTTTGGAGAGGGTGGAGCCTCATCACCCTGTACTGGTTGGGAAAGAGGATGGGGGTATGGAATCACTCTCCCCAAAAGATTAGTCCACGATACCGGATGGCGTTTACTTTGCTATATCCAGCAAGGAGAGAATTATGCAGACCCCCCTCCCTCTGTACGTACCGCATGCACAAAGCTACAATGGTACATCCCCATAAACGTAAAAACTAAGAATCTCTCTAGGACGTTGGAGTCCCCTATCCTAGTAGAGGTAGGGTCTGCCGTATTCCTTATTTTATCTATAGTATGATATCACAACCAAGGGTTAAAAGAGGATCTTTTGACCACTTTTCTCACCTAATCCAAAGGGGGAAATCCTGCACTTCCCAGCGTCATTCTCACTTACTCCAGTTCTTACGGCATGGGTTATATGCGGCATTCACCCCGGGGTTGAAAGCAGTTACACAAGCTCTTGAGAGTCGAAGGACTTTGATGTGTGTAACTCCTTTTTTGTGTGCAAAGGTGCGCTCGAAAAAACTTTCCTTCCCACCCCTGAAATCAATGGCCCTAATATCACTTTGCGGTCGTCAGATTCATAGCCTACCGGTAGGCAATTGGCAGTAACCCTAAGACATTCCACATGAGTCGGGGCCCAACCCCTAGATTTTGGCGGCGTTTCGAATACTCGAGTAGTCAAGTTAGAATGCGGGGAATTTTCCTTACGCACTAACGCTGCTCCTAATCCGATTACGTTAAGCCACGAGGGAGTCTTAAATAACTCCACACCTCAGGCCTAGATGGACATTACGCTTGAAGATCAAGGCACACGCCCGTACTACAAGATAAGGAGTGAAGGCGCGCCATTACCGTATATCATAGAAGAGAGTCTCACGGATTCTCACTATCACGCTAGGGATATGCGCACGGCGAACAAGAATATGATATGAGATCCCATAATCGCGCCGTTATCCCACGAGCCAATTGGAAGGAGAAAGCTTGCTACCAAATGCAGCTAACTACACTACGATACCGCAATGAGCGTTGACCCCAACGGTCTGCACAAATCAGAGAGAAGTGACCCCTTCCCTAAGCTGTAGGGTTTTGGTTGGTTGGTCGGATGCTGAGTAGAGGGCGACTAGCTGGGCCTTTGGGTAGACTACCGGTATGACAGTTGGTTCACCCTTGAAGTTATTCCGCCGATTGAATATGTTTGTCTACGTTCTGCGCGGTTTCCCCGATTCTGATCTTTGCAAACCCGGGATTCGACAAAACAGCACTCCCTTTTCCCTTTTCCTTCCACCGGCATCTATCCCTATTATTTTTTCTTTTTCATTTCCAAAATTTCTTTTCCCTTTCGATCACTTTAGCTCCTCCCTCAAAGCAAGGGAGTGAAGGAACAGAAGGGCCAATCCCTGCATGTAGGCGCTAGGGGTTGGCAAGGACAGCCGCCAAACGGGAGCATGGAAGGACAAACGCGTTCTCTCTCTCAGCGTGGCGGTACGATTAATCACAATCCCAGTTGCAAGGGGAGATTTCATCACACTGATTACCCAAGGTAGAGTTTGCACTTTGGGAGTAAGCTCTCCGGGTGATGAAGTGAAGCGACCTTGGAATGGGGATACAGCTTGCAATGCGATTGGGAGGATATCAGAAAGCGGAGAAAAAGATGGGAAGAAAGAGCACACAAGAAAACAGAGCCTGCCCCTGTCACTCCGGCCGAGAGTGTTGCTGCCAGTGCATCTCTCTGCATCTGTGCATCTTCGCCAAAATCTTTCTCCAGGGGTGGTGACCTGCCCCTGCCATCCAGCCATTCGGAGGCGACAGAAGGGGAAGATGTTCCCCCCCCAGATGGTGCCTGTCCCTGTTCCTGACTTCCCAAGCTCCCAACCCTTCGGAATACAGTAGGGATCCCATCGCGCGGGCGAAAATGATTGGAAAATAATAATAACGACAGAGACCCCCGAGAAGGTTGCCTCTGCCCTATTTCTCCGCCACAAGTGATTGGATTTGCTCACAGTCTCTTGTTTCAAGTCCTTCATTCTTCCGTTGCATTTTACATGTATTCACTTTCTGCGCCGTGTTGCTCTTTAACAGATGGTCGCTCGTCGCCGCTCGCCCCAACTGCACGAGTACTGGTACAAACATTATAGATTCTAACAAGTTAGACAGTGTCTAGAGCCTCTCTGCTCCCGTGTCTCTCCCATTCAGACTGTTCTCACTCGCCTCCATCAACCCCCCCATTAACTCCCCTAAAAAGGTGCTGGATCCCACGCGCCAATTGAAGCTAAGGATCGCTTTGTCCGGCTGGAAGAGAAAAATAAGCTCCTTACAGCTGGGCTTCCACGCCTTCTTCTTCTCCTGTCCCTCTTTCCATCGTGGCTTTCCTGGTGAAAATTCCAATATAATCAAAACTTTCGCTTCTTGCTCTATTTGTCGAGCTCCCCCTTCCAGCTATTATTTCGTTTCTCCCCAGCCGGGCTTGCCCCTCCCCCTGAAAAAAATCTAACCTGGTAGCCTTGGAGGGCATGGTTCATTGCGATATTGCTACGAAAATAAAATAAAACGATAACGACGCCAACGGCTGCGGTACTAGTACTTTGCTTGGAAATTTCCTCTTGCACTCCCTCCCTCCACACCGCCATACACGGCGAGATCATGTCGCTGAATGGACTAGATTCCCCGCAATTGACTGAGGCTTTTGACAAGGCATGTGCTGAACCTGGCGGATGGTATGTTTGATCTTTTTCACCTTTCGGGATTAGGTATATAAGTTAGAAATAGCTTTGGGGATTTCTTGACTTGCAGGCTTTACTCACGCAAGATATCTTGTCTGCAGGTTCTGGATCAAATATACTTCACGGGATGATGTCGAGTTCCTGTGTCGCGGGAGCAACGGGTCGGAGGAGATGAGAGAAGCTGCTGCAAAAGAGCCCAACGATTCACCATTATACGGATTCATACGGTTCAGGCGGAGGAACATTTTAATCAAGTACATTCCCGAAGAAACATCAAGGGTGCTGAAGGGTAAGCTTTGTCCCAGGTAATGGTGCGTTGATCTGGGGGTTAACAAGTTTGACTTGGCCGCATAGCTCGATCAACAGTGCACTTCCAATCTATTGTGGAACGGTTCAACCCGCACGACACTGAAATTCAAATTACTTGTCCCAAGGAGCTTCGTGACCATGCACTGACCTCAGCATGTTCTACCCATACCGCCACTGCCTCCATCTCCTCCTCAAATAGCTCTCTCCGACAACGTCGATTAACAGACATAGCAGAATCCGCCGACGAAGAGGAACCATTAAAAGCTCCAGCTAGCCCCGGGTCACTGGTGCCTTTAGGGAGGACGGGCGAGAAGGGGAAAGGCAACCAAGGATTAGCTGTAGTCATTACAACCCATGATCATAAGTCACCGGACGGGGGCCCTGGATCACCCGTGTTTCTTGACGAAGACGGAAACCATTTAATTTCTCCGCGTTCTTCTTCGTTCACTGGGGGCGAAGAGCTCAGACGAAAATCAACCAATTCAATAAGACCCTCTCCTACAGATATTTACGGGTATCCGTACACGCCAAAAGTCAGACTTGGCCCTCGCCCACACGTCGAGTCGCAGAAGAGGCCCCATACCTCCAGTGAGCGATCGAAGACTTTTTCTAGCTCAGGCGAGGAAGTCCGGCCAGTGGCCTCAGTACCAAAATCAGTTCAGATTGCACCAAGAAAGTCCAGCACTTCAACATTCGGAACTAAGTCATTGACTTCCGAATCTGTGAAATCCATTCCTACTTCACCGGCCCTGGGGATCCCGCAAGGTCTCCCGTCTCCAGTAGCGTCACCACCACCCCCAACAATTCTTCCCCCCCCTTCGCCGCCACAACCCGAAGGTCCCCCAGTTCTAAGCCCCGAAAAACAGCGGTTGATGAGAGCGTTACAACTCCGCAGACAAACAATGATGCCCGAAGTGAAGGAACACGTCAAGCCTGTTGACGGCACACCTCCGGAAGATCCACTAGTAAATATCAAGGAAAAGGACGAAGCGAAATCTGTCGAAAGCGAATTCGAAGAGGACATCGCTTCCAACAAATCGATGTTCGAGCGGAAACCTGTCGAGGCCTTACAGGAATCAATTCAGGATTCCAGGGAGTTGGACACGAGTACTGATCAGGGGGAAATTAACCTCAACATAGGGGCAGGAGAACAGGGATCCCAGCCAACAGAAGCCGAAAACGCGGAACACCGCATTCGTCAGTCTGGAGGGGCGGCTTCAGTAACTGAAGAGCAACAAGCCGAAAGTACGAAAGTCCGAGGAGAGCCTGAATCCGATGTCGAAACAGAATCTGACCAGTCAGTGGAGGTGTCTATAGCAGAATCAAGGCCGATCTCTGTGAAACCCGTACAACTGCCTCTTCCCAATATCGTCAAGAGTGTCTACCACACCGCCCAGACAACACCCAAGCCCACATCCCCGATCGCGGCTCCGAGCCAGTCCGTTCCTAAAGTTCTCAAGAGAGCCGAACGACCTCAGCCCGAGCGAGTGCTGCCCACTGAAATTCCTATCATTGAGACTGCTAGATCGGTCTCTGCTCCTTTTCTCAAGAGTGCACGTGAAACAATCAAACCTGCCGTAGTACGCAAGGTCAATGTCGGTGGCGGCGGAAGCGTTCTCCAGCGAATTCGACAATTGGAAATGCTAGCAGTGAGCGAGGGGGGAACCGCGGCTCCTCCAATCTCCCCTCCACGGAGTCGAAATACTTCACCTACTCCGGCTTTTCCGCCGCGCCCAGTTAGTGTACACAGCAATCCCCCCGTTCGTGCACTGTCGAACCCCCCCCAATATCGTGCGTCCACTTCATATGTTTCGCCTATTAGGACTCAGGCGGCACCTACTCCTGAATCCGCTCCTCAGGACGCTGCAACTCTCACCCCACCAAAGCTAGGCTTTCTACCTAAGATAGAGATCATTGAACGAAATAATCGACCAGAGCTACAGGTCACGACAACTATCACCAGAGATGAGAGTCCTATTGCACCCTCCTCGTCTAGCCCACCCAAATCAGTGGATGCTCCTCGTAACAGCCCCAAAGGACGGGACAACTCTTCGCCTTTATTGGACCCAAGCCCAACACGCCGAAACAGCCTTGATATTGGGTCTGTACATTCACAAAACTCTTCTCGCCGACCGAGTGTTGATAGGCCCACCCCATCAAGATCTTCAAGTTCAAAGGACTTGGAGAATTTGCCAGAAGGCCGCCCAAGCTCTACTTCAAGCAAGAAGAGCAAGCGTGCAAAGAGCCGACGGGGTTCCTCTAGTTCATCGGGATCTAGTCACCGACCTAACAAGTCCCCAATTACCCCTAAATCGCCTAAGTCACCGAGTGGGTTCCTGAGGAGGATGAGCTCATCTCTATCTAAAAAGACCAAGGAGGTGGCTGCTGAAGTTATATCGGCTGCGGCGCCGACACTAGCACCGGCCCTAGAACCGCCACCGGCACCTGCTCCTGAACCGGCCCAACCAGCTCCCAAGACTTATCTTTTGGCCGGGTGGATCAATGTTCAGTTACCTGATACGATGGTGCGTTCTCTTTACACACTTTCAACCGGAATGAGGAACTAACTTGTATTACCCCCAAATAGCTATGGAGACGACGATGTATGAAAATAGATTCGGATGGGTGGCTGTTCCTCTCCGTGACGGACGATGAGGTGTGTTTCTATCTTCAATTCTGTAAAATCACCCTCTAACATTTCATAGAATTCTCCTCAGACTAGGAAATACCACATCCCTAGCGAGATCCGTACAGTGGACCGGCCGGACGTGGATGAGCAAGAGCTCCCTCACAGTGTTAGACTTTTTTTAAAGGAAGGTGGAACACTCCAGTGCGCCTGCCAGAATGGCAGTGAACAGAAGGAGGTTTTGGGAGGTATGTTGTCCCTACAAACCACGATTAGTTGTTGGTACTAAACTGGAGACCAGTAATCCGTGGCTGCGTCGTTTGAAAACGATTTTTGTTTGTTACTTCTGTTCTCGTTATAGGGCTGGCTCAGACATGGCCCCTGGCGGTTGTTTTGCATTATTAAATTTTGGTTCACCGAACATCACTTTTCCAATTATTGTTTATAAACAAATGGTCGGATCCACAATGCCCTGTGGACGTTCCATCATGCACTTGTATTCTTTTTGTCTCAGGGCTAGTCATCGCACCGAAACCCTTTTCTTATTTTCCATTACCCTCCTACATTCTCTTCCCATATTATCTTCATAGCGAAGTGGGGGATTGTAGGGGCTTTTATCTATAATGTCAAGCTCCTGCTTTTACTCTTTTCTATAAATTTTTATTCAGAACTTCACTAGGGAGTGGCTTTTCCTTTGGGTATAACCTTTATTATGCCCTTCTTTCCTTCTCCCTAATTCATATGTGCGATATTACTTAATACAGTGCAATACCCACTTTCCCGCACACTTCTCTTTTTTATACATGTTCTTTTTTACTCATACTTCCATATCACCTAATTGGCTAGATATGGGGGAATAGGAGTGGGAATGGGAATGCGAAGGGCAGTGGGGGTGTTCCATTCCGTGTATTATTATAGATTACACTTTAGTTGGTCTGGTCGATCTAGTTGGGCTACGATAGGGATATCGAACCATCCGTCCGGCGCACAGTACGGTACAGTACCGAGTACTGTACATTTCATTTCACATTTGACCGTTCTTTCCCGCCACCTGTTCGCTCTATTCTCCATTAAAGTTTTGGTCTCACTATTTCATCTTCTGTGCTTTTAATTGGTTCCTTTTTTTCTCTTTCTGAAGAGTAACTTAATAGCAAAAAGCAAAGAAAGGGATAAATAAATAAATAAAGAGTAGATCAGCATGGATTAGATCACTTGTTTTTCTGGAAGTTTTTCTGAAAGGTTTTTTTTGTTTAGTTTTTTCCTTGTTTAAATGGACACTTGTTTAAATGCACACTTGTACTTGTACGATAAGTAGAGTCTAGCGGAGCCTAGCGAGAATTCGACCGCCGGGCTATTTTTTCCCCCGTTTTTAATCATTACCACGGCAATTAGCTGCATGGAGAGTGGGCCAAGGAAGTGACCTACAGATGCCAGTAAACATGCAGGTCAATGTGATCGACGCAGGGCTTTAGTTTATCCATCCACCTTTCTCAAAGCAGCCCCCCCCCCACCAAAAAAAAAAAACTCAAAAACCCAACAACCACTTCCCATCCCCAGTTATTCCACCGCACACCAAACATTTTAAGCCTCATCCATCCACCCCCCTCTCACCTCTTCCCACCTCACCATCTCACCACCCCACCACCGCCAATGTCCCAAAACCACCCCCTCCCGCCAATCGCCCTCCCAGGCCAACCCCTAGCGCCATCACCACCCTACACCTCCAGCACGGGCACCCACACCCACACCCACAACCCCGTCTCGACAATCACCGCCTCCATAGCCGGAATCCCACACTTGCACCCGGACATGAGCATCAGCATCACCCGCCCCTCGACGTCCCACAGCCCCCTCCTCCTGCCGGAGGTCACGAGCACGGTCCTGGCCCGCGTAACGAGGCTGAACCCGCGCCAGGCCACGGTGGAGATATTCGCGGTGCAGGCGAACCACGCTGGCGCCGAGATGGGCGTGTGCGAGCATACCTTTCAGGGCGTCATTCGCGGCCAGGACGTTCGCGCTACGGAGAAGGATCGTGTCAAGATTTTGGAGAGCTTCAGGATTGGGGATGTGGTTCGGGCTGTTGTGGTTTTGTCTTCTCCTTCCTTCCTTCCTTTTTTGTTTGGTTAGTGTGGGAGAGGGGGGGGGGGGAGCTAATGTTGTATGTGTGTGATCTGGTGTAGATTTCGTTGGGGGATCAGTCGAATTATTATCTTTCTACTGCTAGTAATTCTCTAGGGGTTGTGGTTGCGCATTCTGGTATGCTTTCCTCCTACTTCTTTCGCACCTTTTTTTTTTTTGGGGGGGGGGGTTCTGGTTCCGGGGGGAGGGGCTAATGTAGGATGGTGGGAAACTGTGTCAGATGCGGGAGATCCATTACATCCGATTAATTGGAGGCAGATGGCATGTGCGCGCACCGGGGTTGTGGAGGAGAGGAAGGTTGCGAAGCCTATTTAATTTATCTTGCCCGCTTTACTTCAAGGTTCCTCGATACAGGCATCATATATCAGCCAGGTTGGATTCCGGTGGGGGGGCGGGGGGGCTGTACGACACTACGGCTTGTTCTTCCTTGTTTCCTTCCGGTCAATGGTGTCTTTACTACTTATCTACAAAAGTTGATCGACTATGGCGGTGATGTGGCGAGGCGGCTACTATCATGATATCGTAACTGGCATTTTCCTGCGAAACGGCAATGAATCATTGATAGGTGTGGTGGTATAGCGCAGGTTTATATTAATACATGCTAAGCAAACACACTTTATCGATCGATTGCGCAGAAATATAGCATTTAAACAGCCACGAAAGGATGAAATATAATTTATAGTTTATGGCATTCAATCCAGCCCCCTCCCAAATGGAGACAAAAAATAGATAGGGGAGGGAAAAAGAGAAAACTGCCAGCAAATCATTAAGGGACAAGAGACCATCATATCAGCTTTATAACCTCTATTTCACCTCTAGCTTCTCCACCGCCTCAGATGCCTCAGCGATTGGGTCCTGAATATCCCCGCCCTTGAGTTCAAACTCGCTGGCCCCAATCTTGGAGCCTAGCTCCTTCCATCGAGCTGTATAGAGTGCTCTGCGCTCTTTAGTGACACGAATGAACTCGGGCCACCATATTGAATGATTGTACTCGAAGTCGCACTCACCGCCGAACTTCTTATCAAGTTGAGCGGCGGGAACATGCAGAGTCATGACTTCGTTGAACTTGAGCTTGGCCCGAGTCTATGGAGGGATGTCAGAATTTGGGTGACGGAAAAATGTAGCAAGGAGGTATTACCAAGGGGTCGATAAACGGATTGATGATCTTGAAGAAACCATTGACAAACCAGGGAACTAAACATTGATCACTTGTTAATCAAAAGCGGAATCGCAACTTGTTGCCATGCTGAAGGTGACTTACGATTGGTAACTAATGATCTCCCTAGTCTCTCGGGATAATGTCCTTGAAGGATATTTAATACCTGCCGGCCTTGGGCAATATTCGGGTTGCTAGTTGTGGTCGACGCTGCGAAATCCACTAGCAATGCCAAAGTGTCTTGTCCAGGTCCCATGAGATCTATCACTCTCTCAATCATAAATACCAAATGCTGAATCTGCCTTGGGCTCTTCTCGGTATTCTGCTTAGCCGGGTTAAGGTAAAGGCACGGGCGCCCATTCCTATCAAACCCAAGAACATACTGCTTGCCGGTCTGGTTCTCACTCTCAATGTACTCCGGTGTGTGATCGAGGACTCCGTACTCGCGCCGCCAGATAAGTGTAGCCTCCAAACGCTTCTTCACATCAGCGGTATTCCACTTGGTCGCGCGCAGATAGCGTAAGAAACACTCTCTGGTTAACCACATCTTTTCTTCTTCATCGATCTCCCTGGTAGTAGCTGCCTTCTCAGACGAGACGGGAATTGGCCCGAGAGCTTGCGCCCAAGCAAGAATTTCTGCATATTTCGCTTGTTGATCCGGATTTAGGGGGGTCTCTGGTTCGGGCTTCGATTCGGGAAGAGCCTCGGTGAACAAACCAAGTTTTTTTCCAGTCTGTTGCTCCTGTGCAAGGACCTCGGGGTCGGACCCTACCGATGCAGGCGATAATGATAATGCGGTAGGTATAGGAGTCACCGGGACGATTGTCGGAGTAGATGGCTTCTCTGATTCTGGGACGGCGCTGGGAAGAGCGGTAGCAACGTCGGTCATGATTGCAGATACCGGCTGGGAGTTGAGCACTTGTGATAGTATGACCGGTAAGCCAGGGGGGGGGGGGGATGAAGGGATGCGCAGAGAGCAACTTCTTTTTGTTGCGGCGGGAGGATAAGGACCTAATGAATCAAACATGTCAGCACTGCATTCCATAGAAGGGGCAGCTATTGTACTATGCGTACAAGGCTAACTTACCCAGTGTCTAATTAGATTCTAACCTTCGGGCGATTGTAAAACCATAAAATCACCGTAAATTAATGATTCCCGTGATGATAAAGAAGGGAGGGGAAAACAGAAAGAGCAGAGGGGAGAACGGAGGGAAGGTTCCTTGGTCGCTGACAATTAAATTTATGGGGACCAGGAATCCCCAGACACAAGGACTTCGGAACAGGCCATGGTCCGCTAGATTGGTGTCAGGCTTGAAGGCTTCGGCAAGAAATCCCCCGATCGCAAAATATATTTAGAGGCTTGGCATGCAATTCCTCCAGGGGCCAGGATTAGTAATCCAACCAACTATGTGCTTGAGAACAACTACTCGAGTAAACCCCCTTCTCTCCACCCACCACCGAAGCAACCAGCAGCCCTCTCAGTCGTCCAGTCGGACGGGCGTCGACGGCAGTCCGACTGCGACCCCTGGTAGACCGCTCGGGCACCACCTCTTCTTTGCTTCTTTTTTATATCTTTTTCCATTTTCATTTTCATTTTCAACCTTAACTTATTTGAGTACTAGTACGGTATGACAAATTTTGCGCGTCTGTAGTTGACGGCCGTCCCGTTCAAGGACGAGACTGTCTCGTCCTTTGTCGTCCTCACCCCGTCTTAGACGGACGGGACGACTGAATTCGCTGGCAACCAGACATCGAGGTTTTTTTTTTTTTGTGACACCCTCCAATTGTCCAAGAATATTTAATCGGACGCCGAAAGTGAGTCCCATTAATATCATAATGGTATTATTTCTCCAATACCGGTACTTACTGAAGCAAAACGCAGTACCGTAATGTTTAAACTCCGGGAAGCTGCATGGCACGTCGCCAATAAGGTGAGTTCCTTTAATATCATACCGGTATTATGTCTTGACCGTATTATCTCGTCAAATTGGGTATGATATCTCGGGACAGGGGTTCTTATCGCCGCACCAGGATGATGACACCTACGGAGGTACTCGTACAAGTACAAGTACCAGGGGGGATGTTTTCGTACAGTCCAACAAATACAGGGGTGGCCTAAGACATAGAGTTGCTTGAATAGAGGGATCCAGCAGAAAATATAATCCCTGCGGAAAACGTCGTAACCACAGCAACAGCGATAAATTAGGAAAGGCGAAATACCAAGCTCTTGCAGTTGGTATTTTCTGTAGGGATTGGGAACACCCCTACAACCCACTGGTGGGTGGTAGGGGTTGTGGTTATCCTTGAAAGAAATACCAAGATGTAAACAATGGCCAAGGCAACACCTAAACTCTGATAAGTATAGCAGCTTCTATTTCTGCTTACAAGCCTCTAGTACTATGACAACTTGGACAAGGTGAGGTCTCAAGCTGTTTCCCACTGGCTTTCAGGTTGTCTAGGTATCCCGCCTCAGTGCTGGAACTCAAAAATTTCCTGAGTTTCGCATCAAGTCTGTCCGGGCATGCTTGGCATTTTTGGTAGGAATTGTTTTTTCTGCTAGATCCCTCTAATAGAAAAACACCAGAAAACAAGCAGCA
>Ga0307510_10007344_pt1 | contig 13130 bp, 6 predicted proteins | sample 12_EM_MG_FD_207224 | JGI IMG/M metagenome (GOLD analysis project Ga0307510, IMG submission 207224) | Populus trichocarpa ectomycorrhiza microbial communities from riparian zone in the Pacific Northwest, United States - 12_EM | ecosystem: Host-associated > Plants > Roots > Unclassified | place... | reverse complement strand
GAAATTATATAAAAAAAACTGCATTTATGTAAAACATATGTATCGCTGACATGGAAACATGTTTTGGTCCATGGCCACTGTATGCACCATGAGCAAGTTCTTTTTCCAAATATTTTTGAGTTTTACAAGTTTTGTTCTTTTTTTTTTGGTTTTCCAAGTTTTCCTATTTTTTTTTAAAAAAATCTAAATTAGTTTTTTTTTATTTTTTAAAAATAAAAATAAAATTTCTTTTGGTGATTTGAGTGGCATTTTCATCATAAAAGATGCAAAGAACCGGTTGGAATGTATGTGAATACACAAGGGTTCATTTGATTGATCTTAAAGTTCAAAGACATATAAGTAAATAGTTGTAACATATAAGAATAGATGATTTTATTTACCTTTTAATAAATATCATTTTTTATTCAACGGCAAGGGTTAAATAACTTGATGATTACAAAATGAGAGTTTAGGGACATTGTTCTCTTTTTATTTTTTTCAATTTCTTATGTTAGTGAAATTCATTTTTTCCTATACCTTGGAACACATATTTATCATTCTTTTTTCTTTAATAGGTTATATGGACTCCCAGAATTTAAGATATTTAGGAATAAAGGTGATATATTGAATAATTAGCTTATTTTTTAGTTTAAGCAATCTGTTCATTCTTCATAGTCAAGGTATTTAACGACTTGATATGAAAAGTTCAGAGGAGTGGTAAGTAAATTAGGTGACTAGTAACTATGATAGTAGCATGCAGTGCATGCTTGTTAAGTTAAAGTGACTAGTAGTTGTGATGATAACAGGTGGTTCCTAGTAAGTCAATGTGACCAGTAGTTGTATTAGTAGCATGTGGTTCCTGGTAAAACAGGTGACTGGTAGCTATGATAGTAGCATGTAATGTCTGGCAAGTCAGGTGACTGGTAGCTCTGATAATAATAGATAATAAAAAATGAATCCAAGCACGCTGTCTAAATCCAAGCATGTTAGGTTCAGGATACGCCCTAGCCCAAGCACGTAGAGCTTTGGGCATGGAAGCCCGTGCTGATGTGCTTTAGGGAGTATTGCCTGAGCCCAGGTTCCTTGATGCTAGGCTCGAGCTGTAACACACACATATATAGCTGGCACCCAATTACAAATACAATTTATCAAAAGTTTAGATGGTACAATAATCAGAATGCTGGAATGAATTGTCGCTTGTTATAAATTCAATTCAATAATATGGTACGTTGCTTAACAAAATTGGGAAGTGGTCCACCAGTTTTTAGCAAGCATAAACTGTGAGAAATAATAAATGGTCAAAATACATGAAAGATGCCATGGATTTGCCTACAGACATGATGGATATCTACCCTTGTACAGGATAAGATAGGGGTTCCCACTTCCCACCATTATGGTAGCTCAATCGTGTGTTATTGCTCAAAGAAGTCTGCCCCACAAAAGTTAGGTTAAATGGGAATTCAAAAATCAAACACAAGCTATATATTGATGCAAATTGAAGTTTGTCATGATCTAGTCATGCCTTTGTTTCGAAGATCTTGCAAGGAATCATCAACCTGGACAAAAATTGCCAATTGGTTCAGAAGCAAAGGCAGATCTTGTGTGTGGTGGTGCCGAAGGAACACAAGCAGGATGTTTTTTGTGTTCGAGGGAATCTCATAATGTATACTTTCACCATGTGAATCACTCATAAAGCTCTGATTAACTTGATGATTTCCAAATTTCTTTGATGGTTCAATGATTTTCTGCATCTTGATTTCTGTGAATCCATATATCCACCATGTATTCTGTACCCATTTCACATAATTGTTATTAAAATTTGAAACTGAACGATTCCATTTCTTCCAAATTAACTATAAAGACTTTACTTTCAAATGTGAAGACTTTTATTTCCATGATTTTATTTATCTCTTACTGCACCATCCCAAACTGTGAGTCAATGTCAATTACGAGTCTAACTCAAGATTCGCAGAGCATAATTTGTCCCGTCTAAAAGGTGGTGGGGATCACACCAGCTACAGTCTGAAGATCGGGTTTTGACAAGATTGAGGTTCTATCAAAGCTTGAAGGAGGGACTTATAATTAAAGCAACAAGTCCAAATTGTTTTTAGGATCAAGTGCTATTCCCAGTAAGGGACCCCATTTTATCTCTAAACTTCATGTGGGTTTGTCTCCTGAGAGGTTGGGTAGTCCATTCAAGAGCTCCAAATATTGCCCAAACATGTTAAAAATGCAATACCCCATGTCCTTCCTTTCTCCTTCTCTCTTCTTTTGATAGCGAGGTGAGAGAATTCCACACTAGTATACCGAGTATTTTGTAATTTATAAAAATACTTTGAATTCAAAATAAGGAGTACTGCTACCCTGCTATATCCTACTTTCATCGGATCAAGTTAAGGATGCCATGTGCAATATTATCAGCAATAAGGAGCCTCTTCAAGATCATATAAACCACTTTGCCCTTTGTGTTTTATTTTAATGGTTAGAATAATTCATAATCAGAATATATTCCTGAACCGGAGCCCACATGATCACATGCAATCTTAAATATGTGACTGTGAGAAATTGAGATTCAGGCATAGCCTAATCTTTATCTGATTAAACGCTTTAAGCAAGGACAAGATTGATGTTCATTGAAAAATAGAGCATTGATATTCATCCAGATTTAGCTTTAGTTTGTCAATTGCAGAGTAAGGGCATCTTCAATGCTGAAGCCAAAAGTAAAAAAAAAAAAAAGTAAAAAAAAGAGTTTAATTTGGCTCATCATCCCTGCCCTAATGGGATAGCCAAAACAATAAGCAAAATCCCTTCTATTATTCCCAAGTATCTTTCAAAAAAGCTATAATTAAAGGGAGGAAATCTAGCCATTGATTTATTATAAAGAAAGGATAAAGACTGGAACTTGAGTATGATAAAGAGATGAGTTAAAATTTGGATTTTTTAAATAGTATTTTTAATTGGAATACATATAAAAAAATTATATTTATACTATTTAAAATACCATATTAATAATTTTCTCAAGTTAAACTCTCGCCAATCATATTAGTCAATTTCAAAAATCCCACACACTAGTCTAATCAATAAAACTTGATTAGATTTACTGGGCATGGACTAATTTATAGGTACTTTTTATTGACTATCTTTAATATTGTACATGATATTTATGTAATAATATAAGTACAAGAAACAAAAACACCAAGAATAGATCATACATATTTTCATGTGTCTCTTATTTTAAAAGTATAAAAATACATCCTAAAACTATAGATAGATTTATTTTATGTTTATATTTATCTTTTCAATTAAATATATTTCTGTATTTATTGTCTCTATTTTTTTAATTCTAAAATAATAATTAAGCGTCGTCTCTGATTCTATTATATTTGGTATCCGAGTATAAGACACCACTTTTACCATAAAATATACTCTTATGATTATTTATAAAGCAAGTCTAGAAAGTATAATATAAAGTAACATAAAATCACAATATATAACACTTTGTATACCTATCACTTCTTGAGTAAAGTCTTCACAGCATTTGGGTATCACACCCTATTTCACGATAGATATGAATGGTATACGCCGTCTGGCATCAGTGACAAGAGATTCGTTTGCCTTTGTAGGACAGTCTTTTTTTCCTTTTCTTCTCTCTAAAGGAACTTAGTTTTTCACATGCATTTGATAGATCACAAAATACACTGAATGGTAGCATTAAGTGTTTTGTTTTATTTCTGGGATCACGCATTTGATGGATTGAGCACAGTAGAGAGGACGAACACCGACTGAAACAGTCATTTGGTCCCTGTCCCTGATAGATATATAGTGAGCTTCGTGTCTTGCATAATTATCATAAATCACAATCCAAAGCCACTTCGGAACTCTACAGTGGCCCTCACAGGCACATATGTTGTCCAGCAGCTAAGAGCAATACCATTGTACGTATCTAAACCAATGCCTACATCTTAGTTTCCACCAATCCATGACAGTTTCGTTGCACTCTCAAAACCTCCAACGTGTCCTTCAAAAGTTATCCTCTTGTGGTACTGTGTTTACCTTAGCTAAAACAGTGTCATATCCAATAATCAGTCTATAAGTCACCCATTGTATCTTGTTTTCCCTCTTCACTGCTGGTTTTTATTCCTGATTGCGCTTATCATGGAAACATGGGGGATATTGTAGGGATAAGAAACTGTAGTTCATTGTCGGGTTTTGTCAGCATTTAAGGTCCCAGAACAAACTTCATTTTCTGCTAGTGGTTTCACTAGCTTGAAAGAGAAACTTCATGTTACGTGCTGCTTAATTCCAATCCTACTCCTAAGAAGATCGATCCAAGGGACGGTGACTTGATGTGGCCAGTCCCGAGTTATGAAAAACTACTAGTTTTGGCCACAAAGACCCACAGATATTAAAAGGAAATGGGCGCTCAGGGTGCAGCAAGAAAATGACAATACGTAAACTTTCACAACTGGGTGGTGTGACAAACGGGGCATGAAAAGGGCTTGACATTATCTCATCTTGTGTGGAGGTCCAGACATACAGCAAAATAGATTCTGCTGTTCATGTACTATGAGCAGTGATCTAGGAACTACATACTGTTGAATTGTATAAACGAATGCAAACTACATGTTTAACCCTTTCAACAGAGTAACAACTTCTCAGCTTATCTTCCAAGCCTGTAATAGCTTCAATTGTTTCCAGGGGTCTATTCCATTACCTTAGATCAAAGATCAAATTATTTTACCTTCAGTACTCCTTACAGTGCATGCAGCTATAATCTATTTTACCTGTATGATTGAAAGGGGGCAACAAAATGATCTTCCATGATCCATACCTTTTCCTTGGCAATACCAAGCTAGATGACAGCCAGCAGGTAAGTTGCTTCATCTCTATTATTGTTCCGTTCCCTCACAGTTTTGAAGCGGACTCATCCCCAACCCTGATGATCCATCCAACATGGTTTATGGTTACTGAGGCTGAAAAGTACATGCGTTACTACTGAGCTGCTGGCCATCAGTTTGAGAATCAATTTCGAAAGTCTCAGTTTGTCACAAAACTCAAATTTTAGCATTCAGAATTGTGCGAACTCATATTCCTAGAAGCAATGCATCCACAGGACGCTACTTTAATCTCCGGTACTGTCCTGATATACTAGTAGTATTTTCAAATGATTTTTTATACTCTTGAGGCAGGTAGGTTACCCGAAAACTATAACATTTGAAACACTTAGCAACAATTTTATGCAGTCCTTTCACATGGTTGTCCACCATAAACTTGTGGACTGCAAGTCAACACGCTGCATGTGTTATTCATGATAATAACAGGGAATGTAGATTTTCAACTTAAGTGACAGTCAAATCACAGAATAGAGCAACTACCAAGATATACACAAAGTTGATACAGGCAAGTGGTTTTCTTGTAACATTTGAGGCAATCTAGTTAATTCAGTTTCAAGGGTCCGCAGTCATGTTGAGGAAGGGCGCGGGAGTCGCTTAGCAATTTCCTGCAAATTGAAGAGGTTGTCAGATTACAATTAAAAGTGGAACCTTTAAGTATAATTAACCAGAGACTCAATTGCATCAAAGTAATTTCTTTTCTAGTAGAATCATGCTATAGAAATAAAGCACATAAGTGTCAGTGGTACCTCAAACAGTTTATTTATATTATCTGCAGTTTTTGCAGATGTCTCAATAAAGAACATCCCATTCTTCTCCGCATATTCAATGCCATCCTTCAATTATTAAAAAGCAAAACACATTAAAATATATTCAGCAATTAGGAACGATCTATTCCCAATAAATAACTATACTTGCTTGAGTGGGTACTTCTCGCTTCTCATGAAGATCAGCCTTGTTACCTACTAAAGCCATGACTATATCAGGGCTCCCATGTTTTTGTAGCTCCTGTTACACAATAGGATATAAGCCAAGAAAATAAACTTTCACATGAGCAGAGAGGATAAATCATTGAGCAAATGGTAAAGCTTAAATGCACTTAACAAGTCTATGAAACATCTCTGGCTAAATTCAGAGAAAGAGAGAAGAGAGGTATTTATATTCTGATGGAAGACAGGAAAGAGATTTTTAAATACAGAGCCATCACAATGCTAAATGAATAGTGAAAACAGCTTAGGTTGCATCAGCTACTATATTAAAACACTCATAATCATGTAACAGATTTTAGCGGCCTTAAGTTTATATTTTCAAAACAGAAACTTAGTGCTATGCTGAATCAAAACTGTTAATTCTTTCTCAATTTTCTGTGAAAACTTAGTTAGCATAAACCTTCTTTATTAAAGTGTTTAAGAACAATATAGCAATAAGCCAAATTCTTTTCACATCAAAATGTGAGGGCAAATTCATCACCCGCATAAACATGTTTCTGCATGTGTGACAGGGCGAGAGAAGATGCAATTGTGATTCCAGCAGACTACCTTAACCCAATACTGTGCTTTGTTGAATGTCTCTGGGCTTGTTATATCGTACACAATAACTGCAACTGCAGCACCTCTGTAATATAGCGGTGCTAGTGCGGCATACCTGAATAAGAAACAAAAATCAATAATCAATAAGAGCTTTGGTGTTTATGAAGGAAAAGGCAATGGGGAAGGAGGAACATGCCAGAAGAAAAATATACTATCAGATTAACTTTTCCAGTAAATTTTCAATATGGACTTGTTTGCTTGTTTCTGCATGTGTGTGACCAACACAATATACACTTTGCCAAGAGTACCTTTCTTGTCCAGCAGTATCCCATATCTCAAACTTAATTGTTGTAGAATCCTGTAAAGCTATTGTTTGTGACAAAAATGAAGCTCCAATAGTTACCTGAAAATCCAAAGTAACAAATCTAAGTAGATGTATCAAGAGTAGTTCCAGCCTTCTAGGGCCAGTGGGTGCGGGTGTTGGTGTGGGTGTGGGAGAGGGAGAGAGAGATGGAGGGAGGTGGAGGAGAGGCTTAAATAACAAACAAGGTGAATGCATGTGAATGGCAAGGAATGATAGATTCCTTACCTTGGATGTTGGATCAAACTGGCCACGAACAAAGCGAAGAACAATACAGCTTTTACCAACACCAGAATCACCTAATAAAACCAGCTGTTCACAACATTAGAAAGAAAGGTCAGCTGCATTCACTCTGAAAAATGCAAGCAAGAAAGCAGCAACTCCAATATGCTTTATTGTTGTTGTTTCAAACATGCGGAAGAAATTTGTATTTGATTTTATACAAAAATTCAAACAAAGAGTTGACTCAAATGCTCATCCATTGTGTATTGAATCATGTGGAGTATTTTGATGGTACACGATAAGTTCATATAAAATTTATAGATGCATGACATGCAGACATTATTTGACCTTTTAAAAATCTTTCTGAATCAGATTTGATTAAAGACAGACTTAAATTTAAAGCAAACTGCAGTCTATAATCTCATCAGCAAACTGTACCTAGTCAATATATGAACACAGAAATTAACAGAATGAATTCACGGATTCAAATTGAGAACTTTGAGGAATCTGAAAGTTAAAATATCCTATGTCATCCTTCAACCAACCTCAAAACAAGCAAAGTGGTGCCATTGTCTAATAAGATGCATGTTGGCACCAGCAGATAATAGCAAAAATAACCGCTAGAATAACCTGGATAGCTTCTGGAAAAAGAAGATAACATGCAAACTTTGACATAAAATCAGATAATAGAGTGTGAAACAGTCCAGGAACCAAATTTGCACATAAAACAGCTTAAAAATCATTGTTTAAATTGAAAGAGTATTCCACCTGTAATCGCTTGCTTGTGATTGTCTACATGAAGGCAAGGAAAAACTCTCCCAAAAGTACAAATTTGTTTCAAGAATTCAAACAGAGCACATAGCACTACACCACACCAAAATATAAAACAAAGTGGTCCTAGAAACACCAGCCCACCACCACCAACTTCCCCAACCCTGACCAAACAAAAAAAGAACGCCCAACATGTTAAAACAGCAGCAACACTATTTCCCTTTTTGCATCAGAAGGCCAATTAATCACAGCTTCAAACACTCAAACACAATGCCTCACTTTGAAAAAAAAAATGGACATTTTCATCAACAGCATTGCTGCCAAAAAATCTCAAAACAGCATGGCATTAGAGAAATGCAGATCAACTAAGCCCCATAGAATATGAAAAATCCAAACTGTATCAACTGCTAACCTGATCCCGTTTCAACACTTGCTCCCTTACCCACATAAGTTTTCTCAATGTCCAATCAAATCTCACACATAAAAAAAAAAAAAAAAAGACAGTCTATAGTGCAAGGTCCATATACTTACCTTTACGCGTAGGTTTTTGGCATCAGCCACTCCACCACTCTCTGAATTGTTAAGTCCACCCAATCTCCCAGTACTCCTATCTGCAAACATTTTCCCCAAAAGAAAACCCCAAATAGGCAAAGTTATCGAATTAAATCAATTAACAGAACCACTCCATAAGCAACCACAACACAAATAACCAGCCACCACAGCTAGAAAACCAAAATTTCAACCTTTAAAGCAGATTTAGTAAAAATCCTCAAAAAGGTCACTAAATCAAATCATTTTATCAACAAGCAACACTTCTCAAACCCTAATTACCAAAAACTCATTTCCCCGATCACACACTAATCTCACAATTCGCTTACACCTCATTAAACTAACTAAACTAAAGCAGTCAACCAACAACATTAGCATCAAAATCGCATTTTGATCCACTTAATTCACAATAGTGCCAAATAAAACCATAATCCAAGAAAGTTAAAAATTAAGGCTTTCAAAGAAATTGAAAGACAAACTAGGGATTACCTGGAAGAGAAGAGGAGCACCCCATGACCTTCTTGTTGAAATACTGTTAATGTAATTAACACTGTACGTATAGAAAGTGTAATTAGGGTTTATCAAGATCGATATTCTTTTTCTTTTTGTCCTCTGTTTTAGCTAATTGCTAGGTCGTTAATGGCTGTTGCTCTTCCATTTAATTTTGTTGTCTTATTTGACTTGTATTGTTGGCGTATTGAGCCACGTGTTTAACGTTTCTATCTAGTACTGGTATTGAACACTTTACCTGGAAAGAAAAGGAAATTTTATGCGAATACAATAATTCGGGTGTAAAATGTAAATGCGGTGCCTCAGATACGGACATGGTTTCATTGTTTGATATTGTGGCAGTTATTTTTATTTGAGAAAAATTTATTTAATTAGTTAAATAGTTTTTGTTCTTTATATTGGAATCTATATATAATATATTTCAAATCTTGATTTCATAAAAAATTAAATCATTTTAATTTATAAAGATTTTAATTTTTATTTATTTAACATGTAAGAATTTATTTTACAACAATTTTAACTAAATATATTTTTTAAAATCACAACTAAGAATATTTTTTAAGAAATTATAAGAATTAAAGTTACTATAATATTAATAAACACGTTTATATTTTGTTTATGAATACGATCAATACACGGTTAACCATATTCTTCACAGGTTTTTAGTTCTTATAATAATAGACTGTATCATATGAGACAATGAAGAAAAGAGTGAAATATTTTTTTATATTTTATTTGGTTACCGATGTACAAGAAATAATAAAATTTATTTTATTCTTAATATTATTGTCAAATTTATTTGAAAGAATAATTAATAAGATCTTGGACACAAATTGTTAATTTTTAAGCACCACAAATTGCAACCATATGGTTCATATCTAACTAAAATATCAAATTAAAGCTGAGCTACGAGCTGCTGTTTTGGGTTTACATTTCACCTGGGATTATGGCTATAAACAGGTGGAACTTGAGATGAATTCGGAAATCATTGGCGAAGCTACTCGGGGTACTTCAAATTCTTTGAATAAAGATGATTTGTTTTGAGAACTCCTCCAACTCCATGACTGGGAAGTTTGGCTAGCTTCAACTAATTAGGGTTTCATTGGGATGCATTTTCTTGATTCTAGCTCCTCCCGTAGAAATTTCCAAGGAAGTGAGGAGTGCTTGTCAAAAACTTTTAACCTAAACTTTAATCACCAAATCAATGATTTTGGCATTCCAAAATCATTTGCCTAAACTTTACCAAATTCATGTTAGTGCATATGAACCTACACCTTTTTAAGTGACATGCAAGCTTAATTATCTTGATTTGTGAGTTTAATTCCCTAAATATATAAAATTTGAAATAAACATAGCTAGACCAATACATGCAAGAAGTACTGGGCATAAAAAAGGACCAAAAACGTGAGTTTCCTTACAAACAAAATTAATTGGGACAGATTTTGACTAGACAAAAAAGACGTGACAGGATGATCACATGAGAACAAATCAGTATATAAGGTCTTAATTTCCTGTTTCTTTCACATGCATGTGTTTCGACTAGGTAGTACGCTTAAAGGTCTTGAAACCTAATTTGTTTTATTGATCATGCACTTAATTAGCTGCCATGCACTTCATGTATAAAATAAACGAAGATCATATGCCTTCAAAGTCACCAAGCTAACTAGCCATTAGCCATGGGCATACTTAGAGCTACTGGTAAGAAAAATATTGGCATTCTAAAGTTGAGGGTTGTGGCAGAGAAACTACAGAAGAGTCTTTCACTGGGCTGGAAAGAAGCCTCCAAGTACAGAAAAATTCATGAATATCATGGGAAATGCTCTCCATTGCCAAAGGATGTGAAGGTAGGGCACTTTGCTGTGATTGCAATCGAAAATGGTGATCCTAAGCGATTTGTTGTGCCTTTGAGCTACTTAAACCATCCAAGGTTCTTGGTGCTGTTGGAGGAAGCAGCAGAAGAGTTTGGTTTTGGTCATGAAGGTGCACTTAGCATTCCTTGCCAGTGGAGAGAAGTTGAAAAGTTATTAGCCAGCGACAATTAATTGATGAAGGCCATATATGTGTATCTTTCTAAAGATGATGATAATTTTTCCCTGTTCTTTTCTCTATGCTCTTGATTTTATTGTCTGTACGTACGTAGAAATCATGATGTTTAATGATGCCTTGATCGGAAATTGATGCTGTTTCTGCTTTATGGTTGAATTAACTAGTGTTGACACGGTATTGATTTTTTTCCCCTTCCTATTTTTCAGTATCAACATCCCACAAGAACACTATATACGTACAGAACCTCTAAGTTCAGATATTGAACTCAAATATTTCTTGCATGAAGACATGTAATATAATTTAATTATTAGTGCAAAACGCTTAAATTGAGCAACGTTAGGCTTTGGTCTATGTATAAGAAAAGATGTGACTTAATCATGAAATTGTCCAAAAAAACCAATTCTGAATCCCATGATAATTTAGTATTTTAAATTGAAGTGTGTATGGTTGTAGTAATTAACTAGTATCTTATCTTTCACTCTGGTCGGATAAAATAAAATTTTTTAGAATATAAAAATATATTAAGATCATAAAAAAAAATTTGACAGCATTATTAAATTTGTTTAACGAGTTAATCTTGAAATTCCTCGGATCAACTCTTTAATTAACTCGAGTTTTTAATTAAATCGCTGGAGAACTAGCCCAACTTAAATTGATCGATTTCATAGCTCCAAATGCAACCTTAATGACTGGTGAAATCATGACTTAGCTTTTAAAAAATCTTCAAGATGATAATTTTTTTATTAAAAAAATATTGAGACAATGACAAATTGAATTGACTCTGGTCTCCCCACAACCCAAGTCATAGACTCTATTGGTATGATAATTTTTTTATAAACTATTTTTATTTAATTATATGATAAAAATAGATACTCGCAAAATTAAACATCAATCTTAAAATAGATACTTATTTGAAAAAGTGATAACCATATAGAAAACAAAAAAATAAAGCATGCAATCTATTTTTCCAACTAATTCAATATTGAAGAACAAAATCAAAAGGAAAAAAAAATAAAAAAAACAAAAAAATAAAAAAAAAACATATTTGATCGATGGATAAACTCATCAAACCTATAAATTGAGTAACTCAGGCTAGTACGTCAAACCTGTGAACCGGGTTTTACATTTCACTGGATTATAATTTTTTTTCATAACTATTTTTTATTTAACTACATGATAAAAAAAAAATAAACGATCATAAAATTAAACACTAATCTAATATTGAGATTTTTTTATATTGTGATAACCTCATAGATAGTAAAACGAAACCAATTATAAAATTGAATTCTCAATTAACTAAATATCTAAGGATAGAATAAAAAAGAAAATCAATTAAAAAAAGAAGTTAAACTCATTATACCCACGAAGTTGGTTAACCAGTCAGACCTGTGAACAACTCCATAGACTTTATAAAATTTAATAATAAGGCTTTTTTCTTATACTAATCTTTTTAATAACAAGATTTTTTTTTTTTTAACTAGTCAAACCTGTGAACAGTTCCTTAGTTGTTGTTATTAATTAATAATAATGAAACAATAGTTAACTCTTCGAGATGTTTTAGCCTCCCACAGCTGTGACCACCTAGTTAATTTGCCTTGTCAGTTGTCATGAGAGGGACGCGAAACTTGTCAAATCCTAGACCGGATCCATGGTATATAATATAGCCTAAGGTTTCCCACCAGTAACCAGTTCCAAGCAGGCCCAGGTCATGTCTGGCAGACCTAACTGCTGATGGCCTCGAGCGAGCCATGCTCTCCCTTGGTTTGATGACAATAAATATTCATAAGTTGGGTTTTTAATATGTTGATATCCTATCTATTGTTTAATGGCTTTAAATATTTATAATGTATTTTTACTAGGTTTCAATACATAGATGAATATTTGTTATTGTGGTACTATTTATTATTTAATATAAATAAAATAGTAATATATATGTGTATTATGCTAATATTGGAGTATGTATATATTGTATTGTATTTAATATATATAGTACAAATATGTCTACGGTGAAATAATTATACAAAAAAACATGAAATTATCAATTATATATATCCACGACATGCTTCACTCAATAATAATTGAGAATGTGTCTACGGTGACACCTATTCAATTAGATAGATTGCGAGGATGATTAACCTCGATAAGTGAAAAAACTAACAAAGGGAGAACGTAATAAAACGTGGTTATTAATTATTAATTAATAAAAAAAAGTGATGACATTGTAGGGTTAATAACTAAGTTAATATTAATCTCCTTCTCCGTCGAGAAATA
>Ga0307510_10007343_pt1 | contig 13130 bp, 12 predicted proteins | sample 12_EM_MG_FD_207224 | JGI IMG/M metagenome (GOLD analysis project Ga0307510, IMG submission 207224) | Populus trichocarpa ectomycorrhiza microbial communities from riparian zone in the Pacific Northwest, United States - 12_EM | ecosystem: Host-associated > Plants > Roots > Unclassified | place... | reverse complement strand
GTACGAGTGGCGAAGGGGTCACGTGATGAGTCACGTGTAGGGTCAGGTGATAAGTTCCCACGATCACGTGGTCCTGAAGTTACGGGTTTGTAGCTGAGACTGGGGGGCGCGAGTACCGCTCGCGACACTATCTGGATTTCCCCATTCTTTATTTGCCATCCAAGTAGGTCCATATCTTCCGTTTTGAACTGACTTTTACTTAGTTTCAGGAAATAGGATTTTGTTTCCAACAGGTCTAATAGCTTGTGCGTTATCTTTTTATGTTGGGTCCTTCCTTTTTCATCTTTTTTTGTTACTATCCAGATATCGTCCAGATAATTCCTGACTTCTTGTGGGTATTTTTGGAGTATCGGTCGAAGGTCTTGGTGGATTACTCTTTGGAATGTTGGGGGTGCGTTAGTTAACCTGAAGTAAGTGACCTTCGGTATATAAGTTCCAAAGGTTGTTTTGAATGCGGCCTTTGTCTGATCTTCCTCTTTTATCCTCAGATTTTTGTACCCCCAACGAAGGTCGAATTTTGAGTATAATTCTCCTTCTTGTAGGTTTTCTAATGCTGTCCTTATGTTTGGCAGGGGGTTGTTATCCCTTTCTGTCCATTTGTTCAATTCGCGGTAGTCCATCACCAGCCATAGTTCCTCTGAATCTTTCTTCCCAACAAAGAATACTGGAGCGGTGTAAGGTGAGCTTCCTTGTTTGATATATCCCTTTTCTTCCTCTTCCACTAAGAATTTTCTTAGAATGTCCATTTCTTTTCTATTTAACGGGTATACCTTGCAGTTGATAGAAGTCGGGGCATTCAGGAGTAGTTTAATCACCATGCTTTCTTCTCTTTCTGGGGGAAATCATTGCACTTAGGATTCACTAAATACTCTCCAATGCTTTTGGTACTCTTTTGGGAGTTCTATTTTGTCTGGTTCCTTTGTCTTTCATCCTTCCTGGGCCATTTTTTGAGATATCGTTGTTTTTCTTAAATATAACACGTGTCCTTCCATTGGTTTCCCACACCTCTGTATTGCTGCGTTTTGGAACCATTGCACCTTTTCCTGTGCTTGTCGAAACCCCATAGTCTCAATTTCTAATTCTCCGTCCAATAACTGAGCTTTTTCCCAGTCAATTTTTGGGTTGAATGTTTTGAGGAACAGGTATCCCAGGATGAACCAGTCATTTCCCAAGTTGGTGAGAAAGAATTTCATTCTTTTGTTGCATTTCTTTATTCTTACTTTTAACCAACAGAAATATTTGATATGCCTGGCGCTGTTGCTAGTCCTATCTACATTTCGTATGGGGACTGGTTTTTCTAATTGAAAGTGTCCTATTTTCAGTTCTCTCCATGCTTGGAGGTCCAGGAAGTTTTTGGTTGCTCCGCTGTCAAGGAGGGCTTTGTCTTTGGCCACTGTCGATATTGTTTTGAAGGTGAGTTTGATTCTCATTGATTTTAGCACGCTTCTAATATACACAACATCAATTCCTTTTATTACTTGTAGGTTGGCCGTTTCTACGAGTGGTTTTAAAAACCCAGTTCATCTATCATTCGGTTGATCAATTCATCTTGCTTGTCTACACTAAGGGCCCGAATATTGCTTATGAGGTCGTTTTGGGCATATGGAGGGGGAACAGGTGTGTGGCCGTCGTCTGGCTTTATTTCTTCCTGCTGATCCCCTTCGGTTGTAGTCGTTCTTGTGCTTTCTCCTTGTCGACCTTTTCCTCCTTGTCCATCTCTTTGTCCATTGTTTGTCCCTTTTCTTGGGCAATTTCGTCGCATGTGGCCTTGTTGTCCACATTGAAAGCATCACCCCTCCTGCTGGCACTTTTTCTTTTCGTCTTCTGTTATCCCTCTGCATCATTCACACCAATTCAAGGAGTTGGACCCTTCCCTGACCACCATTGTATCTACATCTATGGCATCGGGATCCCTTTGTGCTACTTGGTTCGTAGTCTTTTCTCGTTGTCGATTTTGTTGGGTGCTCAGGTAATCACCTCCACAGGGTCCAAGGCTGGTGAATATGAGGCGTCGCCTTTGTACTTCTTTTCATGCGGCAGCCTGCCATTGATCAATCCCTATTGGCAAGGGGTCTTTTTGGAGTATACTGGTGTGTATTCCTTTTTGCAGGCCTTGTTTAAACATCTCAATACTTCCATGTGCGGCTTGGTCCCATCCTGCTCTGGCCAGTAAGTGTTTGAACATGGCAATATACTTGTCAATCTCATCTCCTTTCATTTCTAGTTTGCTGAGGTCAGCGTAGGCCTGTCCGAATTCATTGACGAATTCATTCCATAGGTTTTTGTCGTTGTCGGCATAGATTGGCATGATGGGCGGAATTGCTTGTGGGTCTCCGAATACCTTTCGGACAGTGTTGTCGCTGGTCTTGGTGACCCAATCATCGACACGCGGTCCTTTGATGTATGATAGGGCTAGCACGATTCGTTGGAATGGGTTTGTCATAGCCTCATTCTGTAGGTTGCACATTTTCCATAGTGTGAATTCTTTCACGAATTTCTGTGTGTTCTTTCGCTGACCATCAAATATTTCAGGGGGGTGTCCCCTTAGCACTCCATTGGCAGCTGGAAGCGGACCCGCAATTGGGGCTCCTTGCACCGCTGCCTGTCTGCCTGGTGGTGGCACTGGTGGGCCCAGCACGCCTCCGCCGCTGCTGCCACCTCCTCCACCACCACCGCTACCGCTACCTCCGCTTGGCTGCGTCCCTTGCAATGTTGGTCCCCCAGTGGCTGGCGTTCTGGTGCTGGGCCCCGACCCTTGCCCACTTGCCACACCAATTGGTTGGCTAGCTGTTCCTCCCGTTTGGCCTCCGCTTCCCACCATGCCGCTTACTGTCTGAATTGTGCGGCTTGGTCCACTAGATACTCCGCTTGCTGGTAATGTACTATGGCTAGGTCCAGCTGTTGCCAGTCCAATGTGCCCTCCTGCGTAGGAGGTCGCCTGGGTGGGGGACATTGGGGGTATCCCTAAGAATGATATTTGTGTGACATCCATTTTTGTTGCTATTTGGCTCATGGGTTCATCTTCCTCTATTTCTTCTGTAACTTCTGTTACTAATTGTAGCATTTTTAGGTCTCTTGTTGCTTCTTCAAACGCTTTGTCTTCTTGTGGGTCGTTCGTGGGTATGTCACTGTCTGTTATTTGGGTTTGGGACTTTTCTTCTGATTCTGATTCTGAGAATACTCCAGCTAGTTCGATTCTTCTTTGATCTGGCGATTCGATAAATGGTCGATTTTTGGTTCCAAGGTAATATTTTTGGGGTGCTTTTATTTGAGCTCGCTGACAGGTCCACCAGAATCCTTCTTTGTGGTTGATCCAATACCAATGTCTGTTTATATATTCTATTGGGCAGGCTTCTGTTTTGATGTGCACTTCATATTGACCATCCTTTCCTTGGTCCTTGTCAATCCACTGGGCACTTCCTCTTATTTCTTTTGGAAGGTTTGGTGTTTTTCTTGTACTGACTACTTCTTCATTGTCAGAATCTCCAGTGAAATTTATTTGTATGTGTGCCAGTATGGACTGGCATAGAGGCTGACTTGACTTAATGTAAGGCCGCAATGGTGCCTTAGTTTAGCAATGCTGCCTTTGACGATAAGGGGAAAGGGGGCAGAAAGACCTTGTGAGGAGGGCTCTCTTTAGGGCTTGATGACATAAGTCAAATTTAGAAGCCTTTACATAAACATCGGTGGGACAATAGTAGTCCGCATGTTGATAGTCAAAGTAGAACAAGGGTGTGTGGAAGTTAGCTAACTTCGCAGAGAGATCTAATCTATAAGATCTGATTTGATCGGCCAGTGGTGTGATGTGTAAAGGGAAGATTGCTTTATTTGTTGTAAGTCAAGTCTGGGGCTTGACATTATAGAAGCCCCTTCCTTATATACTACTACTGACATCACAGGTACAATCAGTCATCAACAAATGATGACATCACACCGAAGGCGGTATTGTACAGTAAGTGGTTATCAGACAGCCTCAATCCTGTTTGTATTGTAAGGGTTTACATGACTCAGACAGTGGTCTCATTGTAGCAGTCCATAATACAATTGCTTTTATGCATGATGTGATTTTATGGTAGCATTCTTTTGCTGCTTCCTTTGCTAATTTATGGATGCTGTTTTTATAGGCTTCCCAGTGTGTTTGGGTGTTGGCGATCTGTCGATTGGTGTGCTCGATTTGGTCTCTCATTATGTTGGACTGGAGTACTATGCCATGTTTTGTAATCTTCTCCACTAGAGTTTTGTTGTTGAGTAGATATAGTGGTAGGGTCCATCACCCTTTTCTGATCCGTGGGGCCTCTTTGGGTGCATACCTCACAGACACCATTGCATGGTCCGTCGGTATGGCTAATTCTTTGATCTCCCAGTCAAAGGTGAAGGGTTCTGCCTTCTTGGAGATATATATTCAGTCTAGTCTTGCCTGTATGCAGATGCTGTGTGTTTGGGCTCTGTATGTGAAGGCTTTCTTGGTGGGGTTTGCCCATCGCCATGTATCCCTTATTTCCCATTCGTGTCTGACTTCTCTCAGGGCAGCAATCACAGATTTGTCATCAAGTCTGGGCGGCATTCTGTCAATGGCGTCCTCTGTGATGTTGAAGTCCCCTAGGGTGAGGTCCGGTATCAGGAGGCACTTGGATTGTCTGTTGGTTAGAATTTTTGCCCAGAAACCAGTGTGTTCGCTTCTGTCATTTGGTGCATAGACATTTAGTATTGTTGCAATGTGTTAAGGCTTCAACGGGCTTTGATAGTACGACTTGTACTTAAGAGGTGAACTGGTGGCAAGTACTTGAAGAGATAGAAGTCTCTAGTGTTGTTAGAGATGACTCTGAGAGGCTTATGTAAGAGATGAGGAAAGGGAAGGCACTTGGGGAGCTTTCAAGCACGTTGATATTGAGAATCAAGTCAAGCTTAGGGCTTGACTGTTGAAATACAGGGCGCTTATATACAGGCACGACCGCGCACGGGCCATGGTCACTAAGGTAGGTACTTCTGGTCAAGAGGGGGCTGTCTGTATCGTATGGTACTCCGCGGACAAGTGCTGCGGTCTTTAAGGGTCGAACAATGGCGGCGGGTCATTCCAAGAAGAGAAGTGTCGTCATGATGCGATGACGACTACAAGGTTTGAGGCTGATCCGCGGAGATCTGATCTCCACATGCCCATTCTGGTCTAATGGGCGTCTAGCATAAGCAACTACCCTTTAAGGTAGTTCGTATTGGTGGTGACCCAATTAAGGGCCATGTCGCTATCCGCGTTGTCTGCGGAGCTCTGCGTGAATGAGGGATTGTCTGCGGATCCTTGGGAGGAGGTCGACTGGTAGCCCTGACTCTGGGGCGAGGTGCCAGCTATGGGCGACGAGGCAGAAGGGGTGATTGACTGGTAACTGCCTTCACGACTAGTGTGTTGGTGTATGGGTGCTGAAGAGGGACTTGTGGGTGACAGGGAGTGCTTGCAGGACACAGGACTATCTGGGGCAAGGTACTCTTGCCATGGTATGACGGGGGACTCTTCTGGGGACAAGGTGTGCATGTTGCCTCCAGGGACATCGGGTTCATATGGAATGAATGGTTCTGGCTTTAAGGACGGCACGTCCTCCATGGGACTGTCTGGGTCTTCCAGTGGGTTCTCTACTGGGGGTGGTTCCTGGTACATCTCCATTGAGGAGTATTCCCAACGATGGATGTTCCATGGGACGGGGACAAGGGGCTTGACTGGGGGTTGATCAAGGGGTGACGATGGTTTGGATGGTTTGCTAGGTGGTAATGGTGGCAGGTCTGGTAGGGAGGATGGGTTCAATGGTAGTGGTCACTTAGGCATGGATAGGGTGACAAGGAGGGGGTCCGACAAGGATGAGAAAAATTGGGGTGGATCATAACACAATGCATGTTTTCAACCATCTTATTTTTAGTATGGCTGCTCTCCCCAGGATGAGCTTGTGCATTTCCATTTCATCTGGGTCTATCAACTGTCTGTTTATGATAAAACTCACTCCTGCTGTTGCTTGGGGGTTGTCAGGGTCTGCTGAGTTTAGTATTTTAAGGTTTTTTTCGAAGTTCCTTCCAAGTTGCTCAGCCATTTGTTGGTCAAGGTGGGACTCTTGTATTACAAGTATTGCTATTTTCTCAGTGTGTATTGTGTCACTGATTTTTCTCCATTTATCTCTGTAGCTCATGTTCTCAGAGGGTGCGGATGCCCCGTTCACATTTTGGGACATGATACATATGTTGGCCCTTAGTCTGGCCTTATTTGGTTGTTTGTTTGTGTGTGCGTCACCCTGGTTCTTGGGCCTAGTCCTTGGTGCAGGACGGGTACTGTTTGGTATGTTTCTTGGGGGCTGTTGGGGCCCATTCTGTGGGCTGACGTGGGCTGGTGCCCTTGTCAGGTTTTCATGGTTCAAGGCGCTCATTGGCATGTGGGTGATGCACAATCAGCGTTGGGGGGGGGTTTGAGGTTGTGTGAGTCTATTTATTCTTGTCAAGTGGAAGGTTTCAGCTATGTACATTCTATGTGTCTAGGGTTTTTTGACCACCTTTTTAGTACTGCATGCCAGGGGGGAATTGCCCTGAATTATAGGGGTACCTGCCCATCCTTTGTGGGAAAAAATTGGCTTCATCAATGCCTTTCCAGCCATCGATCTTGGGGAAGGGGCACATTCCATGTGGGTGGTCCACTCCGTGACAGAGGCTGCAATGGTTCAGTTTTGCCAGGTTTTGCCCATTTCCAAACTTACTATTGTAGTAGCTCCTTCCTGCTAGGTGGGTCCATATGTTTGACCAGGTGTTGGATTTGTCGATAAGGTCGCTGTTCACAAATATGTTGAAGGTGGGCTTCTGCAAGCCTCCTTGGCCCTTGGTTTCTAGGATTTCAACCCACATTGAGTCCTTGAATGCTTGGATGGAGCGAGCGGCATTGGCGTGTTCATTTTCCGGCATTGCAGCAATACCATTTTGGATAAACTGGGTTGTTGTCTTGTCATTCCACATTTTGTATATGCAGCTCTTGACGATGTTTGCACTGTTGGTGCGGAGGCCTTTGATGGCAAATAGGAAGGACGGGCATTTCATTTCAGGTGGGGTAATTCTGAAGGTTATGTTCTGAGAGGCCCACACAGTTTGCTGGGTGAGGATTTGATAGTATACTTGGCTTAGGCTATGGATGAGGAACGTGCCAGGTAGGCGTTCCTCAGTCCTGTTCCTTTTCTGTCCTGTGTTTTGATGGCGCATCTTGGACAGGAGTTCCTGTAGGTCCTCTGTCTTCATGGGTGATGATATGCTGTATGTTTTTGAGTGGGTTATCTTGCCCACCGCATCAAAGTCTCGGTCGCCCATTTTGTTGTGCAGTTCCACAGTCTTGGCATCACTTCTGAAGGGTATTGCTAGGAGGGTTTCCCTGTCCATTGTCCTCCAGTCCTCTATGACATCTTGTTTGATGCAGGCATATACAGATCTGGGGTAGGTGTCATGGATGGTTTTGGTGATGCCACTGGAGTACTTGTCAAGGGGGTCATTTTGCTCTGGGCGGTTGGCAAGGTTCTGGGGCTGCAGGTTGGCAACCTCCTGCACTTGGTCAAATTGTGGGAGTCGGTTGTTTGTAGGCCTTGTGGTGGGGGTAGTTCCTGGCTCTGTGAGTTTGGTTTTTTCGCATTTTTCATGTTAGGAGGTGGTGACTACCTTTGTTGGGGGTAGTGTTGCAGTGGCTCCAGCTAATTGCTGGCTACAGCTGGAGCCACAGTCAGTGGCAATACCCACTGAGCCAAGCTGTGCATGGTTGAAGCTGCCATTTTAGTCAACTGCCACTGAGCCAGCTTGGGGCCTGCCAAGCCGGCTAAGCCACCAATCAGCACCACATCAATTCCCAACTACAACATTTTTTTCTCCTCTCTGCATTTTTTACTGCTAGCCATGAGAATGACACCCCCCCCCACGCCCAGTTTCAATTCCAGAAACTCCAATCCACATGATGAGTAAGACTACTGAGTGGTTCAACTGCCCATTTTATAATAGGGATACAATTCTTCAATGGCTGTCCCAAGAGATGGCCCCTTTCTTTGTTGGCCCAATCTCCCCCCGGGTTTTTCTGGATTCCTTTCTACCCATGGACCAACTTGTCCATTCTAGCAGTACCTTTAAACCAGGAATACTTTCCGAACTGGAGGGGGCGAGGGATGAAGGTCATCTGCAAACCATATTTGTCTGTCCAAACTCATATCATTCCATCCTTCTCGAGGACTGATTTATTCCAGTCCAGGATTGTTTTCCCACATGTCTTGCCCAGGCGGGTTCTCTTGGACAAGTTGGCCAGCTCGTGCCTAGATCTGGTCAACACAAGTTCCCAGCTAGACCAGGATAACCCCATGAAGTTCCCTTTCCTCTGTCAGCCCAACTGCTCTGTGTATGACGCAAAAAGCCCTCACAACAACCAGCTCGACTCTTCTCTGGTTGAATGTCTCATCAAGTTCAAAATGGGATCAGATTCCGACCCCTTTGTACAGGATGTTCCTGGCAAGTCGAGCACAGTGGACATGGTTTGGAACCTTTTCATAAACTCCTCCTCCAGCAGTCGCAAGACAGCAGGGCAGATTACTGCCTATGCTACTTGGATACTTAGTACTCAGTACTGCACACACCTCTTCCTCATCCTCATCTTCAAAAAACATGCAAGAATAATTCATTGGGACTGCAGCAGGGCAGTTGTCACTGCACCGATATCCCACAGCGAAATCCACATCCTAGACTTTCTCATGTTGTTCAAAGACACAAGTCCTCAAGCTTGCGGCCGCGACATTACCGTCAAGCATGCCAACAAGGAGGACAAGGCCAAGGCTTGAGAGCTCAAGGAACTGACCAACACAAGGTCACTTCTCTGCCTATTCATTCCTGACTGCTCCTCTCCATCGTGCCAACCCAGCCACTATATTGTCGAGTCACCATGTTCTCAACCTGATATCCCAGCGGGTTGCTGGACTTGGACATCAATCGCTTACAATGTCGAGAGGAAGAAACGCGTCCTCTTAAAGGACTCATGGCAGGTCTTGTTGGATGACATCTCACCAGAAGGTGAAATTTACTCTCACCTCCACAGTCAGTCGGTTCCCTACATTCCCCATTGTTATCAGGCTGGAGATATTGGCAACAAGCTGTATCATACCTCCCGCACACATGAATTTAACCCCGAACCTGGCTTGCCCTATCATTCACCCCACCTTGTGCCTCATTGTCATTACCGCTTAGTGCTGGACACCATCGGTTGACCACTTGAGACCTTCAACTGTAGCTGGGAATTGGTAAATGCAGTATACAATGCTTTATGTGGTGAGTTTCCTGTTTGCAATCCGTTTGGCAGCGTAGCCTGACCCACATTTCAGCCCATCAAGCCGCCTATAAGGCTGGCATTCTTCATTGCGATATCAGCCCTGGGAACATCATGATTGTCAACAAGGGTGGACCAAACAATACAGGCGGTATTCTCATCGATTGGGGCCTCTCCAAGGCAGTCAAACCAGAGGACAAGCACACTTCCACATGTCGGCATAGGCGCACTGTAAGTAAATTTTATGAAGCGCCTCTGATACCTGACATATATTCCCATTAGGGTACTTGGCAATTCATGGCAGCAGATATTGTTGCCTCGCCCAACATCGTCCATACCTTCATTCATGACGTTGAATCCACATTTTGGGTCCTGTTGTGGATGGCCTGTGCATACACCCCAGCCAGCTGGGACGTTGGAACTCGCTCAAGTTTTATGAGGGACACAATGAGTCCCAGGGTTTTTGCGGGCACAGGAGGTGGAAACAAGCTCTTCTTCCTGCAAGATGAGGCTTCGTTAGCCAAGTTCAATATTACCAACAACCATACTTTCACATCATTTCTCTGAGGTCTGAAGAGTACTCTTGCTATCTGTCACATGCCACGGCCATCATCTCCCTTGGAGTATGACGGCACTAATATACTTGCCATGGACCCAGAAACGGACTCAGGGAACGAGTTAAGCATCGACGCGGATGTAACTGTGGCCGAGTCAAGCATCGACACAGATGTAACCATGGCCGAGTCAAGCATCGACACGGAAGTAACCGTGGCTGAGTCAAGCGTCGATGCAGATGTAACCGTGGCCAAGTCAAGCGTTGACACAGACATAACCATGGCCAAGTCAAGCGTTGATGTGGATGTAACCGTGGCCAAGTCAAGTGTCAATGCAGATGTAACTGTGGCCAAGTCAAAAGTCAATGCGGGCATAAAGTCCCATGTCAAGACTTACGACAAGCTGATGGACGCCCTGACAGACCATGAACTTGTACTCCGCATGTTCTGGAGGGCTCTCAACCAAGTAGAGTGGCCCAAACATGACTGTGCTGAAGTTCAACTAATGGTGGTGTCCAATGACGTGCAGACCAGCATGCTGTCGAGTTCCAAGCAATCAAGGGATATTGCTGAGGAGGATGGTGTCTACGTTTCACTGCCATCAGCGAAGCAGTCAGGACCTGCTTAGGTACTGGTCCTGCAGTGCAGACCCCTGCTGGGTTGGGACCTTACGTCCTGTGTCCCCCTTCGTGTCACCTTTCACATTGAGTATGTCTGTATCCTGTAGCCCCTTTGTTGTCTCAAGTTGTATTATGTGTACGTGAAATTGAGTTTGAATCTGTAATCAATGCTACACGTGCCTGCACAGTGCACTTGCCTACTTGTCTTGTCTGACTGATGTGCGCATCTTGCCCACTTCTCTGAGTTCTCTCCATGTTCGTCTACCATCACTCCTATCGTTTCTCATCATATTGTCTTCCATTCAAGGTCCAGTCTATTGTAAGACTAGTTAAGCCCCACATGTTGCCCACTTCTGACTTCTCACCCATCGGATGAGGCATGGACATAATCAATGATCAATCTACCGTAACGATGGCATAGGCTAGTGTTGCCACAACTTGACCAGCTGCAAGCTGACTTTAAAAGCTGCGGCTTTTTCCGGATGCGACTTCACTGACCGTGACTTTTCACCCTGTAGCTGCAGCTTGACTTCAGTCGCAGCTTATAGTCAAGTTATGGTTGACTTGAGCTGTTATTTTTCATAATAATAATAAAATCGGCCCTCTATGGTATCAGGGATGGGCAACATATGACAAGGCTGAAGTGTGTTGAGAAGTTGATGCAGTTCTATAATCATGGGTCCGAACAATGCTAAGACCCTACCACTACTGCCACCGCCTGCCACTGCCGTCCCTGCTGCCGCCCCCACCTCTGCCACCGTCCCTGCTGCCACCCCCACCTCTGCCACCGTCCCTGCTGACAAGTGCAGGTACCCGTTTATCCCGCTGACGCAGAGAAAGACCGTGCCTATATATTTGATGCCGAACCGTGGGAGGTGTTGGCCTTGGTCCACACTAGGTGTGTGCTGGGCCAGTCGTGATGACCTGCTCCTCGATAGCTGGAGGAGCCTCAAGGCTGAGCGTGGCTCCAAGCCCAGTGTGGAGCTTGTCCAGCTATTTCGGTCACCTCGTCCTTCGTTTGTGATGCGAGCATGAATGAAATGAGCGTCGAAAATCGCTTGTTGTGCCCTTGTCAAAAGCCAGAAAAAAACCGACGACGGTGGGCAATACGAATCATTGAGAGGGTAATAGTAAGTCAGTTGAAAATCGGGGATTTGGCTAATGATATGTGTCACGCACCCGAGAAACCATCTCACTTGGCCAGTCTCAGTTCATCGTGTCCACTGGCGCGGGAAACTGCAAGCGCATCTCCTTGGTGGCATTGTATGTTCCTAGCTAGCGCGCAGGTGGGGGGTGAGGTTCCTGTAGAGCCTGCTTGGTCGCTTTGGTGATACTGCGGATTGGGACGATGGTGTTTGCGCTGGTGGTCACCTTGCTGCCTTACGCTTACCCTTTTCCTTCCCCACTGGCACTTTGGCAGTGAATCCGGGTAACTCTTCATCATCTCCACCATATGATGCTGTCTCCTCGGTGTTGACGATTTCAACCTTGACAAGCTTCGAGCGCCGTGCTGGAGATGCCAGTGGTCCGAGTCCGGACTTGGGGTCGCTATCGGGCAAGCTCTCATGGTCCTTGAGCTTTAAAATGGTACGGAAGGGTCCGATAAGCCCTGTTGAGAAATAGGACACGAAAGTTACATTGGTGCGATGCTCCGTCTTTTTAGTCAGGACATGAAAAGAGTGCGAAATGGCGAGGGGCACTTACTCATTGGAAGGCAACGGTCGGACAAATGTTAAGCGGACACATGCCGGAAAACAATGGAGCATGAACTAAGGGGTGAGTAAGCATTTGCTGCAGCGGCGTGAGAAAGTAAGTTCAAAAAGGATTTGACACCTGATTGGACCTGCATAATCCACACTATACAAGTCGTTTGGTTTGGACAGTATGGGACGATCAGATGAGTAACGCTAATGAACATCAACGTGTCAGTTACAAACAATAAAAGAATATTACAAGGGGTCAGCAGATGGAGGGAACGCCATGGTTAGTAAACTCCAAGTAAGGCCGCGCGAAAGGAGTCCATTGAGTCCGAAACACAAGCGATTCCAAAGCAGATGGACACGAGTCGTCATATGAGTAAGACTGTAATTTTAATTGCAAGATCGATCATTGGCCCTGCTAGCGGAGCAGGAAGAGGTGAGGGCGGGATGAGGCAGTGCGCAACGGCATCACCAGTCTGGGAACGTTCCACCGCTTCTTGCCAGTACTGTTGTGGTTATCGTGGCTGTTGCGAGGGCCTTGCGCTTGCTGTGGCTTCATTATCAGGTTGGTGTCGCCAGTCGTCTGCCGTCCGCCGTCGTCCGTCGCCATTGATCTTGATGGGGTCGGCGTGCTGTGCATGCGACGAACATATCGTCATCGTCATTGCTGTCGCTGTCCATCGCCGGTGGTCATCGTCTATCATCATCAACCTTGAAGGGCTCGGCGTGAGATCCTCGGAGACAAATTTCACAAAGACGAACCTTGCATTGCCATTCATGCAAATCTCCGGCATATTCGATAGTTCTAAATCGAGCGCACAGGCAAGGGTGAAGCAAAGGACTGTCAACCCAGTCCCAGGCGGGTGCCTGGCAAGATTGGCCATGTAGCAACTGTGTGGGGAATGAATTAATGTCGGGGATCATAAGACTTTTCCAAATTTACTGATGGCTC
>Ga0307510_10007341_pt1 | contig 13131 bp, 11 predicted proteins | sample 12_EM_MG_FD_207224 | JGI IMG/M metagenome (GOLD analysis project Ga0307510, IMG submission 207224) | Populus trichocarpa ectomycorrhiza microbial communities from riparian zone in the Pacific Northwest, United States - 12_EM | ecosystem: Host-associated > Plants > Roots > Unclassified | place... | reverse complement strand
CATTTTTAAGTGCATTATAGTTATCAGCCAGATCTTTGGTCATGAAGGTAGATACTAATCTATCCATACTATATCCCGTGGGGCGATTTTTGGCATATTGAATTTGCTGGTAAATGATGACGGTACTGATGATAAAAGCGACCGAACAGCTAAACTGCAGCACCACCAATATTTTTCGGGGTAACGCAGCCCCTTTGCCTATCTGGATGTTGCCCTTTAACACTTTTACGGGGTTAAATGACGAGAGATAAAATGCGGGCCTGCTCCCGGCCAGCAAACCAATTACTAATACATAACCGATCATGATACACCAGAAAACAGGGCTATCATAAGGTATTTGCACCAAACTTCCTGTAAGCGTGTTGAAATAAGGAAGGGTCAGCAGAACAAAAATGAAGGATAACACGAAGGCAACAAAAGTCATCAAAACGGATTCTGTCAGGAACTGGAAAACCAGGTCGTGGCGCTGGGAACCAATAGCCTTACGAACACCCACCTCGCGTGCACGTTTTTCGGAGCGGGCAGTTGAAAGATTTACGAAATTGATACAGGCAATCAGCAATACCAGTGCGCCAATAATGCCGAACATCCGCACATATTCAATAAAACCACCCGCAATCTTGCCGTTTTTAAAATCGGAATACAGGTGCCAGTCTTTTAAAGGATACAGAAAAACTTCCGGTTTATAAGGACGGGACAGGGGATTGTATTGGGCAATCAGGTTTTTGATCTTAGCGGTTATCTGCGTATTGGTAACACCAGGCTCCAGTCCGACAAAAATTTCGAATGAATTATTGTCCCATTGTTCGCGGGCATTTTTCACAAAATCGGCGGTCTGCACTGCATAGCTGAAGGGCATTAAAAAATGGAATTGCATAGATGCATTAGCCGGAAAGTCTTTCATCACCCCGGTAACTTTCACATCATGCTGGTTATCGATCCTGATGGTTTTATTGATCGGATCATCATTGCCAAATAGAGATTTTGCGGTCGATTCATCGATAACGATAGAATATGGATCACTGAGTACAGTGTTTACGTCGCCCTTTACCAGGGGATATTGAAATATTTTCAGAAAATCGGACGCCACGGTCCCGCCATTGACGAGCAATTTCTTGTTACCGACCAAGAAATCGTGTGCGGGGAAATCAACCAAATCAGCTTCGGCTACATACTTTATACCGGGAATGGTATTCCTGAGCACACCAGCAAGTGGGATTGGCACTGCATCCTGGGTATGCGTGCCGTCATGCTGACTGGTATAATTCACTTTCACTACATAAGCCTGTTCATAACCGGGCAGGAAACGGTCGTACGAATACTGGTTAAACACCCAAAGCCCTATGAGCAGGGCAACAGCCATGCCGGTGGCAAGTCCAATAATATTAAGCGCGCTGTAAGCTTTGTTATACAGCAAATTGCGCCAGGCGATTTTTAAATAATTCCTAAACATATAATTGCGACTTAATTTTTCATGAACCCAGTTTGGCGGGCTTTCCGAACGCAATATTACCGGCTGTATTCGTGACGAGATGGCCAACTTATCAATTGGCAACTCTTTTTTCAAGCTGTTTTTGTATTCTGCCGGGGTTTTACCGGTCATCTCTTTGAAAACCCGGTTAAAAGTTCTTTGGGAATTGAAACCCGACTCATAAGCAATACCCAGCAGCGTGAGCCGGTCATAAACCGGGTCCTGCATTTTCCGGGCAACCTCACGAACCCGGAATTCATTAATAAAATCGCTGAAGTTTTTTTCCAGTCCCAGGTTAATGATCCGGGACAAATCATGCGGATGGATCATTAGTTTCACCGCCAGTGCGGTCAATGTCAGTTCGGCATCCTCGTAGAGACGGTCTGCTGCCACGGCTTCCTTTAGCCTTCGGCTTTTCTCCTTTGCATCCGATCTATCCGTTATTGGCATTGTCAGCCGGACACTGCTATCCGGTTTTAGCATCGCGTCCGTGGCCATTACGATCAGAGTGAAGGCAATTGTAAAACAGAAAATATCATTAAGCATCGATAACATGCAAAGCAAGCCGAGCAGGAGTAACGCCTTGTCCAGTCGCCTGAAAGCAAAACGCGGCCTGTCCATCAGCACCGGGCGCAGGCGACGATAAAAATCCTCTATCAGCCGGTGCGATAAGTACAAATAGATGATAACCGAAATTAAAACCAACCAGGCCGGCATCCAAAATCCTACAAGTAAGGAGCAAAAATGCAGCGTATCTTTCCAGCGGAACCGCTGATCCGGACATGTAAGCTGTCTTACATAAAAGTACAACAGCGGTCCAAGCGCTGGCAGGAAAAACGCTGTAAGTCCACCAGTGTTCAATACGATCACGACTAAGGCCGAACTTAAAAACAGGTTAGCTGTTTGACCAACCTTTTTTGCGAATCCTAAAAGCAGGGCAAGCGTCAACCCCGAAAACAGGGCCCCCATGGAGGCCAGATCATACAGGTCAATATGGAATATATGTGGGTCCAAGTAAATAAACTGCTCAATCGCTATTCCAAATTACTAAACAGTTGATATATAACAGAATATACAATATCGGGAATATATCTTGTAACAAAACCGGACATTCAACCGTTCGGTTTTGAAGGGTTAACCCAGCATTAAATTAACGTGAACATTTTCCGTGGAATACGCTTTTATAAGAACAATATTTCGTTTATATTAACAATTCATATTCTAAGCTGAAAAGGCATCTGCATGAAATACGCTCTTTTGTTATTTATTATATTCTTCTCTATCACGTCAAAAGGGCAAAATACCATTGTTAGCGGTACCGTAACCGATGCACAAACCAATAAGCCCCTACCCTTTGTGTCCGTATCGTTTCCGGGTACATCTATTGGCACTAACAGCGGTAATAGTGGCAAATATTCTATCGAGACGGGGAAAACTTATACCCAGCTAAAGTTCTCATTTGTAGGCTACAAGGCCGTTATCAGGACTATTATAGCCGGTAAAGAACAGGTGATCAATGTTAAACTGGAACCCAATGTGCAGTCATTGGCCACAGTGAATATCAAATCAGGAAAAAAGAAACGCTACAGGAATAAGGACAACCCGGCTGTTGAGCTGATAAGGCAGGTCATTGCCCACAAAGACTCCAACCGTATGGAAAGCTATGATTATACCGAATATCAGCAATACGAAAAATTGCAGTTCTCCTTTATTAATGTTAACCCCAAACTATCGGAAAAGAAAGGATACCGTAAGTATAAATTCCTGTTGGATAATCGTGATACTACTAATTTCCCGGGTAAATCCCTGCTGCCTGTTTACCTGGAAGAAAAACTAACACAAAGTTATTACCGCAAAAATCCCGAAAAGACGAAAAAGATCATTGAGGGCGAGAAGAAGGTAAATATTGTAAATTTTGTTGATGAGGATGGCGTGAACACTTACCTGAACAGGATGTATGCCGAGGTTGACATCTACTCAAACAATATCTTTTTAATGACCAACCAGTTTTTGAGCCCGATATCGGATGCTGCGCCAACTTTTTATAAGTTTTTCATTACCGACACCATCGAAGTAGATCATAAAAAAATAGTTCAGCTAAGCTTTACGCCGCGTAATGGCAATGATATGCTGTTTGAAGGATTGATACTGATTACGCTTGATGGAAAATATGCAGTCCAAAAAGCAAGCCTGACGGTCAATAAAAATATCAATCTTAACTGGGTGAAGAGTATGTCTGTCGACCTGAACTATGAAAAGAACCCTGACGGGCGGTACCACCTGAGCAAAAGTGATATGAGGGCCAGTTTTGGGTTTAATAAGAACGGGCAGAAAGGCATTTTTGGTCAGAGAACAATTTCCTACCTGCATTACCTGGTGAATGTGCCCCGGCCTGATAGTGTATACGCCGGAGAAAATATTGTGACTGCCCAAAACGCCCTGAAGCAAAGCGACCAGTTCTGGTCGGACAGTCGTGGGAGGGATACGCTCACCAGTGTGGAGGCCAATGTTTACAAAAACATTGACAGCCTGCGAACCATGCCGTCGTACAAGCGGGCCATGGAGATCATCAGCCTTTTTGCCACGGGCTTTAAATCATTCGGTCCGTTTGAACTGGGCCCCATTGGCGCTTTATACAGCTTTAACACGGTTGAAGGCACCCGGATACGGGTGGGAGCCCGCACAACCCCCGATTTTAGCAGCAGGTATTACCTGGAGACCTATGGGGCATATGGTTTTAAGGATAAGGACTTCAAATATATGTTAAGCGCAGCCTACGCATTTAATAATAAATCGATCTATACATTCCCCGAAAGCTATATTAAAGCAACCGTTCAGCATGAAGTAAAGGTTCCCGGCGAGGAGATCGCGTTCAGGCAGGCCGACGCGTTTTTCCTTTCGTTTAAAAGGGGCGTTGATGATAAATATCTATACAACAACTACTACAAGCTGAATTATGTAAATGAATTTCAGAACCATTTTTCGTACAACTTTGAATTCAAAAACTGGAGACAGTCGCCGGCTGGCTCACTATACTTTTTAGACCAGTTTCAAAATAATATACGGGAGATTACTACCGCCGAACTTGGGGTAAACCTGCGGTATGCACCACATGAGCAACTGGTGCAGGGCAAGCTTTACCGCATCATTATACCGGGCAAATACCCGATTATTAGCCTGGATTTCCGGGAAGGTATCAAGGGCTTTTTTGGCGGCAGCTATAATTACCAAAACCTTCGTTTAAGGATAGATAAGCGGTTCTATTTGTCACAACTGGGTTATGCCGACGTAAGTGCAGAAGGTGGCAACCTTTTTGGCCAGGTGCCTTTCCCGCTTTTGACTATACACCAGGCCAACCAGACCTATACTTATGACCCGAACTCGTATAACCTGATGAATTTTATAGAATTTGTGAGCGACCACTACGCCAGTACGAAAGTAGAATATTGTCTTAATGGCTTTGTTCTGAACAAGTTCCCGCTGCTCAAAAAATTAAAATTGAGGGAGTATGTCACCTTCAAAATATTATACGGCGGTGTGCGTGATGAAAACAACCCTGCGCTCCACCCTTCGTTATTAGAATACCCGGTTGCTCAAAATGGCGTGCCGATAACCTACACCCTTGGCAAAGCACCTTACACAGAAGGCAGCATAGGGATAGGGAATATTTTTAAAATTTTCCGGGTTGACCTTGTTGAGCGTTTTACTTATTTGAATAATCCCAATACCTCGCGGCTTGGGGTAAGGGTGCGTGCTTCGTTTGATTTTTGATGTTGTGATGCAAAATAATGCTCAAAGCATAATTGTGAGTTATAGCGTGGCAATCCACGACTTTACAGGGCGGCTATGCATAGCTTGCGAACTACAAGTAAAGGATGCTTGAACAGGCAGGAATTGTATTATATATTTATGGCTTAATTAGCATAAATATTTGAATTAAGAGATTGCTATAAATTCCAGCTAAAATATCATCCAGCATTACCCCGCTGCCGCCGGGTAATTTCTCGAGCCTGCGTATAAATAGCGGTTTCACCATATCAAAAAAACGAAACAATATAAATCCTGCGAGCAGCAACCAGGCGTTATGCGGAACAAATACCATTGTGATCAGCATTCCAGCCACTTCGTCAATTACTACTCTATAACTATCTTTTCCCCAAAAGGGCTCAACTTTATCGCCTACATAAATGCCAATTAACGTTATTACAGCTGTGATTAATAACAACACCCAACTACTTTGCGCAACCGCGGTCGCCCAGAATAGCCATATCAACCCGCATGTAACAGCCGCAGCAATCGTACCTCCGCCTTTAATATAACCTATACCAAACCAGCTTGCTATCAGTTTATTCATGATTTTTATTGCGACGGTATGTATTAACTTTCATTTAGGGTTTCCTCTGCCCGTTCAGTAATTTCCAATACACTGGCATTCCTTTTAGGTGTGTTAAAAAGCAAAGAGCTTAATACAGGTAAAATAAAAATTCCTACCGTAAACACTGAAGTAAAAATATCAGCATTTTCACCAGACATCACTTTAGAAAAGCCTGATTTTGGGTAGAAATGGACAAAAATTGATGAGCTGAGCTTGATGCCTAATACACCGATAACAATAAAAGCTATAGTCTCCAGGAAAGTGAATTTTTCTATCAACTTGACAAAGGCTTGCGCAACAAATCTCATAGCCAGGATACCGATAAAAACGCCTATATAAATAAGAAAAACATGATCGGTAAAGGCGACGGCCGCGAAAACATTATCTATGGAGAAAGCCAGGTCCATAATTTCCACCAGCACAATAGTAGCCCAAAGGGTCCCGATAAGACCAACTGTTGAACGGTAAGCCCAATTTTTGCTTTTGTCAATTTCGTTGTCCTCACCATCGCCTCCGGATTTATCAAACTTGCCTTTGAAATAGTCGTAAGATAAGTATAGAAGATAAAGACCGCCTAATGGTTTCAACCACCAAATTTTAACAAGCCATGCGGCTAAAAACAGGCAAATACCCCTCATCACATAGGCCCCGATGATGCCATATCGCAGCGCTTTATGGCGTTGATGTTTAGGCAGGTCGAGTACCATTGTAGCCAAAACTGCAGCGTTATCAACCGAGAGCAGGCTCTCTATAACAATAAGGTTTAATATGATAAGTAAGGCGGCCTTAATATCCGGGCCTAATACAGTATGTAATATATCCATGTAGTTGTGTTGATTTGAAATTTGTTGATTACATCATATTGGTGTTCAGCATAGTTTTCAAGATATTGGCCTGAACATCCACATCGCTGATGCTTTGTAAAAAGTTGATGTCGTTGAGTTTTTTGTAGTTATCGGCTAACAGGACTTTGATTTCTGCCGGGATAGTAGTTTTAATAATAAGAATGCTGCTGTTTAACTGCTCATTTTTGTCTGTTAATTCCCTTATAAATGATTCTTTCTTTGACAATTCTGTAGGTGAACCGCTGTAATTTACTTTGCTTATATCGCAAAATACGAATAACCCTTTTGCAGGAAAATAAAGGAAGTGCCTCTGCGATTCGTTTAACTCATATACTTCGGCTATCGAATCCCCGGCTTTTATACCACAAACAAAGCTGCTTCTGAAATCATATTTGCAAAGCAGTCCCATTAATTTCCGCTGGATAATCGCATAAGCATTTTTATAAACATCGGTCGGATTATACTGCGTCAGCTCAATAATAAGTGCTGATGAAATCTCATAGTAGAAATCCTGCGCATAACGTTCACTAAATGCGCTAATGTTCTTCGAAAAAGGATAATCTGAACTATCGTCGGATAGCGCCTGGTAGAGTTTTCTCAACGAAGTGTTTACCCTTAGCGCCTGCCTTTGCTGATCGAGTTTAAATTGTTCGAACGAGATTACCGAATCGCGGATTTTCATTATCAAATCCTTATTAAGCTGTACCTCATCCAGCATAATCATAATGCTTTTTTCATTGTTCTTTTTTATCTTGCCTAACAGGTCGATTAAAGTTTGGGTATATTGCAGATGAAACAGCTCCAGTTTATTAATGTCCAACTCGGGATTATCTACAAATAATTGATGTATTACCTGATTTCGCAGATAAATTTTGTAAATAATATCGTCGCCAAAAAAAACGGACAGCAACTGAAGCTTGCTGATTATTCTGTTCGAGTCATTTAATATCGCTTTCCCAGCATCATCCATTGTTCAAATTTAGCCAACATTAGTTACATTTTTCTTCAGCTCGACTTCTAAATTTTGTAACTCAGTGTTTAAATTCTTTCTGTTTTGGGCACCTTCTTCATGTATACGCTTCACTTCATTCAGCGTTTCGATCAATGATTCTGTTGTTTTCTTCAGTGTATCAATAGACACAACGGTTTTTTCATTCTCCCTTGCTACATCAATACTGTTTGTTTTAAGCAATTCCGCATTCTTTAATAAAATAGTGTTGGTAGTATCGGAAATTTTCTTTTGCATTTCCACGTTTGCCTTTTGTCTTTGAAGGGCAACGGCGATGGTTAGCTGATTTTTCCAAACCGGGATAGTTGTTGAAATGATGGATTGTGCTTTGTCGGCAATAGAAGTGTTATTATTCTGAACCACTCTTATTTGGGCTAAAGATTGAAGCATAATAAAACGTACCGTCTTAAGATCGGCCAAACGTTTATCCAGCCGGTTCACAAAGTCGCGGAGATCGGCAATTTCATAATCATTGTAGTCTGCCGGACGCTGATCCATTTGCGCCAATTTGACGTTTAGTTCATTAAGCTTAAGTTGACCAGCTATTATCAAGTCTTCCATTTGCTTAATATAGTCCACATTGCTGTCAAACATGGTTTGCAGGGAACTATTATCTTTAATGGAGTTTAAGCGGCCCGCTTTTATTTTATTGGTGATCTTATCGATATTATCTACTACAGTATCATATTTTGCGAACAGTTTTTTAGCATCGAAGATTAGATTTTTGATAAGGGGGATATGGAGCAGAAAGCTTTTAAAAGCCCCCTGGTTCAACTCATCAACGTCAATATAATTAAGCTCAGTCAACAGGTCGGTAATTAAGCCGCCAACCTCGCCCGAATTATAGGTGCGAACTGAAACAAGGAATTGGTTACTGTATTTCTCCATTGAACCCTGTACATCAGCACCATAATTCAATATGGAATTCATGTCTGAGGGGCTAAGGTCCTTGCTTACTTCCGCGTATTTTTTTTCGTCGTCAGGTTTTATCAGCTCAAGGTTTACATTACCGTCCTTATCAACTTTCATTGTTGAAGGCATTTCTGTTTTAACAGCGGGTACATCGTTTATTGGGGCGGCGCTTTCCGCTGCGCCTGTTGGTGTTACATCTTCCATATGATAAGTGTTTTATGACTCATGAATAAAACAACAGCCGGATATGCCCGCCACCTTATTGCATGATTGATTTAAAATTATTGAATTATAAATATTTTTCTGTTACTGTTTTTACTGTATTTTGTAAATCCCTGTCCTTCGTCGGTTCGCCGATTGCGTTGAATTTCCATTCGCCATTGCGTTTGTAAAATATCCCCATAACCATAGATACGTGCCCGGCAAACCCCGCACCATGGGCGATATCATACCTGGCGAAAACTTCATTTACCCTTGTTGGAGTACCTTCATAAATGCGTATAGATGCAAATGGGATAACTCCAAAATCCTGCCCGCGAAAACTATTAAGCATAAAAGCGACATGTGCAGTACTGCTGCTTAAAGCAGATAAATCGAGTGTGATTATTTCGTTATCCAAGCCGTCATCACCATCCATGTCGCCGGTTAAGTCGTCACCGCTGTGCCGCACTGCACCGTTTTTAGATTTTAAATTGCCGAAGTAAATTACTTCTTCTAATTGTTTTTGATCGTTAAACAAGGCACAGCTGGCATCAAGGTCAACCGCTTCCTTGGTTGTGCCAATACCAAACAGGCCCTTTTTTTCTATCGCGCCCCAATTTATTCCTACACATATATTTTGAAGCTTGCTGCCATTACCTTTTTGCAGGTTAATCCGTTGTCCCTTTTCTAAATTTATTGCCATGTTAGTTGTATTTTTTTAAATAGTCTTCCAGGCCGCCTTTCATCCCCGCGCCAATAGCCTCAAATTTCCACTTATCATCCTTTTTATAAATGCGCCCGAATTCGATAGCTGTTTCAATGGAGAAATCTTCCTCCAATTCATATTTCAGCATATCAGTATTAGTGGCACCATCAAAAATTCTTATAAATGAATTGCGCACCTGCCCAAAGTTTTGCCGGCGGTTCGCAGCGTCGTGAATAGTTACAACTACGCATATCTCTGTTGTGCGGGGGTCTACTTTCGATAGATCGATCTTAATTTGCTCATCGTCGCCATCGCCCTCACCGGTTAGGTTGTCGCCGGTATGTTCGACGCCCCCGTCGGGCGATTTCAAATTGTTATAAAAGATAAAATGAGCATCTGATAGCATTTTTTTATTTTCGCCCAAAATAAAAACCGACGCGTCGAGATCAAAAGCTGATCCTGTTGATGTACTGTTGGTGTCCCAGCCTAATCCAATTACAAACTTTGGTGCGTCAATAGGCTCCCGCTGACCCTTCTGTAGATTAATTGCCATATTATACTAATACTTGGTTGTTTTTGAATAAGTGATTTTTAATATAGTTAAGATTTAAAGCATAGCTGTCCATCGTGTGGTAGCTGTTGCCTAAAGCCATATTGTATAATTCCGTAACGAACTCCTTAGATTTATTCTCTAAAAACATACAAAAACTGTCATGTTCATAGTTTAAGATGTACTTAACAACCCGGGTATTGATGCAAAAGAAGCCCCCGTTAATAATATCATCCAAGTCAAAAATGGACTTTACCTCATGGTAATTTAAATAGTTTTCAATATTTGGATGAATATTAGGGTTTATAAGTTCTGCAAAATACAGCATGTGTATATCATTATCCAAACTATACTGTTTGATCATTTTTGATATCATTCTTTCGTGGCTGCCAGTTATTTTTATGTCATCCAGGAAAAGTAAAGTTTTGCCTTTTAAAAACTCTGCATCGATATGAAAGCCATCGTTACCTATCAATTTCATTCGCTGCTCAGCATTCAATTCTCCATAGTCTTCTTTATACGTGATAGTCCGATGTACTTTTGTTTCTTGCACCACCGGTAAATTGTATTCAGCCAGCCATCGGTTTAGCCTGAATACAAAATAATTTTTCATTGCAAAAGTGGCCGTTGGTATAAATGAATATGGACTGGAAATAACCACTATTTGCTGATCAATGCGAAGAGTTCTCAGTACATCTTTAATAAACCCCTCTGCCAAAGCATTGCCGAATATTTTGGCTTGTTGCTCATCACCAAATTTAAAGCGGCTATAACCACCGGCATCAAAATCAAACCGGGTGTCGCTGTGGATTTTATGCAAGGAATAAATGTTGTGTTGCATCAGGGATTAGTTTTATGAGAGGTACATTATTTGAATTAACCTGGAAACTGTTAATTCCCGCACTATTGGCCCCCAGGATATCTGCCGTTAAATTATCGCCAATATGAATGATTTGATTTAATTCAATTTGCCCCAGACCAGCAATTTGATTTAGTAATACCTGGAAAAATGCTTTGTTTGGTTTCGATAAGCCCGCCTCATCCGAGTATAGCTGAAAATCAAAATATTGCGCTATGTTCAACTGCTTCAGTACTTTGCGCAAGGTGACTCCTTTAACAAACCCGGTATTACTTAATATATTAGTAGTGCAAACCGGGTTTTCTTTAATATGCGCCAATATTTCGGGCGTATCATCCGAATAGATCAAAGGCAAAAATTCGAACAGCAAAGTTTCCATTTGGATATATAATGCATTAATATCGACATCCTGGAGACCTGTTTTATTGTCATTTATCTGGCTGATCACCATCAGGTACATTTCTTCGGCATCAATATTTTTTCCGGTGGTTTCGTTAATGTTATTACACATTATGTCTACCTGCCTGAAAATATGCTCTACTTCTTCCAGCGACTTGTTTAAAGCGTTATACTGCTGATGAAAAATACGGCTGCGATGCTGTTTAAACAGGGGGTTTGATTTAATGAGCGTAAGCCATAGATCAAAAGAGTAGTGCCTGAAGTTTCCCATCGCTTTTATGGCCTTATCTGTATTTTTCAAGTATATCAACGAAATTATCTGTAGCATGGGGTTCGCCAATCGCCCTGAATTTCCAGGATTCATCTTTACGGTATACTTCTGCAAATGTCATCGAACAGGTTCCGTTAAAAGTGCTGTCTCCTGAAAGGCTGAAACGTGCGATCTCTTTTCCGTGACTGTCTACAGCCCGTATAAAAGCATTTTCAACCATGCCGAAATGCTGATGATTTTTCTTGCCCTGATAAATAGCTACTACAAAAAGAATACGATCATAATCAGTACTCAAATTATTCAGTTTAACTATAATTTGTTCATCATCTCCATCCCCTGCACCGGTCCTGTTATCGCCGGTAAGCCAGATATTACCTGAAGGATGTTTCATCGAATTAAAATAAATAACATCACCTTCGAACATATTAATCGTACGATTCCCTTTTTGAACTGACCGGCCGAAGTTGGCTACTTTACCCTGGGCATTTAATAAAAACGCTATCGCATCCAAATCATACTCCTCTTCTTCTGCGCTTCCAAATAATTTACCTAAAAACCCGCCTTTTTGTCTTACATCCCAGCCTAAACCAATAGTAACAGATGAAAGGTCGAAGGTTTCGCCTTTGTCATTTTTGCGGAGGTCGATCGTTTGACCTTTTACCAAGTTAATTGCCATAATTTAACGTTTATTTTATGATCTCGCCTTTAAAGTATTTAGAAACAAAAAATGCCAGGTCTTCCCGGTAACCCAAACCTGATGCTTCAAACTTCCATTGGTTATCGCGTTTATATAAGCGACCAAATTCTACAGCAGTTTCAATGGAAAAGTCTTCTCCAAGTTCATATTTTGCTATCTCCTGCCCAGTGACGTTATCGACAATCCGAATGTACGAATCGCGAACCTGGCCGTAGTTTTGCCTCCTCGCGATAGCTTCGTGTATAGTTACCACAAAAAGTATTTCTGTTATCCTTGCATCAACTTTTGTAAGGTCTACGGAAATAGTTTCATCGTCACCACCATCACTATTACCACCTGTCGGATCATCGCCGGAATGGTGCAGCGCTTTGTCCGGCGAATCTGTATTGCCGTAAAAAACAAAAAATTCCTCGGTAGGTATAAGCCTGTTCTGATCTATCATAAATGCCGAGGCGTCAAGATCAAAATCAAAACCCGTTCCTTCGTGCGGATTCCAACCCAATCCAAGGCTTATTTTTGATAAGCCAATATCAATTCTTTGTCCTTTCTGAAGATTTATAGCCATATATTTAACTGTTGTACGTGATATTAGAGTTGCTCACTTTAAATATATTACAAGAATTATAAAAGTGATAAAGTTTATTTGGGCGTAATGTAATACATATTCTTTTTATAGACAAATGATTTTATCGCTTGAGCTCAAAACTTACGCCCATATTCCAAGTTTATTAACTTCCCAATACTGGTTTAAGAGTTCAACGCGGCGTTCTTAACGGCGTAGCCCTCTTGAGCACCTATGAAAAACAAATTAATTGCGAAAAAATCCAACTATGATC
>Ga0307510_10007340_pt1 | contig 13132 bp, 8 predicted proteins | sample 12_EM_MG_FD_207224 | JGI IMG/M metagenome (GOLD analysis project Ga0307510, IMG submission 207224) | Populus trichocarpa ectomycorrhiza microbial communities from riparian zone in the Pacific Northwest, United States - 12_EM | ecosystem: Host-associated > Plants > Roots > Unclassified | place... | reverse complement strand
AAATATATTATTTTAATATATTTTTAAATGAAAAATATTATAAAAAACAACCATTACAATACTCTGAAATATCCTCTTACACTAATTTTCTTTAAATATTTTCTTATGTGATAGTATGCATACTAGGGTAATTTGATCCTTTCACTAATTTAACTTTATCAAATAAAAATCACATGCTTTATAACCCAAACTTTTGTGATATCTAGTCTAATACAAGAATATATGCCTCTCTTTAGAGATGGACATAAAGTAACTACCACTGGTTACTGATTGTGTGATTAGTGTTTAAAATAGTGAATTGAAAACACTATCTTTTTAAATTATGTTATAATTTTAGGAAATAAAAGGATCGATAAAGACTATAACATTAAGAAAATATTTTAATAAATAAATTTTATCTATATTAAATAATTTATAATTTTTAAAGCTTACATATTACTTGTGTGCATCTATTTATATTTTTTATTAGAGTAATTCTTAAACTCAAAATAAATAATAGAAAAAAAGTTACATATATATATATATATATATATATATATATATAATTACAACAAAACGTTTTCAACGAAATCCACTGCAATGTAGCGAGAGCATTCCATTCATATATTGCTTTCTGGCTTTCTTATACTTCTCGAGTAGTAGTTTATAGCTATCAATCACATCCTCAAATAACACTTCATCACATAACTTAGATTTAACTTGCATGAATGCAGCTTCTGTCATGTCCTTGTGTTGAGCACATGAAGGAAATAAATTTTGAAATTCACCGAGAGGTACATTCCAATCATGTTCTTGAATTGTTTCTGTCTCCTGATATAGAAGCCTGAGCCACCTCATTCGATGAAAGGGATCTTCATTTTTTCCAATAGCTACTTCCACACTCCTGAATACTTCCAAGAACATTGATGCCTTGTTAATTTGATCAATTATGTGGTTGAAAGTGGTTTTCTGGTTCAAATATAACCAATCATCAATCTCCAAAGGCAAAACGAGAGCACCAACTAAGGAAGCTTTCCGCAACGTAGAATCAGAGGCCCCAATTATTTCAATCATTAGATGCAACAGATTTACAGACATGAGGTCCAGAATTCCAGACAATGGCTCATCTGAAGCTCCATGCAGCTGTTTTTGGGTCTTGTACCAGCGATGGAGTGCAACATGTGCAAAGCCCTCCCACCTGCAATTAAGAAACATACAGCATGGCACACATGAAAAACGCTCTCATAGATAGCCACAAATCTTAATTTCATCACAAATTCCAATTTTAATAAGATATCCATAACCATATCTTTCAATCCCCAACCATGCCAATTTTGGAAACTCGGATCACAAAATTTACACAATTAGAACTTTTAGAATACAGAAACTATGCAAGGGTTTGAAATTCCAGGATTCAATTCATCTAAACTGTTCTGAAGCAACACCAAGTAGAATATCTGTCCTGAATTAACGATAAACATTTCATTTGGGAACAGTGTCAGGCATGAATACTACTGCAAAAAAATCTACAAGATTCAGCTATCCAAAGATAAAAGGAGAGAAGAAAAACAATCAATTTGCAAATAACTACCTTGATAAGGACTGACCCTTTAAATTTCAGCTATCCAAAGATTCCATATCACTGCATATACAGTTGTACACTTCCATAGACTCCTTATCCTTAAACAACTAAAACTACCCTCTCCCAAAATCCACAGGATTCATCAATAATTCCTAATAGAGCCATATTTCTTGAGTGTATTGGTCATTCATAGGCCAGCTCACAAGTTACAAAGAATCAAACCCATACATTGAATGGACCTACAGAGTAATTTATTATTCTGTTTGAAGAACCAGATTATTAGCTAGCTTCAACAGATAAATGGCCCTTGGCAGATTTTGTCAGTAAAAGGTAACTGCTGGGAGACATGTAGGTAAGGATATACTTAGATATTATCAACCAATAAAATCAGTAATTCATTGACTGGCCATAAGCGTGCCTGTCCTCTAGGAGAGAGGTGTGAGGATTAATTCCATCCTGCTGTGAGCAATTACATGCTAAATAAATCCCACTCCATTAATTTGATAAATTAACTGAATTAGAGACTAGAAATGAAATAAAATTTGCTAAGCAGACCTTTTTTTCAATATAGATGACCAAACAAATCTGTTGCATTGAAAAAACAAGGATGAACTTTTACTTACTCAAATGGAGGTTCCACCTCAACACCAAAAGTGACATGTAAGGAAAATCTGGCTAAATCACTAGAACCATCATCATGTGTACATGCCTCATGAGGAAAGCCTCTTGGAATATACAAGATGTCACCTTCCCTCAACAGGAACTTTCTACATTCAGCTAAAGAATTCTGTTCCCCAAGACAATGTTCTCTATCAAAAGGATCATACAAGCGAGGTAGCTGCAAATTTGGTCGTGGATAGATTGTCCATTGCTTAGTCCCAAAGAGTTGGCATACAAACACGCAGTGGTCATCACAGTGACGAGCCAAGCCCTGAGAATTAGGTGGTGTCAAGTATATATTGGCACCTACTGATGGTTGACCAAACAAAGATGCTAAAGCATCTGCAACAGCTGCAATACTTGCAAAGCGGAACTCAACACCACGGAGCGCGATTGTATAGCCCTCTTTAAATGCTTCTTCACATTTCATAATATCCACGTTATTGAAAGCAAGTTTCTTAAAGCAGCATGGATCAACTTTCTTTTGAAAGAAATGCACCTCTTTTTTTGAAGGCTGCTCTGTTCTTAGTACCCGTATGTCCTGGTCATATATTATAGGACAGCCCAATTCACTTCTCACCTCCTCTAGGAAACTTATGATGTTCAGTTCATCTGAAGCAATAGGTACACATGAAATAAAACTTTGAAGAATGGATGCAACAAAGGTAGGACATGGTTCTTTACAGTTTAGAGACTCTGCAAATGAGCTTAAAATGTCATTTTCCTCAGTTAAGGACCCTGAAAGCCTTCTTACAAGAGAAGGAGATGATTCCCAGTGATGTAACATGAAATTTTCAAAACCTAGATCACTCCAACCGAAGATCATTCTGTCAACTAACACAGATGGCAAGGGAATCACAAATTCGCTGACATTAATAGATAACCTAAAAATACTTTCTGCCAGGCTGTTAACCGTAACGTTGCTCAAATTTAAATCCCTATCTCGACGTGATGACCAAGCATTGCCAAGTAACATCTGATCATGCACCTTTTCCCACAATGTTTTCAAAGAAACCAAGAATTTTTCGGATAGCTTCCATGGGATCTTTTCCAATTGCTCAACGTTGCAAGTATTAATTAAAGTAATAGCAGCGTGAAGAATTGACACTGCATGCCCATCTTCTTTAAAAGCTATCCTGGCACAGGCAACACTTCTCTCATCTTCATTACATAAAGAAACCACTATTGAAGATGCAGGAACCTGAAGGAATCCAAAACTAATGGATGTTAAGTCATTATACCAGAGGAAATATTCACATTTTGAACACTAAATATTTACAGAAACAATAAAGTCTTTAGTTTAAAAAAAGAAAGACCTTTTAAGTAAATTAACAGATGAGAATTTTTCTTTCCATCATAAATGAAAATCGGGACACTTTAAATCAATCAAGCAAACCAAATTACATATGTAACCAAACCCTTGTAAAGGAAATGAGGAACATGGTTCAAAATACTCACATAAACCATTCTAAGGCTGAGAATTCCAGTAAACTTCGTCTTCCAATCAAAGTAGAAGACAAATCCAAAACGGCATTACAAGCAGCCACTGAAACTTTCCTTTTTCCACTCCCTAACATCAAGATCAATCCTTTCACTATCCCCTCATCCAAAGCAACCAGTTCATTCATTTCCAATGACACCAGTGAAGCCAACCCAACAATCTCCGCACTTCGACACGCAATTCCAGCACACCTGAAACAATTATTTCCAAAAATTAGCAACACCCACCAACTGTTCGATAAAATGCACCAAAGAAAAAGGAGAGACAAAACAATTACTTGGAGCTCATGAGGATGGGAAACAGAGAGAGAACAGAAATGGGAAATGTTTGGTTGTTTGAAAGGATAGATTGGTGTAATTTGGTTAAGCATTTCTTGACTAAGATTTCGGAACTATTGTTGGGTGTGTTTTTTTGAGAATCGGAGAGTTGGGTTGCTGCGGCTAGTAAGAGAGGGAAGATGGTTGTAGTGTTGTTAAGGGAGAGAAGGGACGTTGTTTTTCTTTTGCGGGTTCTCTTCTTGCTGTTTTCTTGCTGCTCCTCCATTTCCATTTCTCAGTTGCTACAGATTAGCAATTTTTCTTAGCTCACTCTTTCTTGTGTTTATGGGAATTAAGTTCGGGTAAATTATTGTTTTTTGGTGGAAAGAATTTGGAGGTGGTAAAAAGGAGAAGAGAGAAGGCATTAATCAGATTTTATTGCATCCCTATAATTTTGGGGGTTTCTTAGTATGGTCCCTATTTTATTTTCTGAATTGATTAGGTCCTCTCCTCAAGATATTTTCTTAATAATGGTCCCTATGTCATGATTCCATCAATTTTTGCGTCAAATGTGAACACAGGTAAAAAATATAGATTTTTGATCTTAAATTTGTTTTGTATTTTTTAATATTGTCATGTAGAATATTTTTTAAAAGTATTTTTTACTTAAAAATATATTAAAATAATTTTTTTTATTTTTTATTTTTAAAATTAGTATATTGAAGAAGGGCTATATTGAAGAATCCAAAGATTCTCCTTGATGAAGTCTCGAGCGCGCTTGATGTTGAGTCTGAACTGGTGAAAGTTATGTGTAAACGAACAACTGTGATTGTATTATATTGTATTGTATTGATAAACCTGCTGCTTAATCTTTAAATTTATATGTCGTTCTTAAACTAAATCTTCAAACATTACAGGCAGTCATGACGGGCTGATAAAAGATCCAGAGGGAGAAGCTATTCCCAATTAATTCATCTACAAGAAGAAGCTAAGAGATCTAAATTCAAAGAAACAAAAAGAGATAATTCATGGAAAATGCCAAAACACATGGAGAGAGATGCGTCCATTTCAAGGGATGGCTCTAGGTCTAGAAGCCAGAAACTTTCTATTAAGAAATCCAGAAGCAGAGGTTCATCTCTATAACACATACCGTGAATGCTGAAGAACACGAACAGAACATCAGCATAGATGAGAATCCTAATGAGGTTTCTATTAAACTGCTTGCATGCTTCAACAAGCCCGAGCTGCCAGTTTTGTTGTTTAGAATCATTTATGCTGTTATACAGGGTATGGTCACCCCAATTTCCAGCTTTTTTGCTATGGAAAGCCTTTGGGATGTACCATAAACCTCCAGAGGAGAAGCAAAGAGATTCCAAGTTCTGGGCAATCGTGTGTGTGGTATTGGGTTTCATTTACTTTGTAGGCCTTCCATTGAGAAGTTACCTCTTTCGAATTGCCGGGGCAACTTCATTCAAATGATGAATGAGAGATGTGATATGAGACCACTTAGAAATTCAAACATTCTGAATCAAGTTAAACTATTCTCTTAAGAATTGTGAAGCACAAAAGAGTAAGCCATTGATGGAAATGAAATTTAAGAGTTATTCCATCAATGCGCCATCTTATTTTAGAGATTTCAAAACCCATAACACATAGGGCATAAAGAACTCGCTTCCCAGTACTCCATCCAAAGGAAGAGCTAATCCATCAATGCACCATGAGTCTACTAGTGGTTCAGATATTCCAACAACACAGGCCGAGTCTCATTCTAGTTTAGAGATCATCTTTCTGCTCTGAAGCAACTCCTAAAAGCTTAGCAAGTTCTCCACTTTCGTATGCTTCCACGGTGTCTATTATCAAGACATCAGAGCTTTAGTCAGTTTTTAACATGATGTACTTCAAATAGAGAAGGCAAATGATTATATTTGTTACAAAAAAAATAAAAAAAAAAATAAAGACTTGCCATCTGAGCCACCAATGTGCTTCCCGTCTATGAAAACCTGAGGCACGGTGCGCCTCCCAACAATTTCACTCATGGCATCCTGAATGTCGTGCCCATCCTCTGCAAACACAGGGCCAACCATTTTCTTTAACTCTCTGGTCATAATTTACAAATAGGGGATGTGCAAATAGAATAAAATCTCAAGTTCCAACGTCAGTAACTTATCTGCTATGACTAAGATATTGAGGAAACCCTTAACTAATTTTTGTTGCGAAGGGCCAAAAGTGCACGATCAAGCCATTAGAATTTCGAAGTGGAAGAAAACACATCTAGCAAACATGCTTGTGGTTGTGAGTGCAGAAATAAAGATCAGTAGTCACTTCAGTACCACCAGCAATACATTTACACAGTAGGATAGGCAGATGGATATTTGTACAACTGGGTAGAAAATCCATCGCCATATTACCTTAATTTTCTTTCCACCTATTTACTCAAGATTAGCTATTATTTCTTTGTTCTTCTCATTTCCCTCCCAGGTTCCCCTTTTCTCTTTTGATAAGTTAATTGATTCTTATTTCTATCAAAAAGTTCAGCTTGCCATCAACAAGTTAAGCTTTCAACTTGTTGATAGGCAACACTTGCTTTATGCAATGTGAATAACATCGTCTTGCAACAGAAAGGCCTCAAGTCTTGAGAGCAGCCTTTACATACATACATACATACATATATATATACATATATCTGCTAATTCTTGCTCCCAGGACAGGCTTTAGAGGCAATCACATTCTTTTATCAACAAGTTCAGATTCTGTACTCAATTAAGTCATGTTTTCCGGCACTTGTTGAAGTTAGTGAAGAGGTAGCAGGGAACAGACCTCTTTGATCGAGCTCGACAACATGTGGTGTCTGGTTCAGTTCTTTGAAAACACCTTTAGCCTTCTTACAATACCTGCAGAATAAACAAAGTAGACAATAAATGGCTAAAAAATTTATTTAACAAGTGCCCCAAAATTTTTAATTAAAATCATAGCTGTCTTAAGTTGAAGTCGTGCAAAAAGCATATTTACGGTTTCAAGAACAAGCAATTTTCTTTCTGTAATTCCATGACAAATGCAGTTCTGTTTATAAACCACAAAAAAGCAATCCAACAGTCTATATGCAGAAGAAGCACCATCAGAACTCACAAACGCAATACAAGTCTTTGAATTCCCATATGATTCTCATCTTTTCTCTTTTCACAGGATTCACAACATACTAAGCAAGTTCCATAATTCTAGCAAAAAACAAAAGAAAAAAGGTTGAATTTCCAATCAATTCCTTGTGGCTCATACAATTACACAACATCTGATCCATGAAGTCAATAAGCAATCAAGACTTCCAGCAAAGCATTTCTCAATCCCCATCCACCAAACCAATTTTCCACTCAAATAAAGGCCTACGGGCAAAAGACACTAAACTAGAGTAGCTATTCTCAAGAATTCGAAAAACTCGCTCCTGATAATACCAACAACTACAGGTTCTGCAAATGTGAGGAAGAATTGAAAGTTTATGGCCTTCTACTCATGATATTTTGTTGCGCTGCATATATGGTTGAAGTGATTGAGGTTAAGAGAGAAGCAAATGTCTAATAATTATTTTCAAGGTTAAAAACTTCCATAAAAATAAGAAAACATCTCATATCCTATGCCATGAACTCTTCCATCAATCATAAATGTGCACAAATCACAATGCCAAGCCCTGGACCGAAACGGTGCTAGTCTAGGAGGCAAGATTATCCCATAAAACCAGAGAGACTGGATTACAACAAATTAGAATCAACAAAAGGAAAATAAAAAGTAAAATTCAAGGAAATTAACAATAGAAGAAAAGAGTCTGGATTAGATCTTGAGAGTTGAGACCACAAAAAAAATATTTCAAAGCAAAACTTTAATGGGTTTTGTTAATCTTAAATAGATCGAGAGTTTTCATACTGGAATGCATCAAAATGTGGGTGTTCGTGAGAGAGAGGGAGAGTCGTACGGGCAATAAGACTTGGAGAAGATGACGATCTGATGAGAAGAGATGGTCTTTTTGACAAAAGTAGCTTCAGGGCTGCCAGCAGCCCAGGTGAGTGATGCTGCAAGTACTGTTAATGTTACTGCTGTAGCCAAGATTGATGGCAATCTTATCCTCGTCGCCATTGAAGAGTTTAGGCACCAACTCTCTTGTTGTGTTTCGTTTTCTCACTTCTGAGATTGAGTTCTGTTTGACACTTCGGTTGCTTTAATGTTGCCCTCGTGAAGAAAAAAGATTTTCTTAAAAAATTAGCACCGGCACAATAATATTATTTTAATTATTTTTTTTTATGGATTATTGTTATTTTATAAAATAGTTTTCATATTTCGTTTCCAGAAAGCCATAATATAACATATAACCTCACTATTAATTATTTAGCTCAACTAGTTTTTCTATTTATCCAATTATATGAATTATTCAATTATTTTATATAAAAACTAAAATTTTTATATTTTTTTAATGTATTTTATGATTTAAAATATATTTTTTTTATTCAACTTATAAACTAAAAAACAAACTCTAATTAAAATTTTTTAAAATTATTATTTACACAGTTTATCTTAAATTTAATTAATATTTTGATTATCAATTGATTGACATAGCATTGAATTAAATATCATAAAATCTAAAAATATATATTGTTTCACCAAATTTTTTTGTTATTACATTAATTTGCAAATTTTTTTATCCGAAATTGTCCCGAAAGAAAAATCTATTGGCTCAATGTACACAAAACTAAACACAGCGGTAACCCTTTCTTTACTTGAGAAAATGAAAGGAAATTGTTCGAGAAGAAGTACTGCAAGATAAAAGCCAAACTTTTTTTTTTTTTTTTTCTGGGAACACTAGGTAGAGGTAGAAAGAGTATTTTCTTTTTCTTCCTCCGAGTTATTCTTGAGTAGTTTTAGTGATGTAGATGGTAAAAAAAATTGTAATTTAGAGGGTTTTTATTTTATGTAAAATATTTCATAGAAAAATATATTTTTCTTTGATTATTTCTAGTAAAATTATATAAAATTAATCAATATAAAATATTTTACGATAAACCTTTATACTTATTTTAATTTTCAAAAAATACTTTTAATTTATAAAATTTTATAAAATATTTTTTAACTAATAATTCGTTCGTAATATCTTTTAACAATTTCAACTATCATCGCTACACTACTATTATCTTGCTATCAAGCCTCCACAAACACTATTTTTTTATTTTTTAACTATTATCGCTTCATTATTATTATCTTGTTATAAGCCTCCACCAACACTATTTTTATTTCTATCACCATTATTATTATTATTATTATTATTATTATCATCATCATCATTACTATTACATTATATCATAGTAACACTTTATTATCATTTTATTACAATTATATTTTTCATATAATTAATTATCAACTATAAAAAAAATATATGTAAAATATTTCCCTATTTATGTAAAATAAAAAACCCTTTAGATGGTAAAAGAATTTTTCTTGGATAATCACTTCAACTTTATTCTGAAAAATAGGCTACTAAAATCAAAACTTTGTTAATATCTATAAGTTTTGGCGTGCATAACTGATCAAAAACTAAGTACGACTTCATTCTTAGATCCAATCACAAACTTTCTTTTTCTTTGTTTATTTTTTTTGTTCTTGCAGGAGCTTTAAAATTGAGTTTTACTTTGAAAAGCACATCATCTGCATCGCAATACCAACTTAAATAGTGAATTTGCTTGGTATTATGATTTTAAACTGCTTCTGTAAAATCAATGTTTGTCTTGATTGCTTGTATAATCAAGGAGGTCATGTTGGCCAAACATTTTCCAAGTCAAGTAAGAGCCAGTGTCAACCCACACAGCCATGGCTTTTGGGTCCGCCACGCAAGGGAGAAGTGGGGGAATACCTGCATGCTATCACCGTCAAATTCTATGGTCACAGGAAAACCACGGCCTAAATAGCAATTCTTTTTTTATTATTATTATTATTTTATTAACATAAATGTCCAGACGCGCATCTCGACTAATCCCACGAGTTCTAAAATTAATAATTATATAAGCCTTCAGTGATTCTAAAAGAACTCAAACTTGTAATTGTTAGGAAACAAACCCAAAACTTAACCAGTTAAATTATCTTTATGGGTTGGTCTAAATAGCAATTCTTGATTACTGCTGCTCATGGTGCAAATGCCGCCAACAAAAACCTCTATGGACACACCATGGTTAAGATGCTAGAGTGGTTTTCAAATGCTTTGCCCAAACCTGTGTGCAAGCCGAAGAAAGTTGGCAAAGAATACTTTTCATTAACGAAACAACTAGAATAAACATTGATTGCAGCAGCTATATTGGAATAATAGATTTCAAACTCATGGTAAATCTATAGAACAACTTCTTCATGAGCAATGGCTTGTAATTAATTTTTGTAATCTTATCTTAACAAACTAGAAATCGTCCTATATATCATTGAAAAAATATAAATGTCAACTATTTTTTTTTAGGCTCCAATTATGACCAAAACAATAGTAAATGATGTTCATATAAGAACCTTTCTTAAGCATGAATTAAATTAATTAAGATTTGTACTATATTATTTAATATTTTCTTGAAATTCATATTAGACCAATCAAAATCTTTAACAGATTTTTTTGATAAGTATTGCTCGGATCGCATCAATATCATTCATTCACGGAAGCCTAAAAAAAACACCCGATCGTTTACGGGAACAAGGATATAACACTAGAGAACCAGCCATTTACAACTCCTACCGTGATCTAGAACGCCACTAGAACACAAAAACTATTGAAGAATAAAGAGCCATTCCCTCCAACTCAAGTCTCCAACCATGATTTTTGCACCTTCCAAGTTCCATCTACGAGCGAAAATTAACTAGACATTGATGGAGCATGAATTGAAGCTTTGCTGAACCTAACATTTCCGGCCTAAGAAACCAAGAAAATCCCACCTAAAGCTTCCAAATGATGGCCAGATTTTGTAAAGAAAGTCATGTTAGGCGAAGTCCTAGGAACTTTATCTACCTAAATATCATACACAAATATTTAGGAGGCAAAATATTCAAAATACAGAATTTTTCTAGTTGAGACTCCAACTTTTGAACACCAACAAACAGCTAGTCTTCGTCACTACTTTGGGCTTTTCTTTGTTCCTCTTTCAAACATAAGAATTATAGAAAGCTTGTGTTACATATTGAGCCCCTTGCATTTAAATTCTAACAACTGACTAGCCCCTGTGCATAAAACAAGGGCATTACAACACAAAGCAAAAACCAAGACATGTTATGAAAAAAAGATCCACAAGGTTATATAAAACACAGGGTTCTCTACCGGAAAAATTTCTATATGTAACAGTAATTCATCACACACCATCCTCCAAGCCTGTGATAGGGTTTTCATCTGATGTTATATCTCGAACAAAAAAGGAACCATGTTAATAAATTGCCTCAAGTCCAAGCCACAAAGTTTCCAGATAAGCATTTAAGCAATCTAGATGAGATCTGAGCATCATGAAAGACAGGAGATAGATCACTCATGCCAAAACTCTTAGGTAATACACATTCGCCTACTCGGTGTACAAGATCAAGCTTAATAAGATTCAAGCCTCGAGAAAGAAATTGAAACTAAAAATTGTAAGTGCTATATTTTCATCCTTTGTAGACATGAAAAACAATCCAATCACATCACATGACAGATCAGGTCTTTAGGAAACTAGCATCTACTGCACATAATTATTTAAAAAAAAACACAAAAGAAGGCACATTAAAGAAAGAAGTACAACTCAAGAACGATATGTACATGCGCGTAGAGACAGGATTCCAGCTTGTTGAGCTTGTTTATCATCAATTACACAGGTGGTATGTTGGAGAAAGAGAAGCCCTTGTATCCTTTATACGCAAAATATGCAATCCTTGTGTAATAAAACCCTGGAATAAACAGAACCACTCCCAATATCGCAAAGAAAAGCCCTGATTCAATCACAAAAATTCATTTCAAATCACTTCTCGGTCACAAAACTTACAAAAAAAAAAAAAACCCGTCTAAAACTTCTAAAACAAACAAAAAAATCCCTAAAATCTTTTTTCTTTCCTTCTTTAAATCCCCAAAATCAAAAAATAAAACCCATGATTTAATGCCTAAGTTTTGCAGGAACCCGCCTTAAAAACTGAATAACTAAATTAGGGATCTTTTAATTCCGGTAAAAACTGAACCGGGTTTCTAATTTTTCATTTAATCCCCCAGCTAAATAAGCAAAAAATCACAAAACTCCCCCACATAAAAAACCAACTAAATCAGACATTCAGGAAAAAATCAAAATGGTTTTTTATTTTGCATTCAAATCTAACCAAAAAGCACAAAACTTTAACTTCACAAATCAAAACATATAAAATCCAAAAATAACAAGAAAACAAAGAAATTGAAATTACCGTGACCTCTATCACCACCAACTCTGTTGTAAGTCATGAAAGTACCCAAAACAATACCAACAACACCAAAAACAAGAAGAGCAACAGCAAGAGCAATCTCCTTAATCGGTGGCTTATTATTGACTGTATATGAAGTCTCCACCATTAAATCTTCATCAGTTATTGAGAATGCATGATCCACATATGCCATCTTTGATGCTTCTTTTGTTGTTGAGATCGATCTTGTGATCTGGGTTTCTTTTTAAGGTTTGTTTGTTTGGTTTGGTTAGGTTTTCCTTGGGGTTGAAGTTGTAAAGATTGAGACTTTTCAAAGGTAAAGATAGAGATAGAGAGAGAAAGCAGAGACCATTTCAGTTCTGTTATGTTCTCTTCTTCTTATGTCAGTTGCTAACGTACTTGGCTTGTGTCTAACTTCTTTTGCAGGAACGCCACGTATCGTATAAATTTTATTTGATATAAATACGAATAAGATATTAAAAATAATGAATATTACTATAGTATATTGTTTTGAATGATCAAAGATGTCGAATTGCGTTTTAAGATTGTGTCAAAGTATAGATTGCGTAATTTGTTCAAGAAATTTTAACAACAAATTTAATTGAAATTGCCAACCAACTAAAACTTGTTTATTATATTAGTCTAGAATTTAGATATTGTTACGTTATAGATAAGATTTTAAATTAATTTTTAGAATAAAAGAAGAATGAATTAAAAAATATAATAACTAATAAATTA
>Ga0307510_10007338_pt1 | contig 13133 bp, 8 predicted proteins | sample 12_EM_MG_FD_207224 | JGI IMG/M metagenome (GOLD analysis project Ga0307510, IMG submission 207224) | Populus trichocarpa ectomycorrhiza microbial communities from riparian zone in the Pacific Northwest, United States - 12_EM | ecosystem: Host-associated > Plants > Roots > Unclassified | place... | reverse complement strand
TGCTTAGAGTTTGATGAGGCCGTGTGCCATGTTGGACGTAATTTGTAGTATCAGGCTATCAGCATCTACTTGATAGCTGCCTTGTGCTCTCTCTCTCGTTTTAATTTATAGATATCAGCAAAAAAAAGGGACGGTTTCTCGCATTCTAGCTAGTCTCTGCTCCTTTTTTTCTTTTTCTTTTTTCTTGCAGTTATTTACTACATTTTGGGAAGGGGAACTGTGGAATCGAGAGTTATAAATTTTTTTGTTTTACATGAAACTAATTAATTTATAATTTTTCACCTTGAGGTTATGCTTTTGAAATTTAGGGAATGAGAGCAAGGTGGTGGCATGACAGGTGGTGCTAGTATATCTACGCATAGATATTTTGTCTCTTCTTGAACTTTTTAGTGGTGGCGGAAACAAGATGCAAATGAAGGTTATGTTTTTCCCTCTTTTAAACTATGACCATTCCAAAGCTAAGCCCTTTTGGATGACATCCAAGTTCACCTGTGGGATGTCACATCTAATTTATTTCGTTCGCTATTAATGCAAGACATTAGGTAATATCGGTTGGTTATATTCGATACAATTAAAGATGAAGTTTTGAAATTGCAACTCCATGTCCTGTTTCTTTAGCCAAACGGAAAACGACGCTAATTAATGGGCAGCATAACAACTTTGCTTGTATCAAATGATCTTGTTTCAATTTTGAGGTTTAAAAATTATCAGTTTAAATCCTATAAATTTTAAGATTATTAAAAGTTTACATGATTATTAATTTCAGGATCTATAAGATTAGTCGAGATATACGTAAATTGACTCGAAATCTATATTAATAATAAAAAAACACTTGTTAAAAAAAAAAAAAAAAAAGGTGTGGAGAGCTTGAACATAGCTTAGAACAAAAAAGAATCGGTGTTCTGGTGTGCCCGATTTTGAATTAAAATATCATCCTTGCTTGGGATTGGATCAATAAAGCGAAGGTCTTGCATACAAATTTCTGACCCATATATATGTCATCACGTAAAAGTCTCCATCTTGTAGTTTCGCTTCACATTTGCAAAACATTTCTCCTCGCCATGGGCGCTGCAACATATTCTGAAACAGCTACTGCAAGAATTGACTGTTTGCTTTGTATTGCTCGCTACTCCCTTTTAGTCCTATCAAACATACATGACTAATTTGCTCCCTCCCTCCCTCCCTCCCTCCCTCCCTCTCTAATTCACAGGAGCGACAATCCAAGATACACAAGTCAATGAAAAGCCTTCCTTCAAATCTACTGGCTTGTGAATTTTGAGCCATACTAGCTCGAGACTCATTGAGAGAATAGAGTAGCATATTTGAATCCACGTATTCATAGGTTGTGTTTTTCAAGGAGGAAATGCTAGACTGCCAACGTAATAACAGATATCTTTATTTCACCCAATGTAATGTGATTTATTGGTAGATAATGTTTTTTAATTAAAAATATATTAAAATAATTTTTTTTTATATTAAAATTATAAAAATCCATCTAAAAAATCAAAATAGAATAAACCACGAAAATAAACAGGCGAAATCAATACCAAACCAAAGCACTTACATTGGAAACCATGCCTGGAATTTTGGAAATGTAGAAAAGGGTGTCAAGCTCGCAAGAACTTGTTTTCCTACCCGGCTATTTGTTCAATTTAAGTTGGTGTTTTTTTTATAAAAAAAAACAAATCGGTTTTTCGAAACATTGTACAATTTCAAATTCTCTTCTCCATATTTAAAAACAGCAAATAAAATTTTAGAGAGTTGATATGATGTTTAAGAAAATATGGTTCAAAAGAACGCTTAATTCTTAGAGAGTTAATTTGATGGTAAGAAAGTATGATTTATTTTTAATTTTTTTTTAATTGAAATCTAGAAATCGGCATTTAAGAGACTGATACTATACACCATTAAAATTATTTTTAATGTTTCTTAATTTTAATCAATGTATAAACTAATCCAAAAATATTCATTACCGTAGGGGAAAAAAACAGTCAAGAAAGAGCTTGGACATGGATTCTTGCTAAGCCCAGAGATACTTGAAACTTAGAATGAAGCCCTTATGTCATGGCTTATGTCACATCTTTTCAGATTGTTCGGGCCTTAGACTCTAGAGTCCATGCAGATTACAACAGTGTGGGCGTGTGTGATCTTGAGCTACCAAAAATTTCTCACTCTGTGCTGGTTTTCATAACTCTACTTAGCCTCGGCTATGTTTATTGTATTATGAACCAACCACGTTAAGATGTTTAACAATAAGATATTTTGTTACGATTTTAACTAATGATGATTTACTATAAATATTTTCCTTAAGAAATTAGTTTTTTTAAAAAACTAAATGAATTGCTTAAATACAGGATTTTGTCTTTGAAAAACACTTAAATATAATAACAAAAATAACCAAAAGATAAACAACGATCAAGACATCGTATGCTTTTCATATACTTTTTAAGTAAATAGAACTATTAAAAAAATTAATTAAGATTGATTCAAGTTGGAAACTAATATATTTAAAATAAAACAACTGAGTTTAGTTAATCTTAAAATACATAAGGTTATTAACTATATAATTAAATTTTAGCTAATTACCATGTATAAAATAAAAGAGGTCAAGGTTAGTTAATTTAAAAATATTCAAAGTTATTTTTTAAAATAAAATAAGCAGTCTTTAATCTTTAAGAAATAATCCCTCTTGATTTTAATTTTAAATGAAAATTAATATACCTATAAAGTACTTTTTTTTATAAAAATTACCTTCCACTCAAGAAACATTAAGCAATTGATTTTTAAAATCCTTATCAAATAAATTTTTTGACGTGTTACTCTAAAGCAAAACGGTAAAAGCTAGAAAAACAAGAAATTAATCAGGTTCTAAGACCATCATATCAACTGGATTTTTTTCAAAACAATTCCTTAGTTTATCAATTATATTTTTTCCCAGGGTGTTGGTCCAGCGCACCCTGACATGGCGAAATGTTGGCCATTTTTCAAGGCATTTGTGTTTGTCCCCCCCCCCCCCTGCATATATTTACAGAAAAAAGAATTTGTTGGGTTCTTGCAGATATTTACATTTAATTATATTTTTCAAAAATATAACTGATTAAGCAAACCCTTACCTACCTCTCATGACGATCTTGGAGAGCCTATTGTCCGAAAGAACTTTTCGCTTGTTTTTGCTAAAATAAAAAAGAATTAATTTTTATATTGCCAGAAAGAAATCTTCAAGGAATATGTATTAGCGGAGAAATCACGGATAGGCAGCCTAACTTTGATATAAAAAAACTAGTTCAAAAATATCCTAACTATTAAGAATTAAAAAATACACCTTATATCAATAAAAAAAATTGAAATTGTTAATTTTTAACTTGAAAATTCATTACTTTTAAAGTGTAATCGACCCCCCTAACTACAAAGTAGTTGTTATGGGATTCAAAGCAAATATACTCTTAGGACTAGTACTATAAAGACATCACATATAAATCTTAGATATGTAGAAAAACAAAAGACTCTTCCAACAACCAAGTTCAGAATCTAACATCCAGTTAAGTTTTAAACTCCATGTTACAAACATGTGGTTAGGAGTTCAACATGATACTGTGTTCTTTTAAAATTGTTCTTTCAGCAAAACCTGTCAATCTTTTAATCAAATGTTCTACATGCATGTATGTTAAATACTTTAGCCGTATGTTGTTTGTTAGACAAAGCTTTAACAGATGGCTCGCCAAACTTTTTATTTATTTATTTATTTGGATCTCAAATTAAATTCTCTTAGTATTATAATCAAATCCTTAATTAATTAATTGATTTAAATAACTATTTTAATCCAAGAACTTAATCTAATGAACTATAAAGTATGCTTGTTTTTTGATTTATTGGGATGTTCAAAAGATTTTGAACTGCACAAAATGGACAATCCTTTCTCATTTACTCTATTCAAGAAAGCTACCAAAGCCATAATACATGATTATATCAATTGCTAAACGGTAACCATGCGATGCTTCTTTAAAATTAATTAATTTTTTTTATCCTTTTTCTTTGTTACGTTTTGTCTTCACAACTTAAGAAAGCAAAAGATGTTTGTTCCCACAACCCAAATTGCAAAGTGACTTTGCTTGTAAAAGCTGTAATTAACCAGCACGTGTATCTTATAACAACTGTCCAAAGCGAAGCCAGTAGTGTTTACTCACAGCAAGTTCATAGGGTTTCATTTAATAATATTCTTTAATTTTTCGAATATATAGTATAAGTAACTTAGGTCCAGTCAATGTAGTGTAATCGAGCTAGAGGTGTAGCATGTGCAGTCAACTTTGAAAATTTACTTACAACTGGAGACAGGGGAACTTATGTCGCCATCGCGGATGCTCGTGACAAGAATGGAATCACCATCTCACAGACAACTTGGCACATCGTTTGGCTTTTATTTTCCAAAATCCATGATTGTGATGATCCTCAATTTCAATAAATAGGGGCTAATGCCAGCTCCGGTCTTCTTGTAAACAGGTTTCCGTACAAAAAACCCCATGTGAGGAAGGGAAATTGAGTTCATATTTTACCACAAATCACTCATGCTGTCATGACTAATTAATTTACTAGCCAGTACCAATTAAATCTGGCTGTGACCACGTTTGCACCACCACACTAGGGGAATATAACTTAGCTGGAAAGAAATAGGGGGAAAAAAATTTGGTTGGAATTCGGTTTTGCATATTAAGTGGTACATGGAGATTTGGAATTTGCTTCAAAACTGTTAAAAGTGCAGACAATTTCCCAATGTCAAGAAGAACCACGTAAAGATTCTGTTTCTTTAGTCTAGCAGCGAGCCCTTTTTTCACTTGTGATTATGATACATGTTTCATTCCTTAATTAATTAATGTTAGTGGTCAAGTGTAGTACTATAGCTATTTCTTGAACCCGAAGGTAGCTAGAACATATATTTTATGATCAATCCCTGATCTAAACCATTGCACAATTCCTATATCCAATACCATTAATTAGCTTTAAAAACTATTCTCATATTGATAATAATTAAATATTTATGAAACGTACAGCATTGTAATAGTTATATTGTCAAGAGTCTTGGTACGTAGCCCTCCATTTGTTAGTTGTCTGTAAGGAACAGCCTAATATTGTATATGTAATATACGTACGCAACCTACACAAGAGATTAGAGATCATCAGAAAAATAATGCTAAATCACTTTTCACAGAAATCACAACTAGCAAAGTGAAAGTTGGATACATGCATATGGTTTTACTATAATAAGAAATATCTAAGATATTTAAATATAAAAAATATAAATATCTCAAATATTTATAGAAATATATATAGAGATGTGTATATTATGTAAGATATTTGTGTAGTTTTTTTATGTAGCATCAGAGTCCCTAAGTTTGATAAACATATATGTTTGGAAGACTTCACATAGCAAGAATGGGGGAAGAAATATTTATAGTAGATAATATTAACTTTTATGCATCATCAGAGTCTCCAAGTTTTGGTGACACTTTTTATGTGTATAATCCACCATAAAAGTAGTTTGTGGGTGTAGCCATGGGCATAATTATGGGCGTCACCATGGGTGTCACTGTGTATAGCCATTGGCATAGCCACGTGGGGCGTAATCAAGGTATAATCACTGGCTTAGCCGCCAACATGTCATTAGTGTAGCCGTAGACATAGCTGCTCACATAGTTGTCGTTGCGTTGAGGTTTCGTCATCCATGAAAGGAGCTTTTGAAAAAAATAAATGAACTAAATTTTTACTCAGTTCTCCACTGACGACGCCAATGATGAGGCTGAAAAATATCTTGAATAGAAAGATTGGAAACACTTTTCATGGGCTAGTAAAACTAGATTTGAAGAACTTAGTGGGCCTAGCGATACCTGTAAGAAAATCACTATAAAACTTAAGTCAGTATAATATTTGTACATGTGACGGAGATAATAAGTATTCTCTTGGTTTAAATGTTCTTTAAGTTTTGTTTAAGTCTTATATTAGAATTATGTTATGTTAGACTTGAAGTCTAGAGCAATAAACTATAGAGAGATGAGCTCTGACCTTCTAGTCTAAAGACATGAAGGTATGTTTGTATAGATTTTTTAAGATGAGTATCTTAAGAAATATTTAACATATTTAATATAAATATTTTATAAATATCTAGAATATTTATAAAAATATATACTTTATATAAAATATTTGTGTAAATTTTTCATATATCATCACCAACCATGCAAATTTCCATGCACGGTTATCTTATTAATTCTGGTCATATATATTGTAGTGGGACAGTACTACAATTGTGGAAACAAACTGAAGTCAGGAAAATAAGTTCATTTGATAGTGGCCTCCCTCCCTCCCATTCCATTTTTCGTATTTGGGTTTACATGGCAAATTATGGCTTGATACATGTTTTATTTGGATGGCCATGGATATCGCAATGCTATATGGATTGATATTCGGAACAGGAAGTGGCTTCTTGTCTCCTACTTCTATTTTACTACTATCTTTTTTGGGTCTAAGATTTTAACATCATGGGACGCAGAGGTAGCATTCCGTGCAATAATTTACATATCTAATCTTTATTTTAAATAGAGTTAGTTAGGGATTTAAATACCAATATATGTATATAAGGTGACATAACATTTATGCCATGGGAGGACTTTTATATTCGTTAGAATAGGATTATTGGTTTCGAAGATTGAATTTCAAGGCCATGCCTTGCACGAGACATTTTAATGTGAGGACTTTAAGGCGAAAGAATCTGATTGCATAATTAAAAACAATCACCACTTGATCCTGTCATTGACATTGTTAGCTCGGCATTTTCAAGGATATCGCATTGCATCACATTTCTATTCATACGATAATGATGGCTTTCCATTTGGAGAAAACGCAATCAAAGCCAGAAACATGACATCAAAACGCAAGAGATTGATTTATAGCTAAATATAAGCCCAACATTGTGATTTCTTACCCCAACAATACAGTTTCCTTGCTAAAATTAATTAGTAGCTAAACTTTGTTAAGAAAATACTTCAAGGAGCTTAGTTTCCCACGTTGAACAGGGGAAACAAGAGGTGGGGGCTATGCCACGAGGTCTAATCTTAAAGGATTTTTTTTCCCTTAAGAGAATAACATAGGCAAATTATGAAATACTTTTAGATAGGGTTTGAGGACTTAATCTGCAGTAATCAAGTTACTAAATTAAAGTAGCTAGCTCAGATGGGAAAAATAAATTAAGTAGCTAGATCCAGTTTCTGACTTTTGTGAATAAGTGAGAGAGAGAGAGAGAGAGAGAGAGAGAGAGAGAGAGATACTTTGATCCAGAAAACGTAACAATATCTATAAAAAAAAAAAGGTTTTAAAGCAAATAAAATCAACATAAAAAACACGAGCTAGCATACCAATTTGATAAAGTATGAAACTAACAAACTTAAAAAGAATAATCATAATAATAAGGTAAACAGTTTCGTTGATTTTATTAAAATGAACACTACATGTCAACAAATAAGTAATGCTCATCTATAATACCTATCCTATACAGTATAGAATAATCATAATAATAATAAAAAAAAGGGCAGAGAAAATCAGCTCCTTATGGCCTAATTAATCTAATTAGGCTTCCGATCCCATTCAACAACCTTTGCAACCCTCTAGACAAGACAATTTCAAGAACTCAAAACTGGAAAAAAAACGAAAAAAAGAGGTATATATGATCTATAAGAATAAAAAATCAAGGGCTACAGGTTGCTCAATTTTCTATTGAGTTGTGTTTCTTGGACGGACCAGAAGGTGGAATAGGGGCCCCTTTTGGCAAGAAGTTGAATATGTGGTTCTGGTGTCGAAAACTTGTCTCGTACAATCTCCGGTGAGGCTTTATATACTCCGATTTCTTTGACATATCTTCGTCCCTCATTAGAGTAGCACCCGGTCTTGTGGCAGAACAAGAATTAACAAGAAGGAATATGATAAAGAGAACACCTGTGATGTTAATGAACGAAAGGTGTTTAGCTTGAAAAGAGGAAGAAAAGGTAGCCATTGAAGACTGTTTTGAAAGGAAACTGTGTAGGGTTTTAGCTTAGAAAGGAAAAATGAGTTGTGATATTTTTTTACCAAGATTGGATTATATATAGAGAGAGAGATTTCTCTTTGCCTGTATGTGTGTGTGTTATATATGCATGGGATAAAAAAGGCCATGGGAAGTGGGAACGAGAAATTTAGGAAAGAGAGCTTGGGTAGCTCGACGGGAGAAGTAAAATGCACGCTAACGAGTAACGACCATGGGACTTTTCACTTTGATTTTTGAATGTCAACGGTTCCAAATAAATATTCCAAAATATTTGGTGCTGGCAATAGACTTTATAATTCGATAAACTACAATTTCTTCCCCCACAAAAAACTAGTGGTGAATCATGACATTTATCTTCTTTAATTTATTTCTCACATAAAATTAAAACTCTCTATTTTAATACTCATTTTAAGGGATGCATGCCAGTTGGAAAAAGTAAATTTGTCCGTGCAGCAAATACGGTTAACATCGGTATACATATAGATATATGAGATTATGAGTTATTAATTCATCATTCAATTTTATTAAATAAATTAATAAATTGTCGATACACAGTATTATGTAATCTTTTGCGTGCGAAGCTCTTGTAAGAAAACAAGCTAAATGGGGTCCATTAATTCTAATTTTCCAGTAAACAATATATAATCTGAAAATGATAGACATCTATATTTTTTTTATTTAAGATCTCAGTGCTAGATAGCCAGAATAATTTAAAACCGTTAATTAAATAACTGTTAGGGTTTAAGTCCTATGGGACACAAGTTGGGTTCTGTTAACTTGTTTTGATCAAATTAAAACCTTAGCTGATCATCAAGCAACAAGTCATCTGGGGAACTAAATTAAGTATGTAATTAGCCCATGAATTTTATAACAAGAAGTGCTGCTTGTTAGCATATGGCAAGATATATATTGTCAAGTCTCAAGAAGGTGCGTACCGAGCTCAAAATTAGAGATGTCCTAATTCTAATTCTAATATCGAATGTCAACGTGATTAGGTTGATCTCGCCTGTCAAATTATGCTGAATCAGAAAATAAAATTTAGGTAAGAAAAAACTAGGAAATATAAATACATGAGCGACTGAGACCGACACATAGAGCAGGTAAACGTTAACGTTGAATAAGATTATGGGTATAGAGTTGTCGGATACTGAAATGGTCTCAATTAGAGTCAAGTTCTTATGGTTTGGTCAGTGATTTATGGTGACCTTTCAAGGCAGCTGCCTTGCTTTTTTCTTGTACGTGAAGCACACGGATGGTCTTATAGATGTCACATGAAGGCAGTCATCTGTGGCATTGATTTCGCTTTTTTTTTTTGGTTTTATGAATATTCTCAAACAAGTTTTTATATATCCTATTTTCTATCTGATTGTTAAAAAAATAGATTATTCGTTAAAAATAGAAAGATCTTATAATAATTTTATTTTAAAAAACAAGCTAGAGTTTGAAATATGGCGTGGCTGGGGAAAGAAATATACCTCCTTACCAGTCTTCTTCTCAGGATGCTGACTTCAGAGATCTAATTGTGATAACTCAGGCGTCCATTATGCCATGGTTGCCGCTTTATTCCATTTCAAGCCTGGGCTAGACGTCGGTGAAGGTCTAGCAAGGTAAAGTGGGCAGATCATTATCAATCTTGTGACGTGTTTGTGCATGTTAGGGCCCTTCCTATCTCCACAAGTTTCAGTCAGGAATGACCGTTCGCGTTCTACAAGGGTATCCTCTTTGAGACCAAATTTCCTGGAAGAATTAAGAACTCTCAATGCCTAGTTTCCAAGAAAGCATGGACAGATTAGCATAATTTCGGCGTTGGTACGTACATCTGCGTTTTTTCCTGTTAACTGACCAGGGCGATTAATGAGAGCAGCAACGATGGAGAATTGGTATCGATTGTCGCTGATAAATTAGAGAAGTCTAATTGTATATGGCTACATCTTCGGGCTATAATTCCATACCTACCGCATGTCTTAAGGCTTGATTTATATATAGAATATAGTCTGCAATGTGTCATATTTTTAATTTACACTGACTAATATGTCTGCACAAGCGATTGTTTCCTACATATAAAATAAATATAAAACAAGTCTTTATTAATAAAAACAATATATTATTTTAACTTCTTTAAAATCAAGATTTAAAATCCAATTACATTGAAGATCTACTGCAGATAAAATACAAGCTATTAAATAATTTTTTATATCAATAATAGGATAAAAAACAGAGATTAGCTCAATACCAAGTCTCTCTCCAGCTTGTGCTGAGAAAACGATAAAGGAGGAATAGTCAGACTTGATTTCGGACCCTGGAATTAATTTGTTGGTTGCGTGGATGAGGGGTCGCATGAAAAGCAAGTTTCTATGCAACTTCACCTGCTCTGCTCTCCCATCACGGTTTCATCTTTGACTTTTGATTTCAACAAATTAATTTATAATAGCTAAGCAATTAATTTCATTGGAGATACTTCTCTCATGCACGAGACAATTGACATTCTCATATTTCAACTTCTCTGTTTTTTTTTTTACTCTTTATTTTATTTTAGACGGCAATTGCCAAGTGAAGTACGATGTAAAAAGTCTATCCCCTAATTTTAGCAAGGACACAAGCTCAACTCGGTGGTGTTTTTGCTTGCAGGATAAGTCGGTGGAATTAAAATCAATACCATTGGAACTAGACAAAAAGCATTAAAAAAACTAGAAGTGCTTTTTGGAGTGCTGAGACAATTGTTCGAAATTTATATTATGAAAACTGCTCAACATTTTTTTTTATGTATATCGAATAGTTTCATTATGAAAATGTATAAACATTGATATATTTTCATGAACGAGAAGTGCCTTTTAGAGTGCTGAGACAATTGTTCGAAATTATAAAGGATATTGTGAAGTAATTAAAAAACTTTAGCAACCTAAACTATATGACCTCGTCGCGTACCGAAGAAAGCCACGAAGCACTTTGAACTGATTTAAAATGTAAGATTTGGTCTATGAATTGAGGTGTAAATGGGCCAAGCTACAAGTTGCATTTTCCCCTAAAATTTTAATTATTCTCATTCTAATGACCTCATGTTGTAGGAAAATGAATCAGGATTTACTAAGCTGGTGGTTCGAGTCAAAGTTGGATGGACTCCAAATGGGGAATAAAAAAAAAAGGGATAGCTTTGAAGCTTTGAATTTAGCAGGAATCAATTTGATACAATTTCAATATGAGATTGCCTTGAAAAAGAAGAGAAAAAAAAAGGATTCGATGCTCAGCGATGTCTTGGTGGTTAATGCCATATGGATCGATTTAACTAAGATTAAGATATCTAGCAATAACTTGCAAATCAAATCAAATCTGCAGCATAGAAAATGGCCATAGTTGTCGTCTCCAGTAATGCTTTCTCCCTGCATTGGCATGTCACATCCACTTGATTGGTTGAAACATAGCACAAACCATCGAATTATGCCTCGAAAGGTAGGAAATAAAACTAATGGCCGCAGCGCGGCTCTGTCAATGGAACGATTAGCTCAAACACAGTTACTGGACTCGGTGACAACAATTTCACGATCAATCTTTAGCATACACTACCTTTCTGTTACGTCATTGCAAGATTGTAAATAAAAAATTACGAAAATAAAATCAATGTTTATACACAAAACACTTATCTTTAGATAACTAATTACCTGTTTCTGGCAACTGAAACTGACGCGTGGTGACTTTGGTTGGGTGGCTGACAAATTCAAAAAACTCGGATTGAAAAATCTATTATTTTTTTAATCTGGACAAAGAAAAGTCTTTAAGAGAGTGGAGAACATTCAATTTCTTCTGCAGGCGTCAGAGTTCAGAGCTTATTAATGCCCCGATCACAAGAAACCAACCTAGAAGAAAGAGAACACGGATCTGCTGACAGAACTTGCACATTGTTCTCTTGTCCTTCAATGGACCCTAGTCTCAGCTCTATGCTCAAGGTTCATAAAGCACTGTACACATTAAGATGCAAGCCTAGCAACACTATCAAAAGTACAGCACGCACTGGCTGCTGCAAATCCAATTACATGTCCTGCGTGCTAGTTAATGTAAAGGCTGTCCATGCCCTAAAAAGGCCAGCGAGTAAAATACCTAAATCCCCAGATCCCGAATTAAGTTGCAAACATTCCATAGCTTTGAAAGGACAAAACGCTGCTGGTTAAGTGAGATTGGGACAAGCAAAATCAATATTACAGGTCATGTCTTGAATCTTGAAAAGATTTAATTAACATAAAAATCGGGCACTTGTCAAAGCTTCCTATGTAATATGGAGGTTGTCTCGAATGGGAGACACGTTCATTAAAGTATATATAGTATCTAACCACATAAACTCAATCAACATCTTCATAAAATAAAATAAAATAACTCAATCAACATTTGGATACAAAAGAAAGATCTGTGATTCTGTATAGCAGGCAAAGCCATTAGCTCCACTTTAGGTGACAACTAGGTAAAAGATAAGCTGATAAAGGGAAAAAAAAGAAAACTAATGTACTTTGGTTACATTTAAAAGGTTTACTTTCTAGGCTTTAGCATCATCACAAACTTGGGCCTATAGGGACAAATTCAACAGTTGAACCATCATAAATACCTGTACTAAATAAAACCTCCAAAACCCATCAATGACGTAGCTTGGGAATCCCAAAGAGGCCATTAAACGGGAATTCTGATTAAAATTGCCATCACCTAACTTGGAATTTGTGCTGGCTTCAACTAAGGAGACCTCTTGCTGGCATGGTTTCACCCCATATGGAGCATGGCCTGTTGACATTAACCCAACCGGGTAACACAGATTTGGATTATTCCAAGCCCCAAAACGCCTACCCATTTTCCCATAAAACCATCCAGAAAACTTGAGCTCTCCTGTCAGATTGTTTCCATCCAGGTAGAGTGCACTAACACATGGCAAAGTTGCTAGCTTTGGGGAGAGATTTCCTGTGAGCCTGTTGCCTCTAAGACCCAAAAATCTCAGCCTCTTCAATTCAGCAATGGACTCGGGAATCTCACCTGTTAAGCCCATATTGGAGAGGTCCAGGACCACCAAATTCTGTAGGCTATGCCACTCTAG
>Ga0307510_10007336_pt1 | contig 13133 bp, 16 predicted proteins | sample 12_EM_MG_FD_207224 | JGI IMG/M metagenome (GOLD analysis project Ga0307510, IMG submission 207224) | Populus trichocarpa ectomycorrhiza microbial communities from riparian zone in the Pacific Northwest, United States - 12_EM | ecosystem: Host-associated > Plants > Roots > Unclassified | place... | reverse complement strand
GTGCCATGACTCGTGAACACCCAGCTGATCGTCCTCATATTGAAGACGTTATTGAAAGATTCAACGAAATCCGAGGGTCTTTGAGCAAGATCAAGTTGCGTTCTGCGTTAATGCCAAAAGAGGCCCCAATCATAATATGTGCAGCCTTGGAGACATGGCAGTATGTGCGTACAATCCGGTATATCCTTTCCCAGAAGGCCGCCATCCCGGATCCGCGGCAGTGATGTGGTCAGTCGGCTTCTCCTCATCTCTGTGGTTCGTGCCTAATGTACTCAAGAATTCGAGTGCAGAGTAATCGAGGCGGATGTGCGGATCTCAATCGCCTGGGGAACAAAATAGTGTGCGGCCAGGTTCATTCCTCTCTTTACTAGGAGTGTTGTCCGTATGAGTTCTCGTCTTTGTATTCAGATGTGTGAACCCTGTACCTACGACACTGATCGGAAGGTGCCCCATCGCGCTGTGCTATCACTTCGTGGATTGTAAGCATTTATGACAGATGCCTACCGCCCTATCTCGCGATCGGAAGCATTACTACGTGCGCTTCAAGTTGCCTATAGGTCTCGAACGGGCTACGCCCAACTGGAGGGTCTGTGGGAATGCGCTCACTCAGGTATCATTCTTATACCGGGTATGAAAATATTACAAACTAAAACGAATCGGTAACTATGACTCAAGTGTCTCGCACTGTCGGCTCCTATATGCCTCTGTGGGAACGTCGAAGGCAAAGACGAAGCCACATCACGAGTCACGCTACGCCTTCTGTTGCACAACTTCACAGGGTTCGGCGCGCCCAGTGATGGATCACACGGCCTGTGCCATGTCGCAAGCGGCGTCAACCTTGTCTCTCGGCCAAGAACGCTCTGGACTCATGGATCGGCGCGGGACTCCGGCATGGTCCCTGTTGTCATGGAGCACATCATGAGACGGGTTCCTCATGTCTAACGGGTAACTCACCGTCCTTTGTTGAAGATCTCAGATCGGAGCTGCCCTAGCGGGTCACAGCTGCGCAGATCTACGCCCTGGTCGCTGAGATTCTTCAGTCCACTGAGATGGTGAGAGTAAACCTCCTGGTAGTTCTCGTAGGCGAAAGGGATTTTTGTCCAAGAGCCACTACTCCACTCGTCGATACAACATTCTATCTGTTAGCGTTGAAACAAGCGCCATCGGTACTGCAGCTATTGCTTGCCATGACCACCGATAAATGTCTTACCACTGCGAGCACCAGAGAGATGGCTTCATATGGCATGGGATTGAATACGTTGGAGAATACGACGCCGTCACTGGAGCGGTCATTGAACCAGATTATGTTGATAGCCTGCTGGATAATGCGGTGGCGATATGGCAATGCTTGTCCATCGTCACCGTTACTGAAAGCTGCGTCTGTCTTTAACGCCTGCGCCAGGTCGATGTTGTGACTGAGAGACTCGGCTGCCTTGCTCGTCTGAAATCCGTAATATCTCTCCACGAGCGGTGTGATCTTCTCCTTGATGGCAGCATGGAAGCGAGGGCCAACGTTTGCGAGCTGCGTACGTTTTCTAAGCATCAACTTAAAAAGGGAGCTGAATGAGAGCCCACCATCTCCTCGAGATCAGTAGGCGGAGAAATGTTGGTCCCAGTCTTGGAGCATGCCATCGTCCAAACAGATTGTGCCCAACTCAACTCCTGATCAGGGGTTGGGAATGCATCCCTGTGACCGAAGAAGGACCGGTAGGTGGCCTCTGCTATGCGAGTAACACGCACTTGCTGGTCGTCGTATGTCTCGTGGATGGACGCGATGTCTCTGGCTCTGTCGGAAGTCGTCTATACGAATCGATTAGTACGCTATCTAGTCCCGCTGGGAGGATGAGGACCTTGGCAATTTGAAACGTTTCCTTGGCGTATTTGCGGTATGCTCGCGCGTGAGACATCCTCGACAACCCACTTTTCAAGTCCAATCCTGCTCTCATCTCCGTTGCCCTAGACACGTAGACATGAAAACAAAGGTGAATTCATGAGGAAGTAACAAGCTCACATTGTGAGCCGATTTTGAAGACTGGTAAGATCACCACGGGGGATGATGTCCTTCCACCGATCGCGAAGGGTTCGAGCATCATCAAGGTACTCGTCACCCTTCTTTTCCTGTGCCGATGGGAGATACGAAGCCATCGATGTATAGTTCTGCAGCTGCTTTATGGAATGGCCCGACAACACTGTCTGTCAAGGACAAGAGCGGGAAGTGTGTGGAGGGGCGAGACGTGGAGGAGGCCTGACAAGATGTGCTAACGGGTGGCCTTTGAAGAGTAAGATATATTATGGACCGCTGGCATAGTGTTCCACATGCTAGAGGGCAGATCCTTTAATGAATTAGCCTCAATAAGAGGACCTCCGAAACAACGCCCGAGGGTGGTGACAAAGGGCGAGGTTTTACTGCGCAAGGGCCATCTAAGACACGTTGTAACGATGCGTTGTGAAGAATGGGGGTCGGCCCTTCCACTGGGTGAGTAAAAGCCTCTTCCCGGTGCCACGACAACCGTGGACTTATCACCATAGCCCGTGTTGCCGCTCTCCGGTTCAATCAATTCATTTGGGGTCCGGTTCAGGCCAATTGAACCGGACCACGGCAATACTAAAGTCTGGTCCACAGCAGACAGAATTGTTTCCGAGGGTCTCGGGTTATTATGGAACGGTTCGAGAAGCACTCTTACCGTTTGGTGGGAAGAGTCTAGACAAGTTGAAAATGACAACATATTTTCGAAAAAGATAACGTAAGCGTAAACAGGCAAGTTCCCATGAATAACCAGCGAAGGAAATCCTTGAGGAAATCATCCCCGGATCGTAGTGGTTGACTCGAGAGTCGAGACTCCCACTGATCTAAGACGGCGAAAAGGCGGAAAGGGCGATTTTAATTAACATTGAAATACAACGTCATACATCCAGTTATCCGTCTGTCCTAAATTTGAGTGACCTGGAGTCATGATAAGGTTTATGACCAAACAGTCTCCAAACAGTCTAACACATTGCGCCCGGCACCCACAGTACAGATGGCAAGTCGGACGTCACTACTTCCTGGACCCAAAAAACTTAATAATTACAACGTCACTTGTCGATGGGCATCCGGGTTCGACTACCCAACTTCATCCTACTTGCGCTTGGGGAACACCCCGGCTGAGACGCTTTCATCAGCCATACGGACATCGTTTAAACACTGCTCGCCACACGCGCTTTCTGGGTTCATCTTCGATCGCAGGCCCAACACGGTGTCTTCCTCGTGGTTTAGCTGCGGCAACCCTACAACCAACTCTCATCACCCATATTGCATGTCCTCTCAACATTAATGCCTGGTATAGGATTCGTTGGGGAAGAACAAGTAACCAGGGAAATTGGTACGCTCTTCGACAGCGAGCGGTGGTGGCGGGACCAATACCGAGAGATTGAGAATCATGGATACACACTTCGTCCCAGGTATCACCCTGAGTGGGAGCCCTCCTGGAAAAGGTCGGGCAAGTCCTTCTTCCAGACGGAGGACGGTCAACCAACCCTTGTAAGTATCGTCTGTCAGATGTTCCCTACTCTTACGCTTGCCCCAGCTTCCAACCGCGATGGATGCCACGCGTTGGCAGGATGGGAAACAAGTCATGCTCAAAAGGGTTCCTGGGGGAAGGGAACTGGAACTTACCCAGTTCCTGTCTTCCCCGGGGCTCCGGCGCGAGGACCGCAACCATTGCGTTCCTTTGTTGGACGTTATCGAACTACCCCATGCCCATGGCCAAAAACTGATGGTGATGCCCTTCCTGCGCCCATTTCACAAACCCCGATTCCAAACATATGGCGAATTCGTAGCGTTCTTCACCCAAATATGTGATGTGAGAGGACGCGCGCGCTACCTGTTTGCTGGGTGTAGGTGGACCTGACAATTCTCGACACCAGGGTCTTGAGTTCATGCACGAACGAAATATTGCGCACCGGTACGTTTGTTGTCTCTGTTGAGAACCCTCATCAAGAACTCCCTCAGGGATTGCACTGCAAATAATATCATGCTCGATCCGTCTAGGATGTACCCTAACGGGTTTCACCCCATCCAAATCAATCGACGTAGAGATTTGAGAGGGCAAGCTACAAGATTCACCCGGACCGATCGTCCCACGCGCTATTACTTGATCGATTTTGGTTTGTCTCAACAATACAGCTCCAGAGACGCACTGGACGAACCACTACGTGGCGGTGATAAGACGGCGCCCGAGCACCAACTTGGGAGACGGTGCAATCCGTTCCACACAGATATATATTATCTTGGGAACCTCATTCGTGAACGCTTTTTGAATGTAATACGCATAGATATTGTTTGGTTTGTGGCTCATCTGGCATTTCAGGTCTACACCGGTTTCGCGTTCATGAAGGGACTGGTCGATGCGATGACGAATGGGGATCCAGGGAAGCGTCCCACGATCGAGGAGGTCATTTCGAGGTTTTCACGCGTTCGCGACTCACTGAGTAGATTCAAGCTACGCTCTCTCATGATAGCTAAAAAGGACCCTAGTTTAATCACTGGTTTCCGGCATGCACGCCAAGTAGTTCGTACAGCCACGTATCTTCTCACACGGAAAGCTTCCGTACCACTTGTCTAACTATCTTTCTCTGTGTTTACGACATGTGTATGATATGTGACACATAGCATTTGTCAAAAAAACATGCACTCACCACGTGTGGACATGACGTTGCATGGACGCGGATCCGCACACAAAACCATAGGTCATATGAGAGTGCTGGCCACCAAATTTCAAGATGGGGAGTCTCTTCGACAATGCTGAGGTGGGACGAACCGTGGATCGGAGTGTGATTGACCTGGCGAAAGCGAACGGGCGTAGCCACGTGTTTGCATCACGTAAAAACGTTGTTTGTTTGTTTGGCGTGAATGTTCCGACCACATCCCGTATCTTGCCCACCCGAGCCAATCAACCTTAAAAGAGAGATAAGCAAGGTATTCGGTCATCTAGGTGCTAATTCGGGGACCTTCATCGAGCTACTGAAACAATGATAGCAACTACAAGTAATTGGACTGCGGCACCGAGCCTGAGCTCGGCGCATGCCAGTGCCATGGCGTAAGAATACTTCTGTACAACTGGGTCCAGCTCATCGGCTCTCTCACTCAACGAAAAGATGCGCCGTAAGATAGGCCACATGATCCTTGGGTTCATGCCGTATGTACAGAATTACAAATCAGCTTCGATCAGAAAACTACAAGACGGATTTTCAGGGGAACGAAACGGGTAGGTCCTTGACATAGTCCAGCCTGACTCGGGGTATATGATATCTGAAACCACGACACTACTGGGCGGTTGACAACTCATATCACACCAGCACTGCCCGAGGACTAGGTATGAGTAGAGACGCCCAGTCACCACTAATACAGACCCCAGATGAGTTGCTGCGGGAAATTGAAAGTATTCAGTTCATCGCACCGAACGCTAAGATATGGGAGGTATTATACGACAAACCTGAATTGTTTTATGAGTCCTCTCGGCACTTTGGAGGCATTCTTGTGCCTGCTGGTAGCGACCAAATACGCCCTTGTCCTCCAGGCCAACTTGGGAATCTTTCGCGCTTTGACAGCAGTCAATCAGCACCAAATCCGACTACAATAAAGAACAAAGGACGGCCACTTACATTGCCAACAACCCCTCCACCATCTGATAATTCTCCGAGTCCAGTGTACTTCCGTATTCTTCTAAATTATGCTTGGCTTCTCTTAGGAGGGTGTTTGCCTTCCCTACGCTCTCCGACGTGGGCAGAATATGCAGGTCGATGAACTTCATCTTTCGCGGTCTGGGGATTAGGTGAAGCTGAACGTCGGGTTATTGACGCCTCGTTTGGGAGCCTGGATCTTAAATACTACTGGGTGGTGGCTAGCACAGTCTCATAGGGGACCATGACACCCACAACGAAGGGCAGTCATTGCCATTGTGAGGGACTCTTGGAGGTGCGATCATAAGATACAAAAGAGGCATGGCGGTTTTCGGCGCTACTTTGTTGTACCAATATCTGTTACCACGGTTCCTCATGGTCACCACGTTCCCGAAAGATTGCGGTTAATACATGGGAGGCTTCTCGAAGTTGCGCGCGGAAGCAATGCTCGTACCCAACATAGACAGTTCAGTAACGTCACAACCTCAAGAGAACCCTGACACTCCTCCAGTAGCCAGTTAGGTACGTTTTCATATCGCTGATCCCTTCGGTACATGACCGCGGACAAAACATGTCCCGACCTTATCTACACTGGTACATTGGGCACATGGAAGCGTGGAACTATGGCGCCAATCCAGAGAAGTCATTTGTAGTTATCCTATCGCGAGTGATAGTATGTGTATACCAGGTTATTGTATGTAATTACCTTCATTGTTCCACGGCCCTTATAGCAGGTGAGGGGCAGGGCTTCTGTCAGTGTCCTACCTCCACGGACACGTTTCGGTGCAGAAGTGCCAATCGCAGGCAATTGGTGACTCCCCATGGGCAGTAACTGACAGTCACACACTTCGTACCATATCTTCCATGCAGGAAATGGGAGGATGGTGTATGCACAGCTTCGCTGGCTCGAGCGCTCCGCGTATGCTGGGCGACTCGGTCGCAGAATCAGCTCGTAAATCAAGTCAACTAAGCGGATGGGTACTGCTACTACAGTAGCCGCGTCTACAGAACGGTTGATCTCCAGCAGCCGAGACTTATGGCAGAGCGAGGGTTACAGCTCCGTCATTCCGAGTCAAACCGCTCAATACATGAGCGCGCGGAAAATGTGATATGTGAAGGAGAAGATGGTGGTTGTAGGGTTATGCCCAACGGAGAGGTACTGTGAGTGATGAGATTTCCGCCCTAATTGTTCCAGGATTCGAGACAAACCCTATGTAGTCTCCGTAGCCACAGTTCGCCATTCCTCTCCACTTTGTGAAATTCACGTTGAGAAGCCAGTTTGGTTAGGCCGTCACTATGTGGTCCGATAGGTATCATTAGGTGAGGTAAGGAAACATGGACCCTAGATACGTGGGCGCTAAGACCAAAGGTTAAGGGGAGTCGAAGCAAAGAGGGTGAGGAGTTCTAGAGTACTCGGCGCAAAGTCGACACTGTAGGTGAAGATCATCGTAGAGCAAGTTTGTCGCTGAAGTAGCACAAATAACAAGGCGAGGTGTAGCCTAGGACCTAGGCTCCGTAGACAGGACCCGATAAATCAGGAAGGCCCCTGGTTACCGGAACTACGGCATAGCAAAAGCATGGAAGGAAGAGCAGTGATGGTGATAGGTGGGAGGGGAAGTGAATGCGTGACGGTATTAGGGTTGTACAGCCTGGGATCCAAGTCAACGATGCTTAAAGGGTCGTTTCAAAAAATCTGCACGTGTGATGCATGTGTACACCTGCAAAATGCCGACCCAACAGGCCCGGGACACCGCGACGAACAGTGAGATTGGTGAGAAGACTGGGAAGGAGAGGGAAGTGGCGAGATACGAGATTTGCGAGCGTGAGTCCGAAAAATATCACGGGCAAATACGCACGTGCTTACAGTGTGCTTACGTGGCCTTTTTTGTGTTGTGGTTGTGGTTGTGGTTTTTATTGTGGTCACCTACCACTACTAACTAACCTGCCACATCTCTTGGAGGATCTCAAATTCACATTCTGCTCCAGTCCCGTTCGTTCTTCGGGCATCTTTTTCAAAATTTATGGCGTTCCATTTCAAGTTCAGTGGTCATGCTACGGAGAGAGCCTAGGAAGTTTTCACCCACTCTCCTTATTTTTGCTCTTTTCTGGCACCGCCATTTTTCTGTTCGATATCAACCATAGCGTGTTCAACCCTGTGATTTAGTGGATCGGACCTTTCTCGATGGGGTACGGATGGGCCATGCTGATGCTAAATTTTTGCCCAGATAGCCGGTTCTTTCTTTGACAGCCTGGTCACTTCACGCCTTTATTCCATACGGTCTCTTTACAATCCTCAAATTCATGAAGACCTGTGGTCGTGGTAGCTTTCAGACCTTGTCACGCTTTAATCGTTTGAGTTCGCATTATGGTGATCGGATGTTAGGGGGTATGTTGAAGCAGTGTTGAAGCTAGCTGAACGCGCTGCGTCGAAATGGTCATCGGAGATTGACCTCGACATCTTGTACTGGACAATGGGTGCCATAGGCGAAGACGACACGCTGGAAAGATTCCTGGAGGCCATCCCCGGCTACCTTGACTCGCAGGTGGTGAAATTTTTCCAAAGACCTCTTCGCGACACATTTCGTCAAAAAGTTCGTTGACTCGTTGAGGGGATTCTTGGGCCGCAATTTGTTATCTAATTCGGTCAGCGAAGGGGTCAAGACTCGTCGGCTCGTTATCGGCATGATCCCACGAAGGAGATATGCGGTTCTGTTGATATTTATAGAATCCTTGGCCATCCCTCGAGCCTCCGCTTCGATCAAGTACCGCAATCAATTCAAATAGCGCAGATTCTAACACTGTGGTGCCATATAGCGACAACCGTACTTCTCTCTGTGCACAGCACGCAGTTACCAGCACCCTTCCTCATGTTCGTGAACGCGATGACCGTTAGATTGCGCTCGCTAATGACGAATTTGAATTGTCGAAGCTTATCGTCAGGGACAACATCGCCCATAGTGTCCTACTTTCCATCCAATATTACCGCTCATCGTTCAAACGCAACCGACTCTCGTCCCACCCAGCTTGATGATGCTAACTATTCTTCCCCCAACCCATCTCCCTTCGAAAGGAGGCCCACCCCCGGCGGTAGCACGGATCCACCACACGTCGAGGAAACAAACATCATTTCAGGTCCCCAATTATGCTCCATTTCACACACGGGAACTCCGATCAACACCTTTGGCTACCAGTCCTGTGCCTAGCCTGAGTGATCAGGTTACTTCAGTTGGGGATCACACTTGCCACTCAACACTGTCGATCACTGACATCCCTGCACGTATTCAACCTACACGCCCGACGACAAATATATACACTAGCGAAACGGGAGAGTCCTCACGAGGACTCGGGAGTAGTTCGTTGGGGGCATGAACCCTTACGCCTTAACGACTTCACTGCTGGTCACCATGGTGTCTCCAATTTGGACCGCATACCATGGCTTAGACACAGCTAACACAGTCCAAGACAAGAAGAAAATAAGGGAGCGTACAAACCTTTCATATGCCCCCTTATTTTCTTTTCGTCTCAGACTTCCTGCTCTCCGTTCTACACCCCCCCCTTTTACCTTACCCATTTTACCATCGAACGTCGTCGCACCTCCTTCACCCTCGTTAACGTGCACCCACTGTCGCACACTTAGATACGATTCAGTTTCTGTTTTACCCTAGTCTGATATTAAAGATTCGAGATACTCATCACCTATGCTCAAGGGAGTCAACCCCTCGAGAAGCTACGACAGCTCGACGTTTAATACCCAATATGCACAACAACGCTCGTGTTCCTTGGGGTATTCGAGCTCAAGCTTCTCTCTGGGACGAGGACCAGTACACGGACCATGACATGTTGGGTGTATGTTTTCATAAGTTCGTGCGGATTTATTGCCGGTATGCCTTGATACTTTGTCAAGAAGAGTACTCGGGACTGCATGCATCCAGCCGCAGAAATTACTCGCGGCTCCGTGATAGGTATCGCACAGGTGAGTTTGGGAGGGAGGGGTGAAGTATTCCGGTTATACTCGACGACTGAGGCTGGTGAAGCCTGGGGTCTAGTGACGGAGGAACGGTAACTTAATTTGAGCGTATGAGCGGTGACCACACGCAAGTCGTATGACGAGCAAAAGGGGCGAAGACAGCCAATATTCGAGGCTCATTTTTCGAACCTTTTGGAGATGGTTTCAAGTATCACGCTGGACAGATACGAGACACAGAGACCTTGTAAGAGACACCAAACATGTGAGACCTTTGGTATGGCGAGTAGAGCCGAGACACGTTGAGCTTGGGTAGGAAGCAGTGACAGCCCTTTAGATAAGCAAGCCGACCAAGAAACGGAGACGATACGTGACAGAACAGGAATGGGATGACGAAAGTGTCACAAACGTTGAAAATCCCCTGACCCGTTGGTCCGGCTCCAGCTCGTCGTCAAGACTTGGGTATCACAGACTCCCGCTGCCCCGCACTTACCCACCTTTGGGTAGGCGCCTCCACAAATTAAAATGTACCCATTTTGCTGAGACTAAATGGACGAGCTGCTACCGCACCCAAGGCTGAGTGGCACCAGTGGCAGCGTGGGTGCGCGGGCGCATCCTTGTTCGCATCAAGCAGAGGAAAATTTCTCAGAGACATGAGACACGTGGTGGCACCTGCAGTAGCTGGGTTCGATGTCGAGGGCCCAATGAAGAAACGACCATCAGCTGCAGGGTAGCTTCAAACGCATTCGAGTTTCAGAGGACCGAGAATCAGGTGCGAAGCCGTTTGAACTGAAGATAACATGACAACGAGGAAGACGACTGAAAACAAATATCAGTTAGCCAGCAGGCGCTGTAGGGAGGAAGCTTGCGGAAGCAACCAGATATCCCCCCACTCTGCATTGGGTAACACGGCTGCAAGGTAATATTGGCGAAGTTGGGGCTGATGCGCTGATGGATTACTGACATACTCATAGTTTCACAAGTTAAATAATCCCTCGGGCGTTATCACAATAGTAGAGCTCGACTGGTACTTGTCATCCAAAAGCAACACAATATCAGCCATGAAATCGACGTAGTCGACTTGACGGAGATATCGTGGCTCAGTAGGGTACGGTGGAACAATGGCACACGACAGTATGGAGGAGCGGTGAGCCCATCCAGTAATATGTCGCTAGTCACGGGCGAGAACCATGGCACCAAGCGCTGAGAACAGTATTGTAGGAAATGAAAGAGGTGAAACATGGCGGTGGCATGGACGGCGTGGATGCGAACGAGGAAGCATATACGCATCTCTCTTTCAACATGAAGGGGAAGCCTAATGTCTTCGCATGATTTCTGTGTGGTGGTCGATTGGCGGGAAGCGAGGACTTCTGTCAAAAAGGGTAACAATGCAAAGAAGTAGTTTTACGCCCCAATCCGATTGAAATTACAGAGAGTTGGGGAATAAAGAGGAAACATAAACTGACACAGTAGGCAGTGAGGATAGAGACGCAGATGAACGCCCAACTTCGGGAAGCACGGAAGGTGTCATCATAATGGAGAGGGATCTGTGGCTACAAGGTTCACAGAAAGAGACATAGCGAGCCAGAGGAGACAACAGGTTGGGAAACGAAGGAGTGTGTGATACCTGATAGGAACAAAAAACGCTCTGATGGGAGGCGACGAACAGGGTTCAGAATAAAAAAAATAACGGGACGGAAAGGATGGTAAAAGAACAGTAGAGGTACACACAACGACTGGTTGTTGACGAGTATTTGGAACGCGGCGATGAAAATGTCATCGACCTGACATCACGAACAAGAGCACAGTACATTTATCCGCCAAACGCCAAACAATACAAAACAAAATTACACTACTATCGTAAAAATATTAAGTTACATGATATTGTGCACGTGCGAAACATGTGCAGGCACATCCGAACCTTATTATACAGCAACTTGAATTCTCTCGCTTGCAGATCCCTCCGTCCACGATGCTGGGCATACAAGTGCCCAATCTCTGTTAATACAGGCCCGAGGTGAGATGCTACCGAACGAAGAAACAAAACTCAGTATCCCATCGGGCATCGCACGACAAGCTATGACCACGAACCTCGATCCTTTTGTGCGTCTCCTGGGCCTGGTCGAGGTACACCTGTGTCTGCCGGTGGCGGCTAAACACGTTCTTGTCCCCAAGACCGACACGAAAATCGTTCGTGCTTCCGAACGTGGTGATTTTTAAAATCGAAAAGACCACACAAAGACGAGAAGGAGCCACTCACAATTCCAACAACCCCCGCGCCATGTTGTAGTTCTCCGAACCGATGGCGTGTTTGCATTCTTCAAGTCGTCGACTAGCTTCCTTCAGGAGAGCATCTGCCTTCCCGAGTCGTTCCGACGTCATGTTGGTTAAGTGCTTCGGGGCGTGGAAGAGGAATACTGTGTTGAAGATGATGGGTCCCCTTGGGTTGTCTGTTTAAATGTTCCGTTGAAAGTGCCAGCACCGGAGTCCCGAACCTTGACATCCACTACAAGTGGCAATCATTGTAGGGGCGCTTGATGGAACTGACAGGTGGTATTGAAAAATAAAGTCGTGATGAGTGACGACAATACCCCAGGCCACGACCCGGGCTATGCCAAAAGAATTGCTTGCATGGTTCACCGTCCTCATGTACAACACGTTGCTGGGAACCTTGATTGGTATTGGGTATGTTGCACGTCGTGAGACTTCTTGTTGTAGGGATCGTGTATCACCATCACCCTTTTCTTTTACATCTCATTCACATTCAATGTAGTCCACTTCGCGAGCTCGAGAGGCTGTGGCATGTAAAGTAAAAGCCAAGTTTAGGACCAGGTGACAAGAGCCCTACCAATCTCACAATGTGAAATATCATATCACAACCCCAGGCACGATCTTGATCCCCCCCAGACATGAACTGATGCCGGTGGAACCATGCAGATGAGCACTTGATTAATAGGCGTAATGATCTTATTGTACTCTCAGGGCTCTCTACCTACGTCACCTTTCCTAATGCATTCCGAGCATAGCCAGCACCAGCATGCCAGGCATAAAGAAGCTGTAAAACGATCAGGTACCTTGACTCGGACGTGCGATCCAAAACGACTGATATATGCATTTCTTACATCCCCCGTGCTCCACGGCCCTCGATAGAATAGTGCCATGGGGCACCAGGGGCCCTCATTCTGCTTCCACGAATGTTTTGATGAAGAGGATGTTGTCTGACCATCATAAATTAGGTTCGTATTGGCTCGCTCGCACGAGCGCCCCGTCTATGCTGAGACTCAGGGATCAAATCGACAATGTGATTGGACTAATGGGCGTCAGCACGGCCTTTGCCCAACAAAAAAAATGACAACAGGAAGAATCGAGTCAGGGGCGTAAATTTACATTGCGGGATGTGGACCTTGGTGTAACGCACTTCGTGGACACACATATATGCGAAAGGGTGGAGATGACTGTAGTGATTGTCTCCAGCGACAAGGCGTGTGTGAGGTCAGGACGCCAGGTT
>Ga0307510_10007335_pt1 | contig 13134 bp, 12 predicted proteins | sample 12_EM_MG_FD_207224 | JGI IMG/M metagenome (GOLD analysis project Ga0307510, IMG submission 207224) | Populus trichocarpa ectomycorrhiza microbial communities from riparian zone in the Pacific Northwest, United States - 12_EM | ecosystem: Host-associated > Plants > Roots > Unclassified | place... | reverse complement strand
GCCGAGCTCGTTGGGCAGGCCGGCATTGGGATAGACCATGATCAGCGTGTCGGCGATCTGGCTGAGCGTCTTGACGTGCGGGCGCAACTGTTCCGCACCGAAGGAGCAGTTCAGCCCGATCGTCACGGGCTTGGCATGCCGCACGGCGTGCCAGAAGGCTTCGACGGTATGGCCCGACAGGTTGCGGCCCGACAGGTCGGTGAGCGTCATCGACAGCATGATCGGCAAATCTCGGCCGAGCGCCTCGCCCGCCTCGATCGCCGCCATCACGCCGGCCTTGGCGTTCAAGGTATCGAACACCGTCTCGATCAGGATGAAATCCACCCCGCCCTCGACCAGCGCGTCGATCTGCTCGCGATACACGTCCTTGAGGTAATCGAAGTCGATCTCGCGGAAACCCGGATCGTTGACGTCAGGCGACAGCGACAGCGTCTTGTTGGTCGGGCCGATCGCGCCGGCCACGAAACGCGGGCGGCCGTCCCTGGCGGCATATTCATCGGCCAGACGGCGCGCGATCTTCGCAGAGGCGATGTTGATGTCGCGTACCAGCGCCTCGGCGCCGTAATCGGCCTGGCTGATCACATTCGCCGAGAAGGTGTTGGTCGAGACGATGTCCGACCCCGCGTCGAGATATTCGCGCGTGATCGTCTCCGGCACCTCGGGCTTGGTCAGCGCGAGGATGTCGTTATTGCCCTTCTGGTCGTGGGTCAGGCCGAGATCGCCGGCATAGTCCGCCTCGGCGAGCTTCCAGTTCTGGATCTCGGTGCCGAACGCGCCGTCGGTGATCAGGATGCGCTTGGCGGCTTCCGCGATCAATCGTTCACGTGGCGTCATGCCGCCGCCTCCTGGGTGATACCCTGGGCGCGCACGCCGAGCAGATGCGCGATGGCATAGCTCAGCTCGGCGCGGTTGAGGGTGTAGAAATGGAAATGCCGCACGCCGCCGGCATAGAGCTTGCGGCACAGTTCGGCGGCGATCGTCGCGGCGACCAGCTGGCGTGCGGCGGGATGATCGTCGAGACCTTCGAACAGGCGACCGAGCCAGCTCGGCACGTCGGTACCGCACATCGCCGACATGCGCTTGACCGCGGCAAAGTTGGACACCGGCATGATACCCGGCACGATCTCGGCATTGATGCCGGCCGCCGCCACTTCGTCGCGGAAGCGGAAGAAGGTTTCGGGCTCGTGGAAGAACTGAGTAATCGCTCGGCTTGCGCCGGCGTCGAGCTTGCGCTTGAGATTGTCGAGATCGGCCGCCTTGCTTGTCGCGTCAGGATGCGCCTCGGGATAGGCAGCGACCGAGATTTCGAACGGATGAAGCTTGCGCAACCCCGCGACCAGTGCGGCGGCGTTCTCGTAACCGCCCGGGTGCGGGGCGTATCTAGCACCGGCGACGGGCGGGTCGCCACGCAGTGCTACAATGTGCCGCACGCCCGCCGCCCAATATTCACGCGCCACCGCATCGATTTCGGCGCGCGTCGCCTCGACGCAGGTGAGGTGCGCGGCGGCGGCGATCGGCGTTTCGCGGGCAATTCGCGCGACGGTGGCATGGGTGCGCTCGCGGGTCGAGCCGCCCGCGCCATAGGTCACCGAGACGAAGCGCGGCGCAAGCGGCGCCAGGGTGCGGATCGCATCCCATAATTGCTCTTCCATCTTCTCCGTCTTGGGCGGGAAGAATTCGAAGCTCAGCGCGATATCGCCACCGACATCGGCGTAGAGCGGCGCGTCGAGCGCGCGGCGCGCCTCTTCGAGCTGGTTGACCGAAATACTCATGCCGCCTTCACCTCACGCACCCCTTCGCCGAGCTTGCGCCCGAGCCATAATTTCACCGTCAATTCGCCGCCCTCAAGCGTCTCGATCCGCGCCGGTGCGAGCCCGGCATTGCCGAACCAGCCGATGATCTGCTCGTCCGAGAAACCGAGCCGCGCATGCGCATCGCGCGTGCGCAGTTCCTCTCGCTCGTGCGGCGCGAAGTCGGCGATCAGCAAGCGACCGCCGGCGCTAAGCACCCTGCCCGCCTCGGCGATCGCCGCGCCGGGCTGTTGCGCGAAATGCAGCACGTGATGGATGATCGCGACGTCCGCCGCGCCGTCCGGCAGCGGCAGGGCGTAGAGATCGGCCTGGCGCAGTTCGGCGTTGGCAAGGCCGCGCTCACTCAGCTTTGCGCGGGCGAGGCGCAGCATCTCGGAGCTGCGATCGATGCCGAGCGCGCGATCGGCGCGGCCGGCGAACAATTCTAGCATGCGCCCGGTACCGGTGCCGATGTCGATCAGCTGGCCAACCTTGTCGTCACCCAGCACTGCGCCCATCGCCTGCTCGACCTCGCTCTCGGCGATGTGCAGCGAGCGGATCGCGTCCCATTGCCCGGCATTGCTTTCGAACCAGCCGGCCGCGGCAGAGGCGCGATCGGCACGCACCGCGGCAAGGCGCGCCGCGTCGGCGAGGCGCCAGTGATCGGGTTCATGGACTGCCCATGCATCAAGCGATGCGAGGACGGGCTCGACCCGCCCGGCCTGACCGAGCGCGACGAACACCCAGCTGCCTTCCTTGCGGCGCTCGGCGAGGCCGGCGTCGCAGAGGATCTTGACGTGGCGCGAGACGCGCGGCTGGCTCTGGCCTAGCACCTGGGCCAACTCGCCAACCGACAATTCCATCGAGCGCAGCAAGGCCATGATGCGCAGCCGCGTCGCATCGGCCAGCGCGCGGAAGATATCGAGAGCAATTGCCATGACGGATCATCATATAAAGATATCTTTATATGAGGTCAACGAAAGGATCATGGATCGGATGCGCATTGCGCACGTTTGGTGGCTCCGATAGCGTCGCCGATACGTAAAAGCTGCGCCTACCCCCAGCCACGGAGCATGAATGATGCGCAAGATATTCGCCCTGCCGCTTGCCGGCCTCGCTTTGCTCGCGGTCGGCGCGTGCAGCCCCAAGGCACAGAACGAAACCGCGGAAGCGGCCGATACCGTCGCCGCGGACGCCAATGCCACCATGGTTCAGGCCGCCAATGACGTCGACGCCGCCGCCGATCGTGCCTTCGGCTCGGGCGAGGCGAGGATCGACAATGGCGCCGCAGCGATCGGCAATGCGGCCGACAAGGCGAAAAAGGGTGCCGGCCAGGCCATGCGAGACATGGGCAACGAGATCGATGAATAGAATTCGCAACCTCGCCGTGCTTGCCTTGCCGCTGGCGCTGCTGGCGGCGTGCCATAGCGATCGTCAGCCCGGTGCGACGACGCCGGGCGAAGACAGGCAACTCGATGAGGCGGCGGCAATGCTCGATGCCAACAGCATGGAGGTCAACGCGGTCGACATGAACAGCGCCGACCAGCGCGACGACGGCGACGGAAACAGTCAATGACCAAATTGCGCCGCCTCGGTTCGTCCGATCTCCATGTCGCGCCGCTGACACTCGGCGGCAATGTGTTCGGCTGGACCGCCGACAAGGCGACAAGCTTTGCCGTGCTCGACGCGTTCGTCGCCGGTGGCGGGACGATGATCGACACCGCCGACGTCTATTCGGCCTGGGTGCCGGGCCACAAGGGCGGCGAATCCGAGAATGTGATCGGCGAATGGCTCAAGATCTCGGGCAAGCGCGACAAGGTGCAGATCGCGACCAAGGTCGGCATGCTGCCGGGTGAAGGCGGAGAGAAGCTCGCCCCGGCGCGGATCGCGGCCGCGTGCGAGGCATCGCTCAAGCGGCTCGGCATCGACTGTATCGACCTCTATTATGCCCATCAGGACGATGACGAGACACCGCAAGAGGCGGCGCTGGAAGCGTTCGGCAGGCTGGTTACGGCCGGCAAGGTGCGCGTGCTCGGCGCGTCGAACTTCCATGCCGCGCGATTGAAATCGGCCAATGAGGCGGCGCGCGCGGCGGGACTGCCACATTATCAGGCGCTGCAACCGGAATATAATCTCGTCAGCCGCCACAAGTTCGAGGGCGAGCTGCAGGATTATTGCGTCGAGCATAATATCGGCGTGTTGCCCTATTACAGCCTCGCCAATGGTTTCCTGACCGGCAAATATCGCAGCGCCGACGATCTGGGCAAAAGCATACGCGGCAGCCGGGTAACGGCCTATCTCGAAGGCAAGGGCAAGCCGGTGCTGGCGGCGCTGGATGCGATTGCCGTGGAAACCGGCGCGACGCTGGCGCAGATTTCGCTCGCCTGGGTCGCCGCGCAACCGGGTCTCACCGCGCCGATCGCCAGCGCGACAAGCGTGGCGCAGCTCGAAGAATTGCTGCCGGCGATGGATCTGGAACTCAGCGCCGGTCAGCTGGAACGGCTGGATGTCGCGGGCGCCTGATCAACGCGTATAAATGTCGATGCGCTGGACGCCGAGCTGGCGTTCGGCCTTGAGACGATAACCTCCGGCCGTCAGCAGGCGCACCGCCATCGCGCGCATTTCGGAGCGCTCGCCATTATAGGGCGGCCGCATCACCACGACCGCGGGCTGACGCGCGAAGATGCGGCGGACCTCGGCCGCCTGGTCGACGCCGATCGCGCCTTGCTCGCGCTCGCGGTCCAGATGGCTGGGGAAGAGATAGGGCGTTTCGGTGCAGCGGCCCGTGGCCGGATACAGCATCGTGTCGCCTGAAAAGACATAGAGGCAGCCCGGCCCGCTGCCGATCTCCGCCGCCAGCGCGCGCAGTTCGGCGGTGCTGCCGCGCTTGTTGATGTCGTCGATGACGATCGCCTCGCCGGCCAGCCCGACAATGATGGCGAGGATCCAGCCGAGCCGTGCGCCGCGGGCACTGTTGCCGAACCACGCGGCCGCGCACACGCAGCCGGGCACCAGCAGCGGCAGGGCATAATGGTTGAACCAGGACCCGAACAACAGCACGCCGACCAACGCCGCGATCAGCCAGCCGCGCAGGAACAGGCGAGCTTCGCCGCGCGACGGATCATCCGCGCCGATGCGACGCCCGGCCCATACCGCCGCCATCAGCGGCGCGATGCTCAACGCGAGCAGGAGGAAATTGCCCCCGCTCTCCCGCCAGCTATCCGGGCGGCGCAAGATGACCGAGATGAAATTGGCGTAGAGAAAGGCCTGTTCCTGCCCGAGTATGGCATAGACGCCGGCCACGGCCAGCGTCGACAACAGCGCGATCAGCACGAGCGTGACGCCATAACCGAGGATCGAGACGATCGGCCGCGCAGCGCGCCATTCACGCCACAACAGCATCAGGCCGATCCAGACACCCTCGAACACGGTGGAATATTTGATCTGCAGCGACAGCCCGATCAGCGCCATCGCGGCAAGACCGGCGCTACGCGGGCGATACGCCTCGCCAGACCGCGGCAGCGCGAGCAGGATCGCGCTGGCGACCAGCGGATTGTAGAAGACCGGCGACTGCCCCCCCTGCCCGTCCGCGATGTTCAGCCACAGAATGTAGAGGATCGCCGCGACCAGCGCGCCGCGTGCCCAGCCGGCGCGCTCAGCGAGGCGCGCGATGATTTCCGCCGTGACGACGACGCAGAACAAGGCAAGCGCCTGATAGGCCCATATGCCGAGCACCGGCCCGAGCAACGCCGCGGGCAGATAGACCAGAAACAGGCCGACCGGCTTACGATCCCACACATCGACAAAGGGCAAGGCGCCGTGACGCATCGCATCGGCGACGGCGTAATAGAATTGCTCGTCGACGTGCAGCACGGGATTGCCGAAGGTCACCGCACGCGCGGCGAGCGCGACCAAAGCGAGGACGAACCAGCGCGGCAATGTCACGCCGCCGAGGCGAATGGTCGCGGTATCGATGATCGGCGCCCTTGTTACCCGGTCCCTCCCCGCCGCTGTAGCGCGCCGCGCCGCCCGATCAATCCCCGGCGAAGGTCAGCGCGGACAGGCGTCGCTCACGATCGCTGACCATCAGCGCGCGACCGGCGGGGGCGAGCGAACGTTGCGGGCATTCGCTGCGGAAACAGGCGCGGCAGCCGAGGCCGATCGGCGTCGCCGCTCCGGCGAGATCGACGCCGCGCGCAATCGCAAGGGTACGGGCCTGATCTCCCGCCACGCCGAGCCCGACGGCGAACTCGGCCGGCACGCCGCCATAATACCCCCCGCGCGTCACAGTGCGTGCCATCGTCAGCCAGCGCGAGGCATCCTCCAGTTCGACCAGCTGCACGACGAGCCTGCCCGGCCGATCGAACGCCTCGTGCAGCCGCCATAACGGGCAACGTCCATCCGCCTCGGCGAGCGGCGCGCCGCTCGCGCCGGAGAAGCGCTTGGACGCCTGGCCGGCACGGTCGATCCGCACCATGAAGAAGGGTAACCCGCGCGCGCCGACACGCTGCAAGGTGGTCAGGCGGTGGGCGACCTGTTCGAAGCCGACACCGAAGCGACGCCGCAGCAGTTCGATATCATAGCCGGTGCTCTCGCAGGCGCGCAGAAAGCGGGCATAGGGCATGATCAGCGCGGCGGCGAAATAACTGGCGAGGTGCCGCCGGAACAACCGCTCCGCCGCACGCTCGGCAAAGGCGGCGCCGCGGGCCAGCGCCTCGATCTCGCTGCGCGCCTCGATCTGCGCCAATTGCATGGCGACCGCGAAGGTGCGCGACGCCTGGTCGAGCGTTTCGGACAATTGCAACTGGCGCGCATGCAGATCGAGCCGCTGCAGCATATCGGGCATCACATCGACCGGCAGGACGCGGATGGCGAGGCTGTGTTTGACGCGCAGCCGCTCGGCGATCGCGCCGTAGAGATCGTTTGCTCCGAGCCTGATCTCATCGGCCAGCCCTTCCGCCGCCAGGTCGAGATCGGCGAAATGCCCACGCCAGCGCTCGATCTCGCGGCGCACCAGCACCACCGGATCGGCTATATCGTCAACCACCGCCCCTGCCCCCGCACGATCGAACAGTCGCGCAAAAGCCTCGGCGCCGCCCGGCGCGGCGGCGAGCCATTCCTCGACTTCGTTGCGATCGATCTCAAGATCGGCGAACAGCGGATCGGCGAGCCGACGTCGGATCGCCGCGGCCCCGCCGCCGGGCTCACCGGCGGCTAGGCTGCGCGGGTCGAAATCGAAACGCTCGGCGAGGCGCACGAGCAAGGTGGCGGACACCGGGCGCTGATTGCGCTCGACCAGGTTCAGATAGCTCGGCGAGATCGCCAGCACCTCGGCCATCGCCGCCTGGGTAAGGCCGACCTGACGGCGCAACCGGCGTACGGCGTGGCCCGCCAGTATTTTCTGTTCGGCCATGTCGAGGCTCGCTCCCGTTCTTCCGATATCGCTTGTAAATTAATTACAACTTTCATCAAACTCCATCGAGGCTCCCGCGCGGAAAATCATCCGCACCGCCGTTGCCAGCGATGAAAGCGATGAGCTCGCCACTGGCTGCCGCGTCATAATGTAAAGGAAGCGACAAAAGCCATCAAAGGCCGGCTCACGCACCGACTCCGCACGTGCCAGCAACACCAGATCGTACGCGTCTGTCGCGACGCTTTTTGCCTGCGCCACACGTCGCCGAAGATTGCGTATTTTACGCAAAGTCACCCCGGCGCAGTGCGCACGGCCCGCGAACTCTCCGCTGTCATAAGCGTCACAACCGACGCGAGAGCCGCTCATCATGTCCATTACCCACCCCGCGCGATCGCCGGCCAGCGGCGCCAGTCAGCTTGCGATCCTGTTGCTGACGGTCGAGACCGCCATCGCGCTGCTGATCCATGCGCCGAAGATTCCCGTCGTCTCGGCCAATATGCTGCTCGTCGGACTGTTTCTGGTGTTCGTCGCGACGATCATCCTGTGCCGCATGCCGTTGCCCGCCTCGGTCCGCGCCACGCTGATCATGGCACTGTTCACGCTGATTCTTTCGGTCGGCGCGAAGAGCGACCCGTTCCACATGTCCAAGACGGACAATGCCTTTTCCGCCTCGACGACAGACCGCGACCGGCTCAACGCCCTGCCCGTTCCCCATATCGACGACCCGCATCCCGGTGTCGGAACGCGCATCCTGTTCAGCGGCAATGGTGGCGATGCTCTCGCCGCGCGGATCGATCGATCGATCGGCGAACATGCGGCGGGCGACCTCACGATCAACGCGGACGTTACCATGTTCAGCGAGCATGGCGGCGGTTATTCGGTCGCATGGTCGGTGGCGCGTGGCGGGCGCAGTGTTCCATGCGGCCGCCTGACGTTGTTCCAAAGTCAATTCGATGACAGCATCGCCCAAATGAGCAGGGCATTCGAGAGAGCTCTTGATCAGTCGACTCAGGACGATCAGCTAGTCTGCTACTGATCGTCCCGATATCCGCATATTTTGCCGTGTCCAGTTGGTAAGAAAGTAATTATAGCGCCATCTTGAGTAATTTGAACCGATCTGGTTCTAATTTTTAATTAAAATGCGCAAATTACGTAAACTTCACTTTCTGGCACTTTAACAACGCCATGTCTTCGGTGCGCTATGATCAGCCATGGCCCGCAGACACCTCAAAGACATATTTTCTCGGTCGTTGCCGGCCCGCCTTGCGGCCGATCTCCGCGGCGTGGCGGTGGTTGAAATGGCGATCGTACTGCCGGTGCTGCTCGTCATCCTGATGGGCATCGTCACCTATGGCAGCTGGTTCCTGACCGCGCACAGCGTGCAGCAGGTCGCCAATGACGCCGCGCGCGCCAGTCTGGCCGGCGTCAATGCGACGGATCGGGCGAACATCGTCAACGCCAGCGTCGCCACCAGCCTGCGGCGCGGCGGTACGCTGAGCGCGACACACACCAGTGTCGCGATCGACGACGATGGCGCGACATTGGTGGTGCACCTTTCCTACGACGCGTCGTCCAACCCGCTGTTCACCGCATCCATGCTGCCACCGCCCGAAAAGGTCATTCGCCGCGACGCGGTCATCCGGCTTGAAAGCGAATGATGCAGGGAATGTTCGCTTCACGCCCGCCACGCTCGCTGTTCCTGGACCGGCGCGCCGGCGTGAGCATTCTCTTCGCCTTCTCCCTCGTTGTCCTGATCGGCTGTTCGGCGATCGGCGTCGATATCGGATCCATGTTCCTGGCCAAAAGGCGGCTGCAGGGAATCGCCGATGCCGCCGCTTTGGCGACGATCGGTGCGAGCAACGAACACAATGCGGCTTCGGCGGCCGTCACCGCCAGCACTTCGCCGGGCATCCGCATCGTCGCGGTGACCGATGGCAGCTATACCGGCAATGCCGCCGTCGCGGCCGAGACGCGTTTTCAGCCCGGCGCGACGCCAGCCGATGCGACGCGCGTCACGCTGGAACAGGATGTGCCGATCTATTTCGCGCGCCTGCTGACCGGAAGCTCGCGCACCACGATCTCGGTCAGCGCCACCGCGACGCGGCGCAGCACGGTTGCCTTTTCGATCGGATCCCGGCTTGCCGCCGTGCAGGGCGGGCTGCCCAACGCGATACTCTCCGGTCTGATCGGCACAGACATCGGGCTGACGGTGATGGACTATAATGCGCTGCTCGGCGCCCATATCGACATATTGTCGTTCACCGATGCGCTGCGCACGCAACTGCATCTCGGCACGGCGTCATTCGGCGACACGCTGAACACCAGCGCCACCCTGCCCCAGATATTGAGCGCGATGGCCAGCGCATCGAACGACCCGGCGGTGGCAGCCAAGCTGCGATCGATCGCCGCACGTGTTCCCGGAACGTCAATCAACCTGTCGCAGTTGATCGACCTCGGGCCGCTGGCCGACCAGGACATGCCCAGCGCGAGCCAGGCGATCAACGTCAATACCTATGCCATGCTCAACGTGCTGCTCGAGACCGCCAGTGCGGGGCGACAGGTAACGCTCGATCTCGCCGGCAGCATCCCCGGCCTCGCATCGACCCAGCTAAGCCTGGCGATCGGCGAACGGCCGGGCCACTCGCCCTGGCTGTCGGTGACGTCCGACAATGACGTGGTGGTGCGCACAGCCCAGGCACGACTCTTTCTACAAACGACGATCGGTGCCGGTCTCGGCCTCGGGTCATTGCGGGTGCCGCTCTATGTCGAGCTGGCCCAGGCCGAAGCGCGCCTTGCAGATGTGCGTTGCACGGGTGACACGAGCGATCGCGGCGTGACCCTGGCCGTCACCCCTTCGGTCGGCGAGATCGCGCTCGGCGATATCAACCAGGCGACGCTCGCCGACTTCACGTCGAAGCAGACACCCCGCAGTGCGACACTGCTGTCGCTGCCGCTCATCCATGTCAGCGCGCTGGCGGACATTACTCTTGGCGGCACACAGGCGCAGAGCGTATTCTTCACGCAGAGCGATATCGATGCGGGTCTCGCCAAGACGGTGTCGACCAATGACGTTGTGCAGGGCGTCGCGGGCTCACTCGCCAACAATGTCGCGATCGACGTCAATGTCGCCGGGCTCGGGCTCAACGCCGCCCTCACCAAAACAGCGGTCGCCACTGCGCTGACGGCCGCCGCACCACTCCTCGACGGCGTGATCGATCAGGTGACCGGCGTGCTCGGCCTTCATGTCGGGCAGGCCGATGTGTGGGTCAACCGCCTGCGCTGCGGCACGCCGTCGCTGGTCGGTTGAACAATGGAACAGGCAATGGGGAGGCAAGAATGAGTGGACGGCAGCCGGTGTATCCCGATCTTCGCCCGCCATGGCGCGGATTGCGCTGGCCGGTGAATATCGAAGTGACGTTGCAGGAGCATCGGTCCTGCCCGCTCGACGTCAAGTTGCTCGACATCTCGACCAGTGGCACGCGCCTCTGGGCCGGCTACCGGGTGCGGCTCGGCGACCGGGCGATATTGCGCATTCCGGGCCTGCAGCCGATCAAGGGCGAGATCGTGTGGAGCCGCGAATGGCAGGCCGCGATGCGCTTCGACACCGCGCTGCACCTCGCGGTAGTGCGTCATATCGTTGGCCTGAGCGAGGAGCATGACGGGCTGCCCCCGCCGCCGTTCGACTTTGAATCGCTGACCCGGAGTGCGTAAAGATAGTCGATCGATATACCCAAAATGAGTGGCGTTCAGTAGTAATACGTATATTTTTTTCTAAGAAAACTCAGTAGCTTGTTCAGTGTTCGCCAGCGGAACGAAAATTTACGTACCTGTTTGAATCCGATTTGGTTCATTCTCTCATAGATTTTACACAGAATTTGTGTAACTATTAGTCAGATTAGAGTGGCCAGAAAGCAATGAAAGAAGTTGGCATAGGTCAGAATTGTTCAAGTGTGTCGGCCGCCGACCTGGTTCGGCATTTCGGCAACTGGCAAGATCGTGCGCGAGATCGCCCCATAGTCGTAACGCGCCACGGCAAGAATACTCATGCTTTACTATCATATGACAAGTATCTGGCGCTTGTCGGCCCCGGTGATTTTCACGACACCGAAGACGCGATCGATCGCAGCATCGTTGCCATGTTCGATGAGATTCCGACCGCCATCTTCATTCTTAGCGACGATCTCGCGGTGCTGCAGGTAAATCGCGCAGCGCGCGACCTGATCAGACTCGGGAACGGTCAGGTCGGCCTTCGTCCGCTCGCTGCCCTTTTCCCGGAGACCGGGAATGAGTTGATCTACCGCTATCTGCGACGCACCGTCGCCACGGGCGAGCATCTTTCGGCGGATACACGTCTCGCCAGCTCGGAGCGCTGGATTCATTTCCAGACGATGCGCGTGCCGGCCGGCGTGGCGATCAAGATGCGCGACATGACCGAAGACATCACGGCGCGACACATGGCCGACGTCAAGGAAGGCATGATCGCGGCGATGGAGGCCGATGGCAGTATCGGCTATGCCCGCATTTCGGTGCGAGAGATGGTCGAGCGTGCCGATCCCGTGTTGATCGACATGCTGGGCATCTCCGAGGACGTGTTTCGCCGCGTCAAGTTTTCGACCGTCATCCCCGCGTCGCATCGCGCCTCGTTCACCGAGGCGCTCGAACAGGTATTTGGGGGGCATGGCCCGGTATCGATCGAGTCACGGCTGTTCAGCCGCGATGGCGCGCAATTGCCGGTGCGGATGTCGATCGTCGAGCTGCGCGGCGATTATGCATCGGAAGGCGCGATCGTCGTGATTACACGTGTCGTGCCCAGCAGTGCGGGGCAGTGCTGACGCGCGCCTGCCTGATACTCGTTGCGCAGGCGCCGGAGAGAGCGCCAGCCTTGCCGCGAGAGCCATACGGCAATCGGCGGCGCCCTCCCCGATCGCTGTGGCTATGCCGCCAGCTTGCGCAGCACGTATTGTAGAATTCCGCCATTGAGGAAATATTCCAGCTCGTTGACGGTATCGATCCGGCAGCGCGTCTTGATGGTTTCCGTGGCGCCATCGGCGCGGGTCAGGATGACATCGACTTCCTGACGCGGGCGAATCTCGGCGACATGCTGGATGGTGAAGGTTTCCGAGCCATCGAGCTTCAACGTCTCGCGCGTGACACCTTCGGCAAACTGCAGGGGCAATACGCCCATGCCGACCAGGTTCGAACGGTGGATGCGCTCAAAGCTCTCGGTGATCACCGCACGCACGCCGAGCAGGTTGGTGCCCTTGGCGGCCCAGTCGCGCGACGAGCCGGTGCCATATTCCTTGCCGGCAACGATGACGAGCGGCACGCCGTCGGCCTTGAAGCGCATCGCCGCGTCGTAGATCGGCATGACCTCGCCATGGTAGTGCGTCATGCCCCCCTCGATACCGGGAACCATCTCGTTCCTGATTCGGATATTGGCGAAGGTGCCACGCATCATCACATCATGGTTGCCGCGACGCGCGCCGTAGCTGTTAAAATCGGCGCGGCTGACCTGGTGCTCCTGCAGGAAGGTGCCTGCAGGTGAATCCGCCTTGATGCTGCCGGCCGGACTGATGTGGTCGGTGGTGATCGAATCGCCGAGAATGGCGAGCGGCCGCGCCTCGATGATATCGGTGACCGGTGCCGGGGTCATCGTCATGCCTTCAAAATAGGGCGGGTTGGCGACATAGGTCGAACCGGCGCGCCACTGATAGGTGTCCGAACCCTCGATCTCGATGCCGCGCCATTTGGCGTCGCCGGCATAGACATTGCCGTAGCGGTTGCGGAACATCGTGTCGTCGATGTTCGCCGCCATGGTCTCGGCGACCTCGAGATTGGTCGGCCAGATGTCCTTGAGATAGACGTCATTGCCATCACTGCCCTGGCCGATCGGTGTTTCGACCATATCCTCGGTCACCGTGCCTATGGCGG
>Ga0307510_10007334_pt1 | contig 13134 bp, 10 predicted proteins | sample 12_EM_MG_FD_207224 | JGI IMG/M metagenome (GOLD analysis project Ga0307510, IMG submission 207224) | Populus trichocarpa ectomycorrhiza microbial communities from riparian zone in the Pacific Northwest, United States - 12_EM | ecosystem: Host-associated > Plants > Roots > Unclassified | place... | reverse complement strand
GATGTGAAGCTGGAGCAGTGCGACGAGATTTTTTTCGGTGACAAGAATGATGGAATTTACAAGTTTTTGTTGGCTATCCCTGCCATTAGTCAAAACGGTCCATTTATGTTATCCGACGAAGATTCAATGTTTTTTTAAGACCCGGCCTGGCTGCTGAATTCACAATATATCTAATCAGTCGTTTGTATGGATTATTTTTTAAAATATTTTTATTTTAAAATAATATTTTTTATTTTTTTAAAAGAAAAAAGATTAGGTTGATTTAAGTTAATTTAGAATGTATTTGGTAATGTGGTTTAACTAGCTATTCAAATTGTTTTTTACTTTTAAAAAATATAAATTAATATTTTTAGATTTTTTTATGATTTTGATATGATGATATTAAAAATAAAAAAAATATTATTTTAATATATTTTTAATTAAAAAATACTTTTAAAAAATATTATATAATACATTACTAAACAGACACCTCATTCTAACCTTCGATCTTATGCATGGAATGACCCACACTTTCTATATGGGTTAAATATCCATGCTTGATCCACTTTCTGGGTGGCGTTTGATATAAAGTTGTTGGATTAAATTGAGTTGAGCTAAAATTTATTTATTTTTTTAAAAAAATTTATTTATTTTTATTTTTGAATTGTTTTGATATGTTAATATAAAAAATAAATTTTAAAAAATAAAAATAATATTTTAATACATTTCTAAAAAATAATTTTAAAAAACAATGACAGTATGAAATACTCTCTTCATGAAAATGGTTACTGTTAGCGAGAGTTGGTCTTTCTTTCATGTGTTGATCACCCGATAGCGTGATGGGAGAAAGAAAGAAAAGGGGAAAATTCTTTCTTGGTTCTATTTTACTGTTGTATTCTTAGTAGTAAAAGAAAAAAAGCAAGGTTTGTGGACGTCAAATGTTCTCTTGGGATTATTCTTCGGCATTATAATTATTACAAAAGGTGACATTTAAGGTAAACTCTCACAATTATAATATACTTTGTGATAAATTGAAATTTAAAATGCCCACGAAACCCTCTAAAATACCAAAAAAAAAAAAAACATTCAAAATGCCTAAAAACATGAAAACTATTTGGGCCCAAGTTACATGGGCTTGGGCTTGGGCATGGGCATGGTAGCCCACTCCCATGCTAGGCGCAAGCCCAGCAAGGCGTGGCATGCTCATGCTGCCTAACACCCCAACATCCACATGGGCTCGAGTTATCACGTTCAATTTGAACATGTTTGGGTTCAGACAACACGCCTGGATTTATTTTTCACCTTTAATGGACTCAAACACTTTGTCCGAGCCCAACACTCCATTGAGAATTTTTCTAGGACCCCACACAGATCCCTCAATATTTTATATTGATTCAATACATATTATTTTGATTTGAATACAACTCAAGATATTACAAGAGTGAAATTACACTCCAGCCCTTTTCCTCCATAGAAGGAGACTCATGAGTTATAAATACACCATAAATCCTTAAAATCCAAGGTTCACAATCTCTTTATTCTCGATATTTTTAGTATATGTATTTTTAAAGTCTATCTCTCTAAAATATCATTTTACTTTATCTATTTAAGAAGATATTTACTAAAGCATCTAAGAGTTCTAAAATTTACAAAAGAAGACCTTTTGTAGGTACCAACCACCTTAACATACTAGTTATCAGGTATAAACTATCAGTCACCTTGACTAGAAAAAATGATCAAATTACTAAAACTAAAAAATTAACCGATTATTCAATATATAAATTATATTTCTAAGCTACTAGACTCCCTGGGCCTCATCACTTTGCATATGTATGGAGAATTTGGAAATTCTTGGATTATGATGGTAAAACATATTTAGCAATATGCATAACTTATATCACTACCAATATTTTTTTAATTTATCAAATTATTGTTAAACTTGAGTAAAACGTATTTACCAATATATTGTCTACCACTATTATTTTCTTGATATAATGGATTGTTTAAGAATTAGTATTTTTTGTAATTGTACTTTTGTGATTGATGTATGTGTTTTACTTGATTGTTTGTTTGTAAAATCTAATTTACACTGTTATAATCTAGTTCATTTGAGAAGTCAATATATTGCAAAGTATGAACAGGAGGGTACTCCCAAATTCCCCACTCAAATATAAAAAGAATTTTTTTTTTTATGTCATCACTAGTAAATTCCTTGTTTTTTTTTTCTTTTATATTGAACAAAGCAGTAACATTGTAATTCCTTGCTTAAAGATTGCTCTGTTCAGTTCTAAATCAATGAAAGAAAAAGTTTTTTTGTTTTTTTATCAAAATCCCATTGGATTAAAGAAAGAGTTTGAAGTAATAACTTGGTTTTGTTAAGAAAAAGAGGGTAATAACTCGACATGACAACACAGAGCACAGATATTTGAAAGGAGCTGCTAGCTGCACTCATAAGAGAAGAAAACACCAGAGACCAATCAAGCAAGCACTACTAATTTGAATCAACATCTCTTTTTTTTCCCCGAATTCACATTTTGTTCCCAAAAACTCTTCGACTGACACTTTTTTTTTTGTAATTCTATGTTTCACCTTGTCCAATTTGTGATGAAGATTGGTGACCTAATTTACGTCTTCGAACTGATGTTGATGCTTGATGCATGATGGCGTGAATATTGGTGGCCGCTTTGAAACATTGTGATTTCACCGAAATGAAAAGCTTAATAGTTTGGAAGGGAGAGAAGCCAAGTCCTCTGCTACATTTTCTTTTAAGGGTAATTTTAGCAATTCAAATCAGAGTTATAAAGATAACAGCACCCATAATTGAACCAGCAAAAGTCTACACACTGACAGAGTTGAATACATGCTCTTGAAGGATAATCTCTCAAGTCTAGACAAGACAAGTGAGCACTAGTCACTCGTTATTAGAAACTGTAGCAGATATGGAATTTATACGATCGCACTGGATATTCTATATGTGATGCATCGGCTAAATGGAAAAATGAAACGATTATACGAGACATGTATGTATATTCAATGTCGTTCCGCTTCATAGCGGGGGCAAATTAAAATCGATTGAAAACGAATGCAAGGAAAAACTACAATTTCACTGCAAGCTGCTAGACTGCTAGTTCTCTAATCCAAATCCAGATGATCTAAGGTCTGCAAAACTGGAACCGGGTACTTGTCCACTCAAGTATGTCTGTCTAGGAACTTCTCTATCAAAACTGAGAATGCAGCAAACCCAGCACAGCCAACACATGCTGCTTTCGGGCCACCTAAAAAACATGGCAGAAGGGTAAGATAGGTCAGGTTGAGCAAGGCAAACTGCCATTAGGTCAGGTAAGGAACGACAGTCTCTACATGAATTAAACAGAAAAAGGCAAGAACACAGCGAAATCACATTATTGGTTTTTAGAGCAGAAGTGGATAGCTTAAAGCCAAGTAGCCATTGGCAGACCATTTTAGAGATGGTTGCAAAATTAGCAGCTTGAAAACTCAAAACTCACACCGTTTCCCTAAATAATTCAACACCAAACTGCAACTGGAACAGTAGAGGGCACAACTAAACAGTGTCAGTGCAAGATTGATAATTTCTCAACATCACCGAATGTCATTGCCAAAGCTAATAAAACTCAAAATCCACAAGCAGAAACTTCCACAGTTTAATTATCCATGCCTTCAATTTATTCAAGGATAGCATAGTTGGATAGTCCGGTGATGCCAAAACAGAGAAGCTTTTATATATTGATATTCCAACTCCATCTCAGAAAACTAAAAGGAACTGGCACTGGATATCATAAAATAGTTGAAGAGAATGAAAAGCAGATGATTGAAAGGTTCTAACATGTAATTCTGAACCTAAAATATGTTTGTTATCAGCAGGTAGTCACACTGCCAGGATTAAGTTGATTAATACGCATGACTCAAAATAAACCAAAACTATGATAATAATTGATGATGAAATTAAAACTGTATGGCCACTCTAATTAGTCCGTTCACACTCTAAGAGACTAACAAAGACCAAAACAACCAGGCTCTTGCATGGGTAATTAACTGAAGCCATCAAAACATAACAAATTAACAGAAGTTCGAAATCAATGAATAAAAGAGGAAAGCTCCTAGCAGGAACAGCAAAAGGCGAAGCAGCTCCTTTCATTAACCATGTAACAACAAAAAAAGACAGTGAGGTGATGCAGGACAGCCTAGGGGATGTTCCAAATCTGACTTTTAAATGCTGTTTTAGGGCTGTTAAAACTGTACTAATGTTGATTTGTGATGGAATATGAAGAAGGATTTTGATAGATGCTAGGAGTTGCACCTAAGGTTCTTAAGAGTCACGCCTAAGGTTCTGATTCAGTCCCGCAATCAAAGCAAAATTGCTGCTTATTGAAAGAGAGCAGCCAGTTCCATCAAGGACATGGATTGCTAAGCCCCTAACATAAGTATTCCTCTTTAGAGTAGGAAAACCTAATAACTTTAGGACTAATAAAATAAAACACTTTCCGCACCCAATATTGCGGCAACCATGACCTTCTTTCTCAAGGATGAGGAAGGATTTTTTGTTATAGAGGGGGAAAAGATTTTATGTTAAAAAAAAAGTATCGCCTAGTATTATGATTATAGAAAACCTCAACTAGTTTACAAAGTTTTAAGGTAAAGGATTAGATATGCTATAGGGAAGATGCTATCATCCTAAAACATTCCACCTAAGATAAGTTGCATTGTTACTCTTGTTTTTTATTCCTAACAGTTTGTCATGCCTAATCTACTAGTGGTGTGTATATATATATATATAGGTGATAGTGAATCTATTGTAATGAGTTAAACCTTGAGTGGTTGGTTTAAGCCTAATCATTCACAAGCCCGATACATCTTTGTCATTCTCATTTATAATATTTTAATAATACTTGGTGAATTGACATGTCTACAGTTGGTGACTTTTAATCATGACCTATGACCAATAGTCTATCAATTTGTGCCAATGAATAATAACCAATGGGCTTATGTTAGACTCATAGAACCCAACCCAAATCTTAAAAATGATCCATGGATAATGCTTTGTTAAGATTCATTCGCAATATTTGTTAAATGAATGAAAGATTGTACGCCTCAGTTCTACCTAAGCAATGACTATCATGGGTATATTTATTTGGAATAGGATCTACTAATAAGAAGATCCCTTGTGGACTAAATTGTTTTGACAATAACCCTTTTGGGGTTTATTTTTCATGCGATGTGTTATTTTCAGTTTTTTATTGGTTGCCCCTCATCAATGTCAGCATACATCTGTGTTATGACTCGTGTATGTACAACCACAACAAGTAGACAATTTATTCAAAATCAAGATATTCACATCACACATTAATGAATCACCTTGTCATCTCCAATTGACACCTGAGAGTAACAACCTTTAAGAGTTCATTATATTAGGAATCGTTGATGGATGACTGATCTAAAAATTTTAATGCATTTTAAAAAAAGATTTTTATTTTTGAAAATTAAATTATAAGTTGAAGGTGCTACTCCCAATCAACATTCAAAGTATGACTTATTATAAGTTCATTTGCCTAAAACATTATAGGTGAATAACATTGAATTTTTTTATTGAAGATTAAACAAATGATTTTGGAAAAGAAGTATTTATGAAAATATTGGAATGTCAGCCTTTTAATGTAGGCTGAAACCTTTAATGAATTTTGTAACCAAGATACAAAACTCATCGGATATGAATATACATGCATGAATAAGAAAAAAAAATTATGTTATTTGAATCGAATAACAATGTGAATATGCTTCTCACACATAAAGAAAATGATACTAGAATGTTTGAGATGACTATGATATGACCAATACACATAAACTAGCAAGACACAACTTCAAGGATTTGACTGAAATGCAAACAAAAATATCAACCCGATAGTGAAAATTATTCAATTAAAAACCTCATTGATACATATCAAAATCAACATAAATCAAAATAGTCATTCAAAAGATCTTTGGAATTTGAAATTGATCTTCAAGGAATGGGATGAGGTTTGAAAAGCTGCTAGAATAGTCAGGGGTGGTGCTAGATAGTGTTGTTGTTGTTGATGTTGTTGTTGTTGCTACGTAGTACTATTGTTGTTTCTTCCACAATATTCCGCTGGATTTAGAGTATCGAAACTACACAATTTGGAGTTGTACACCTCACAAAAGTTTTAGATCTTCTTCTAAGCTTTTCAACACATCTAAGTTTGCTTTTTCCTGACATCTATAACTCTAGATAGAGGCCAAAAACCCAAACAAAGTCTAAGCTGAAATGAACTTCTTGACAGATTCTGACTTTTCTGTTTCGTCCATGTTTTGAGCATCAAAACAGCAGGATTGAGTCTTAAACTCATCATAAGAGTTTAGGCCTATGTCTTATCTTTCCATCAAGCCAAAAAACATCTAAAATCGAGGAGTGTAGCTCCAATTATAATCCAGAAACCAAGCAATGATTTGGATGGAGTTTTCAAGGCTGTTACGTGGGGGTTACAGCTATAGTTTTTTAGGTTGTATGGTGAGGTTTGGAGGCTGGTTTCAGGGCTGGAAAATGGAGGAAGTGGTGCTGGAAAATGATGAAGAGGGAGATGGGAAAGGCTGTCAAAAACCTTTTTTTGACACGACACGGAAAATGCACATAACCCAATTTATTTTGTTTTGGTCTCTCATTTCTCTTGTTTTATAGCTTTTTTAATTACTTGGTCCCCCAAGCAACTCCATTATATCTTGATGCCTTATTTTTTTTGCACTTTAGTCCCTTGTCTATTTTGCTCCCTATTTTTTTTTTTCTCATTTTAGTTTTTTTTTAAAAAAAAACAACATTAATGTTAATTTGATAAGAAAAGTAATCAAGAAATACGAAATGAACACGAACGCGTCAAAAACATATTTCTTTGAATTTGATTTTTTTTTATAAGACATCAACAAGAGAGAATAATTGAGAATTACAAAAAGGACGTGTGAATAGATGAAATGCATCAAAAACATATTTTTTTAATTTCTTGTTTTCTTAGATATTTGGAACATATTTTGAAACAATGAATAGATATAAATAACTATAATTTTCAGATTTTCCACATCTGAAAATTACTAAAACACCCTTGTATTCTATAGTTGAAATAGACCACATAAATCTTATTCTTTTTTCGTGCATCATCGAAGTTTTCCCAGAATTTCCAGCAAATAGAGAAATTACAGAGATACCCTTGTCTATAAAAAGTCACCAATCTTGCTTCTTTTGTTGTCCGCATCATGAGGTTATGCCCTTCTACCGCCATATTAAAACACTACTTAGTCGGGAGTATAGGGACAATACGGTGCATAAGGAAACATTGGATAGGTGAAGAATGAAAACGAATCCATCCTTCTAGTAGTTTAAATGCGGGAAAAAGGTAATCAAAAAGATCCAAATGATGTAAAATCAGGAAAAAATTTCATCTCACTCGTGTCTCTTTTTCAATATTTCCAATTTGGAAGGATTGGAAAACTGAAGATTGATGGAAGGAAGGTATTCTTCTGTTCCTTTCTCAAGAATGCATCTATCCTACCAAACAAGGTGAGCACCTCTTCCCTCCCTCAACAGTATACACCCCATCCACTCTCCTTCATTTCCACCCTAATGAACATAGTGAATGGTCAAAATACCTAGAATATGTCATCACTACTATTGCACTGGTATAAAATTTTCCACATTTTCCTGAACTTGTCCCTCTGGTTTCCTAACAGATAAATTTCCTTTGTTTCTTTGAAATTGGTTTGAAAGTGTATGCATGTTCACCGCAGATGTTGTTCAGTTTCACTAACAAGAAACTATAGGCAAATTTAGTCAGGATTTTCATATGCAAAATAGGTTAATTTCATCAAACTTTAATATGACATGTGATTTTATCCTTTTGGCCACATGAATTGCAAGCTATGATAAAGCACATGGATTCAAAAAAGTTAGCACAAAGGAGATTTAAGGAACATCTTTTATAAGCTGTGAGGAGGAAGTGGATTGATAGGATGGTATCAGGAACCATGAGCTGACATATTTGAAAGCTCTACGACAAGCAAGTGCTGAGTTTTATAAATTAACCCATCATCTTGACTACTAATCTCAAACTGAATGCAGTTAATATGAAAAAAGCATTGAACAGCAGCAAAGTAAGAGATCACCTTTTGCTGACATTGTACCTCCAGTGACACACCCAGCAACAACCGTATTAGTGGTGTCATGTTTTGCCCGGGCCTAAAAACAATCAACAAATTAAACTCCTATGGATTTTTAAATTTCAAAGGTACATAAAAATCAACGTTTTTATTAATAAAGTCTCCTTGGTATACTACCTTCTCAGTGACACACTCAGCAGCTGAGAAAACCAAGCCCATAATTGCAAATGTTTTACAAGAACTCCAACTCCTCCGTCCCATTTGCTTCGCAGTATAAATAAATTGCTGCCTTCCTGTCATCTCATCTTGCATGATAGGATTATCCAATGCACCTAGAAACAGTCCCATGAACAACCCCAGCCCACCTCCTACAAATAAACATTTCCATTACACAAAACACATTATCATATTACTTGAAACCACGGATTTGAAAACACTCTACTTTTATTGAAGGTGAAGTTTCTAAAAGGATGATTCCTTCCCCTTATTAGGCTATCTTTCAAGCTCAAATGTACAACTAAACCTTTTGGTGGTATGGAGTCAAATGATAAAAAAATCGTACTACGGAAACCAGTTATAACAGTTCAGTTGTTCCTTGATTGGATCATTAGCAAAAAAATGAATTTTTGTAACAGAATAATAGGTTCTCCAAGCCCCTTGAAAATTCATCCTAGAGTCGCCCCGCCGACTGGAAAACTTAGGGGAGCTCCTGTGTCAATCACCACTGTTGAATTCAAAGCTACGGTGCAAACTCAATTATTTCCTAATAATTGCTATACTACCGAAAGTATCTCGACCCAATCAATCATAAAGCCACCCAAAAAAATTTAAAATTTCTCATTCAGAGGCTAGAATTGTTAGATATTCAATTCATCTATTACCACTATAACCATATAAGAGCTGATTATCGAAAGCACGAACAAAACAAAACCCATTAATTTCAATGTCTTGAAAAAACAAGAAGGAAGGTAATTTAACCAATCAATCCTCACCCATGACTCCACTAGCAACACTGCGAACAGCACAGTTATTCCAAACGTCTTGGGCACGAACCTCTTCTATTGTAGGCATTCTAAAAGGTTGAATTTGCGTGGGTGTTTCTCCATCTTTTGAAGTCGAAGAAGAAGAAGCAGCACCGCCATTATTATTGGATTCACTTCCTGGATTCTCATTGCTAGCCATGGATAAAAAATCATACAAACAAGAACCCACCAAAGTGAAAAAAAAAAATTAAAGGCTAAAAAATAATTAAAATTTATATATCATGGAGGTTAAAATGGGTTTGGGGCTTAGCGGCCATTTAATGAACGGTGTTGGGTTCAGCTGAGGTTTTAGGGAAGCCACAGGAAGAGGAAAGTTCCGAGGTTTATTCGTTGGCTGCAAGAAATTGCTTAGGTGTATACCTTGTGTGAGGTTGTAACTCACCGTCAGGCGTGCTTTAGCAAAATGACTTTCGATTGGAATATTTCTGTTTCGTGGTAAAAAAAACAAAAAAAAAAACCTCGACAATATATTTATCAGATCCAATTTGGAAGTTGATCTAGATAAGAAGCTACGCGTTGAGTTGTACGGATTTACGTGCATTAACCTAAATTAATTTAAAAATATATGAAATTTTAATATTTTATATAAAAAAATTAAAAAATAATTTATGTGAATTATACATATTATTAATAATAAAATTTAAAAGATTATTTTAAAATATTTTTTTTATCTCACATTAAATGCAATGTTAGGATGTTATTCTTCTAAATTAAAGTATTTAAATCAAAAATATTTTTTATCCTATATTAAAAAAAACATAATTTTTTTCTTGTGAACATAGAGTATACATACTAAAAGACTTCAAATCCTACATTGAAAAAATAAAACATTCTTCTAGGATCTATATAGTGAACTTTAAAAATGTTTAATAATCAACTAAAAAATATTAAAAAAAATCTTTGGTTGGGAGGAAAAAACACATTTGAAAAAAAAATCTCAACCGTGTTTTGCCAGGTCATCCGGGTCACGAATCAACCAGATTTTGTCGAGTTTTTGCTTATCCTGATCCTTTATCTTACTTGGACCAGTCTAGCCACTAAATCAACCCACCATGCTAATTCAAGTTTGGTACCTATGCTCGACAGTGTGCCACAACCCCAATTTTTTTAAACAGATATTAAAACCATGGACCAATTTTACTTATATTAAGGTAATATCAACTATTAATTAATTAACCTATGTACCTGATGGATGCATCAGCGCATTTTCAAATTTTTATTTTTAGCCTAATTACATATTTGATAGAGACAAAAACATGGTAATAAGCTACTATATTTAAGTTTGGTAAAATGTTAAGTCTAATAAAGATCTGGCTTGCTTTCATGTTTAATATTTTTTTGGTTCAGCTATGTACTAAGTTTAGGTATATATGGATCTGGCAAGCTGTCAGACCTGATATTCTTAGAATCAGTTGTGTGCTAAGCCCAAACAGACATAAATCTAGCAAGCCACAAGACCTAACATTCTTGAGGTCAATTACATACTAAGCTTAGGTACGTATACGTCTGGTAAATGGTCAGACCTAATATTATTGGGTTCAGCTATGCGTTGAACCCAAACAGATATAGGTCTGCCAAACTGTCAAACCCAACATCCTTGGTCTAGTTACGCGTTGAGCCCAAATAGACATGGGTATGATAATCCACCAGACCCATCACCTTTGAGCTTGACAACTTTCCAGATCCAATTAGGTATGAGCCTCGAGATCACTATAGGCCCAATGTTTGCTTACGAGGTTTTGTTTGTTCATTTTTACGGCTCTTTATATAAAAAAGTTAAAAGTCAAGAATAATTATCTCTCCATGCCTCTATATATATAAAAGTCTTATAAGAATCTATCATGTTTTCATCAACATTAATATTGTGTAAGTGATGTCTCTTCATTAATATTGTATAAAAAATATTTTTTTTTGTCTTGTATAAGGGTTGTCCACCTTTTTTTCAAAAAAAAAAAAAAACAACTCATTTTAAATAAAACTAGTATATTGGTCTATGCTCCGCAGCGGGTCAATATAAATTTTTTTAAAAAAATATTAAAAGTATAGAGAATGTTTTAAGCCTATTGAGTCTGGCGGTCATGCTAGATTCAAACAACTTGGGGCTGTCGGTCATGCTAGACCCAAGCAACTTGGGCTTGACCAAAATGCCAGACTCAAAAGCCATGGGTCTAGAGGTCATGCCATACTCTAGTTCTTGGGGTGTGGACATGTCAATCACCCTAGGCGTGACCTTATTACTATTTTTTTCCAATAGTAATACTTAATAATTATATAAATAATATTAATAATAATGAAAAGAATAACAACAACAACAACAATTTCACCATTCAAATCAAATCTATGGTTTTTCTTCAATAGTAATAATACTTTTTTTTCAAATTTAATAATAATAATAATATAAAAAATAACAATGATAAAACTTACGTTCCTTGGATATAACATTTCCTTCCAAACTCAAGTTACTTGGGTCTGGCAGGGGTGCCAGACCCTAACTCATGGGGTTCGGTCGTGCCACACCAAAGTTCCTTGGGTCTGACATCACTTTGCAAACCCAAATTACTTGGGTCTATTGGTGTCAAATCCATATTCTTTGGGTATGGCATCCCCTACCAGATCCAGATCTGGCATCACCTACTAGATTCAAGTTACTTGGGTATGACATGCCCTGCAAGACCTAAGTTTTTTGGGCCTGGTGCCCCTGCTTGACCCTAGTTCTTGGGATGTGGCTGTGTTAACCCCAAGTGTGATCTTATTACTATTTTTTAATAATAATAATATTTTTTTCAAATTTATCAATAATTATATAAATAATATTAACAATAATGAAAATAATAATAATAATAACAATAACAACAACAAAAAAACAACAACAACAACAACAATAATTTTTAATTTTACCATTCGAATCAAATGTATAGTTTTTCTTTAATAGTAATAACATATATATTTTTTAAAATTTAATAATAATAATAATAATAACAATAAGACCCATGTTTTCTTAGGTATGACATCCATTATAGACCCAAGTAACTTGAGTTTGTTGGAACCAAACCTAAATTCCTTGGGTATGACATCCCTTATCAGACCCAATTAACATGGGCTTGATGCCCCTACCAGAACCATGATGCATGAGTCTGACAGTCTTTCTAGACCCCAGGCACTACGATCTGACAATCATGCTTGACCCGAGCGTCCGAGGTCTAGCTGCCTTGCTAAACCCGAGTACTTGGGGTTTAGCAGACATGTCTGACCCTAGTGCCAGATGTCTAACAACCATGATATTTTTACCTTTCAAATCAAATCTATGATTTTTCTTCAATATTAATAATATATATATTTTTAATAATAATAATAATAATAATAATAATAATAAGACATACGTTTCTTAGATATGACATCCCCTTTCAAACCCAAGTAACTTGGGTATAACGTCCTTGCCAGACCCTAGCTCCTGGGGTTTAGTCGTGCCACACCCAAGTTTTTAGCCTTTGACCGAGTTAGACCCAAGTTCCTTGAATATGACATCACCTTCCAGACCCAAGTTACTTTGATCTATTGGTGTCAGACCTATATTCTTTGGCCAGACTCAATTAACATGGGTTTGACGCCCCTACTAGACCCATGACGCTTGGGTCTGCCAACATTTCCAGACCCAAGATGTTGGGGTCTGGAAACCATGCTTGACCCGAGCACTCTGGGTCTGGCAGACATGCTTGACTCTAGTATCAAGTGTTTGACAACCATGTCATGCCTCAACACCTGGGGTCTGACAACCTTGCCACGCCCCAATGTCTGCTATTGCCCTAAGGCGTTTGGGTGTGGCAACCAAATGAAAACAACGAAAATGTCTCTACATGCAGCCTTGTTTTTGTTAAAACCCAAAGATAATTTTGTATTTGAACTGTTTCAATAAAATGAAAAGATGGTGAATCCTCTC
>Ga0307510_10007333_pt1 | contig 13136 bp, 13 predicted proteins | sample 12_EM_MG_FD_207224 | JGI IMG/M metagenome (GOLD analysis project Ga0307510, IMG submission 207224) | Populus trichocarpa ectomycorrhiza microbial communities from riparian zone in the Pacific Northwest, United States - 12_EM | ecosystem: Host-associated > Plants > Roots > Unclassified | place... | reverse complement strand
TGTAAATCCTAAAGCGAAGTTTAGAGCCATTAGAAGAGCTGGCTAAATATCCTACTTTATTGCATCGCAAAAAGCCCGCCTCCGAATCCCGAAGCGTAGCGAAGGGCCATTCGGAGCGCCCGCTGGTAGATATATAATACAGCAGGAGCCACATCACTATTGCTCTAGGTTAATAGCATCCTATAACACCCCCATCTTTTCCACTTCCCCCTGATCGATCAGCATAGATCAGCCCTTCTATCCTTGTTTCGCCACTGAAAGTTTTCCGCCCTTTATTACCATACCCGGGTGTATAAACTCTAACCGCTGCCCTGTTTGCCCCTACACTTGTCATAACTCTATGATACTCGAGCAAGTGACCTTGTCCACAGCAATGAGGCTTGTGCAATCAACCATTCGATTATTGTCTGTGTATCCACGGGAGCCGCCAATACCCAACCTTGCACTTCAGCCGACAGAGCCTTTGCGCAACTGGGCTTCGAAGAGCTGGGCAAAGGAAAGGTGTCTTGTGATCTCTGGCCCTTCCAACCGTTTGTTTATTCACATGGACTTTTAGGCGCAATTCTAGATATGATACATTGCTTGATGCGCAAAGGCTCTAATATGCAGTGCTGTCCTCATATTTCCAACGTTTCCTTTATTATGCCTATACCGAATAGGCTCTCTAACTAACCCAAAAAGCCATAAAACCAAGTAACCTACCACCTTTCCGCAATATGCAACCCCATATAAAAAGCTAAGGAAAGAAAGTAAGAAAAGAAAGAAACCTTCTATGATATCAACTATAGAGCCCCGGCCAATCCCTCGCCTCAAAAATAGTTACCTATGCGGTATGCAATCTGGCATCTACGTAGTCTATATCAACCGGTGCAAATCGTGGGGCATGAGTATCCCCTAATCTGTGTGCAGATTTCGCAGCTCTTTAGCGTGGTTAATGGCATACTCGAGTAGGTTAGCCTCAGATCTTTACCAAAGGTAGTATAGCCAACGAGCTCTTGCTGTGACCAGCAGAAAACATCCCCGCCGTTGCAACACTTGAACTTATTCCTAATCTCGGACTATTCTAGGCAACTAAAAAGCGACAAATACAGGCGAAGGGATAGTAGGCAGTCACCAGCCCACTAGATTAGCTAGTTTGCTAAAAGTCCATACCAGTCGAATATCAGAGCCGCATTTCTTGGCGTGCTCTGGCATGGTTTGTACGGAAGGGCGACTCCAAAATTTAATATGGGTATTTCCAACTATTTACTAGCGCAGTAGAGAGGACACCGCCGCACGTTTGGGCTCAACTCGAGTAGACGTCATGCAGGATTTAAGCATTATCTAATCAGTTGCATGATCACCCAGAACAATAGCATTCCACAGCTTGATTGGCAAGGGTTCTTTTAGCTACCCTTCCGGTATCACCAAACCAGGTCCAGCCTGTCGCTACTAAACTACGTAGGAACGAGGCCCCGTATCCATTCGTCTGTGTTGAGCTCAACAGGGGGATAGTTACGAGTACGATACAAGTACTGTACCACCACTCGATGAAATGATCGATTGACCAAAACCACACCACACACCTTTAATCTACTAATGCTCCTAGTCTTCGGAAATCGGAGAACAAAATACGCACCGAAAGGTTATGAAATTATGATACTGTAGGTTCGATATCTATATTATCATAATAATAATAATATTATTATTATATTCTTGGCTTAGTAACTAAAAGAGTATCATACAGCCAACCTGCCTTGAATTTACATCCCTTGCTCGCAGCATTTCGTCCAGACCCAATCCGTCTATCCCGTAGTAACCCGTACCACACCCTATCACCCCACCCCAAAAGAAAAAATGGACACAACTCTAAACCCAATTATATTCACGCTCTCCTGGTTGTCCACCTCGCACCAGCACCATGGTTTCCGAGCACACGTCCCCCCTCCCACCAACTAACTAGTGGCACTCCAATTCCAGGAACACGAACTTCTACAGACCGGTCGAGTGAGCATCCATGACCGCCCACTGACTGGGCACCTTACCGTAGTCTAATAGGGTTCTGCTACGATCGGGTAGGACAGTTCTGTGTTAAATCACTTCGAGTTAAGCCGCCGGTGCGCCCAGTTATACCAGGTTCCCAAGAATTGATCTACCGGCATACCCATAACCAACGGCAAGGGCCCACTAGCAGCAGCCTTCCAACAGCACAGACGCCGGCAGGCAGTGGTTCCGATGGGTGGTTGCATCGTGATTTATTCGGCGCCCATGATAATTGCTACTTCACACACACCAATACGGAAGGGAAAAGGGTACTCGAGTATGATAGTGCAGTAGACCTGATGATAAGTTGGGCTCAATAGACTTCGGTAATATGGTAGTGAGATGTTCCACCAACATAGCGCCATGCGCAAGTAAATGACAGTAACCTCCACATTAATCCTAGCGTAAAAAAGTATTCATCACCAGACCACTACAGCATAGATTTAATTCCAAAATGGTATCATAATGTTACTACCATACCTTGATTGAAAAGAAAGAAAAAAGGAAAAAAAACCTCCCCCAAGGAAAACAGAAAAGCTCAAAACAACCTTATAAAAAGCCCCAGATACCCCACTGTGAGAGGCGATAGAGGGAGGGGTGTTTGTCCTTGAGTACTGCCACCTTTTTTTTCTTCCAACCGGTGGAAAAGGAAAAAGAAAAAATAAAGAAAATAGTCAAGAGAAATAATTAACCCTCCTTGTCACCCGGTTTCCTATTGAAAACGAAAGCGTGAGAATCATAATCTATGGTACCATCCATTTTGTTCAAGCACAAGTCGCCCATGACCACTGTGGACCGCAACTCCTTCACGATCCGCCGGCATTCGCTCACCGCATTCAACGCGTCGCCACCCTCACCCTCGGTCGTTCCTTGGCCAAACTGTCCCGACGCACTCTGAGCCATCTGCACCAACATAGCTCGGCCCGTCGCATCCTGAGGAAGGAGCGCCAAAGCCGGGCTGCATTTAAGCAGTCGCTGAAAGAGTTGTCGAGTTGGTTTGGCGGTGACCAACCAACATATCAAGGGAAAATAGCGCATCAAATCCGAAGTCGGAATGGGCGTCCCGCTCTTGAGATTCAAGAACAGTTGAAGGAAAGGAATCTGAATCGAATAAAGAGTCGAGGCCATCGTCTCCAAAAGCACACATTGCAACAGCCAAATTGCTGCCACCTCCGCTGGTGGATCCTGTGGGTTTAAAGCTACCGATAGACACTGCAGGTCACACACCAATGCAGCAGATTGATGTGTCGTACCGAGAGCTTCATTAGACCCCACAGGGGGCTTAGGAGTTGACGTGGTTGAAGTAGGGATGATAGAGGAGAGATCGAGGGTAACATCGTTTGGAAACATCTGGAATGAAGGAGCAGGGCGGCCGACCATATTGCCACCCATGCTTGTGAACGCCTTGATGGAATCCTCAAAAGACTTGAGTTGTCGCTGCATCTCCTCTAAACGTTTGGCAAGAGATGCGTTCTCCTCCTCAATAGTCGACAACCGAGTCTTGAGATCGCTATTATCCTTTTCCAGAATAGCCTTCTCATCTTCAAGCTCCTCCATCTCCATCCTTCTCCTTTCCCTAGATGCCTGAGCAGCTGCGCGATTTCTCAGAACGCGCTCGATTCGGCGCTGTTCTTTCTCAGCGGCAGTCTTTGCACGCTTTCTATGCAGGGTATTAGCATAGGTCCTGAAGAAAAGGATGCGCAGTCACGCGAATCATAGTCAGGTAGGTGTCAGTAAAAATCGGAAAACTATTTCTGCTGATCCCGTACAGACCTCTCCAGAGGCGGGGGCTATGTTTTCCGATTTTTATGGACACATCCGAGTAGACATGATGCAAAGAGCCCCAACTAACCTTGGAGGGAGGTTGGTTGTAGGAGTTGGTAGTTCCTGACCCCATGATTTCCGCTTCTTAGTTGGCTTCTTCTCCTTCTCAGGCTCGGGCTTAGGTGACGCAGAGGGCGAAGAGTCCCTTAGTTCAACAGGTGAGTCTGACAGAGGCTCGAGCCCAAGTAAATCGATTTCCTCTAACCCCGACGGAGCGTAATCGCTAACTGTAGAGAATCCGAAAAAATCTGCATCGCATTCCGCGAAGGGAGTTGTGACAAAAGAAGACTCGGGAGACGCGCCCGAGTTCATTATGTGTTTATATATTTTAGGGATAAAAAAGTATATGCGAATAAATGCTTAGGAGATGGATGCGCTAAGAGTACTGGAGGTTTTTGAGCCGATTCATGGGTAGGAGGGAGGAGGAGCACGCAGGTTTATGAAGGGGAGAAAAGCTATGAGTTTGTATGGATTGTATTGGCTTTTGAGGTGTGGACAGCGTGGTCTTTAGCAAGATGAGTCGATCACTTCACGGAAGCGTTTGCCTTGGGGCGAAGTCAGAGGGGAAAAAAGGAAAAAAGGGAAAAAGAAAAAAAAAACAGGAGTAGGGGTGATGCGGAAAGTGCTACCACAGTGGACATCTGTCTTTTTGTTTCGCTGCTTCAAGCAATTTGGTACGAATATCCACTGACCCCACGGATGTCTTTCTCCGCGTTCCCGAAATATATCATACAAGCACCGGTATCTCGAGCATAAATACCGGTACTGTCCAAGGTGTCTTCCTCACCAACATGACACGTATCGGTATTTATGCGAACCCGAGCGTCCTGAGGCCATGCTAACCAGGCTGGAAAAAAAAGAGGAACCCACTTCCCAGTGGACGACACAAAAGGTAACTATGATAGTATTACAAGAAAGAAAAGGAAAGAAAGGGCAGGAAGAGGAAAAGAAAGAACCAAACTATCGTAATAAGAGACCCATATCCAAACCCCTCAAATATGATAAATAAATAGAAAGCCTCCTTCCACTTTTATAATCGTGGTCTAATCTATATCTTCGAGCGTCGCCACAACAGCGGTCTTAGCTTCCTCTGATGATCGGGGCTTGGCCTCTTCCCTTCCCTCTTCTGCTTTCTTCCCATCCATTTTTGTCGCCGCATCATCTAACTCCGGAGGTTGGGATGGTGCGTGGAAGAGCTCTTCATGCAAATCTGGTAAAAACCTTTCTAGTCTCTTCCAAGTAAGTTTCCACAGTTCCGCGTTCTTCTCATCTTCCTCCGGAGGAACCAGGTATTTTCCACTAGCCATGACAAGTAGAATATTTTTGAGACTTTCTGGTACCGCTTCCTCCTACAGATAGCGTTAAAATAAGTCCCAAGAAGGGTATTAAGATATTGGTCTTACCAAGTGGTCTCCTTGTCCACTATTCATAAGTCTATCCATAATATCGAGGATTTTTAGCCACAGGTCCAGCATTCCGTCCCATTCGGAAAGCATGACAAGATAATGCAAGAACACCTTGCACAACAGCGTGGCCGCTTGCACCCTTGTGTCGCTCATTCCCCTAGGGTCGGATTGGAATACTTCCGGCTTCAGAAGCCTATTTATCAGAGGAAACAAAACATCTCCAAATATTGCTGTCCACTCATGGTGGTCATCTGATGTGAGATCTGGGGAAAGCAGAGAAGGTTGGAGTGATGAAAAGGCTTGGTTGCGGATCTTGCGACACGGGTTGATACATTGAGTACTAAGAGATTCAAGTATCGGGCTCCAGTAGGTAGTCCATGCTGCTCCCCAATTAGAAACTAGGTTAGTAAGGTGAGGGAAGACATAACAAACCTTCTTTCTTCTCCAAGTGAGATTGTTTAATCAGGTTCGGAACCCTAGGGGTGAGCTGGTAAACCATGAGCACAGCTTTAGAGCCACGTGCCACGATCGCGGCATCCCTAGACCCCGTTAGCTCTCAGCGGCTAGCAAGCCTTGCCAACAACTTACGGCCTGTTAACGATCTTTTTTGCCTTTCCCCGTTTAGTTAATTTATCTTGTTTTTGTTCGAAAATAGATCCGACGCTACCCGCAGACGCAAAATCGTTGAGAAGGGAGACAACCGGAACATAGTTATCTGAAGTGACATAAGGCGGCTCCGAGGTGATAAGCTCCATAATACTAAAGGCCTCTGCCGAGGCATCAGAATTGGGCAGGAGTATCCTCAGAAGAACCCAGAAATCCGGTGAATTGACCATTTCCGTCTTGAGCGAAGAGGAAGCACTCTTCACACATTTTGATATCCCCTTGACAACCGGTGAAGCTGATTTAGCCAGTAGACCTTTATCCAGAGTCGCAATAGAGTGCAGCAGGACAGGAACATTGAGGAACGACCTGTCGTGGCTAGCTTGTAAGTGGGAAAACAAGTAGTAAATAACCCTTGAAACAACAATTTGATGCGTGAGCCCTGCATTTCGAACAATGTTTGTTAATGTCTCGGCCAGTATTTTTCCATGTTCGGCCACCGTCTCCTCATCCCTCAGCACCAAGCAGGTTGCTAACTCTAGCACATATACCACAGCTGGATCATATACCGGCCCTTTCTTAGCAGGATTAGATTCATTGGGAGGCTGTGGTGGGTAATCGGGCTTAATGATTACAATATTAGCACCATCATCCTCATCCTCATCGAAATTCGGGAGCTGTGAGAGAAGTGCGGTAACCAGAGATCCCAAGCTTGTCGCATCGAGCTGCCTAAGGCACGTCAATATTAAACCTCAACAGAGTCATCACAGGAGTTATACATTATATTTGCAAATATGTCCCCAAGATAGCACGCATTAATACAGTCCACAGTGCACAAGGTGCTGTCCAGTTCCTCATCTGAGGGTTCTGGGGGCTCATCGCTTGCGTAACTAGAAAGATATGAGGAAAGCGCAGAGAAGAGACCAGCTTCCTTTGAAGTCTGATTTCTCTCTATGACGACAGAAGGCGTTTGTAATGGGATTGAGGGAATATCCAATCCACTCTCGGACTGTGAAAAGAACGGCGGAATCAAGGAGTTCACAAATAGATTTAGCCATATGCGGACAATCTATATCATAATTAGAAAATAGGCTATAATAGCAGATCCCAAGCTGGCAAACCTGTTTCCATCCTTCCTTCAAAACCTTCTCATTGCTTGTAACAACCCGAAACAAAACAACTGTTGCCAGCTGTGCCTTGAAATCCCTTCCGAATTTCACTGCCAACTCCGAAACCATGACACTATTGTTATTGACCTGAATTTCAGTATTGAGTGCGGTGCTGGGAGGCGTTTCAGTCGAGAGGGTGCTAATGGTGCTCAAGCAGCGGACTATATGATCCAGAGCTTCAGTCAACCCATATTTCGCAGCGATTCTAGCACACTGATCAAATCCAGCGATGACTCTTGAGAACACGGCATCATCAGTGGCAGACAAGAACACATAACTGAGTGTTGCGACTATAGGTTTCCAGGTAGCCGCAAACATGTCTGCATCGTAGATATTAGTATCGCAAATCACCAGGTCTCCCGCCGACATTGTCTTGAGCAGCAGCTCTCTCCAAGCATAGTCGAACGCATGCTTATTATCGTGCTCTTCTGGCAAGATAATCTCGTTGTTCTTGATAGTATCAAAAATAGCTTGCAGGTATGCTGGCTCAAAGTTCTTGCCGCCATTAACACCTCTGAGATTCCGGGCAAAATCCTCATATTTCATCCGTGCTTGGGACTGTATCAAGTCAGCAATTGATTCCCACTATCCCATAAATAGTCAACTACTTAGCTAACCTTTACATTAGGGTTATGTTGATCCGTGTTAAGCATAATAATAGCGTAGCTCAATACGAAAACCGCATCCTTGTCCTCGACGTCGTCTGGCTTGACGCCAGAGCAGTATTTCTCCGAGAAAACAGTGACGATACGTTCGATCAACGCAGATTCACCAGGTAAGCGGAATGTCTCAAGCATGTCTCTCAACGCCTCATCAACACGTTTGCTGGAAAAGTCGAACATTTCCATAAAAACCGTGAGGATATCCAGGTTAGACTTCTTAGAAAGATACTCTCCAAGCAGCTTCTTGTTTATTCGCGACGTGCCTTTGAGGAATCGAGCAATTGAGTCTGGGTTGTCAGCCCTGTCAATGATATTTTCTGCGACAAGATACTGAATTCCCTTTTTAGGATCTTCATTGAACTTATTAGCCCCATTGATGATGATCTGTTTTCGTGCTCGCTGCTTCTGAAGTTCTTCCGGATCGGGGTACCCCTTGGTCACTGGCTCATTATTAAGACGTTCTGAGATGAAACCAATATAACCGAGCAAGGCGTCCAAACAAAGCGGGGGAACATTCGTTGTGCTCCAGGTCGCAGAGTCAGGGAAGGCATTCTATACAAACAGTCAATAAAAAATCCTTCACCTGCTGAGTAAGGACATATTCTACCCTAGATAGGAAGCCAACAACATCCTCACAAAGGCCACTTCTGTCGACCTCACAGTCATAGTTGACGTATAGCTCCACCATAAAGCTTGGTATCCTAGCCAAAGCCCCTACACTCTCAACCATAGCCTCCCTAGCGTCAGGTCTCCTAGACCCTCCCTCCATACCAAGCTTCTGTCTTTCTTTCACAGGCACCGGTGTGGATCTGCCACTGCTGGGTGGCTGGTAGACCCCCTCATAGAGCATTGGATCTATCCCCGGTTCCCTCGGAATATCAACTTTAGGATGCAGGCAAGCGATAACATATGACAAAAAGAGCTCTTGCTGCAGCTTCAGTACACCTCTAGTCGTGGCCAGGAGGGTTCCGGTAACCCTCAAGGACTCTTGCAGTATAGTCATGGTATCTGACCTTACTAGCTGAAAAAGATATCTGCAAAGGTCATCCTTCGCCAGGTTTGCAAGGCTGGGGTGTTTAGCAATAGAAGGCCCAGCAACCTCAAACGCAACGTCAATTATTCTCATTGCCATTACCCTCATAGTGTCTGTGTGAGCCTTATTGTGCGGATCTAGTAGTTCCACCAGCACTCTCAGCAGCTCTCGTATTGATGGCAGAGAGTAAGGCTTAACCTCCTGTTCCTCCTCGGTGACCGCAACTTGGTCCCCCCCAGTAGCTCCCGCGGGCGCGATTGAGGGTGTGGGTGCATCCCTGCTTTTTTCCGAAGATTGAGAAGACCTAGGTTCGCCCGCTTGCGAAGAAGTATCACCGTTCACCGAAGGCTCCATCTTAACGCTCTCCATCTCGTCTTTCGAATTCGCTTCTAGGTCGCCGCCAAGGACATCCGCCTCGATCTCCAAGTGCTTCAGTCGCTCAAACACAACTTGGCACATAAACACCATGGACATCTCCGCCGATCGTCTCAGCATCTCGGATAGCCGCATCTGGCAACACATGCTCAGTCCGGTCTCCATCATTTCGCAGACGCTCTCGTCACCGAGCAACTCCCCCCCCGGTCCCGAAATCATCATCTCCATGAGTTTCAAAATCCGTAGTAGCACGACCTCGTCTTGGGCTGAATCGGAAGCTTCAAAGCGGCAGTGGGTGATTGCTGACGATAGGAGCTGCATTGCTAGCGAGAGCCGGGGAGAGTCACGATTGATCAAACCGTACGCAAAGAACTTTGTCACGGCAATTAGAGCAAGCGAGGTAATAGGTCCTGATGTCGACGAAGACCGGATAACCTGTAAAAAGGGATGTAGAAGTGAAGGAGTATCGAATTTCCTAATATCTAGACATCGCCCCCTAAACGTCAACCCTGCCAATACCAAACAAACAAACCAGAGCTTCTACTACCTTTGCAATCCTGTAAATCACTCCTTAATTTTGCGAAGGCTGCCATGAGAGGGTTATCCTAAATAATGGGAAAGAAAAAGAAGGTCAATTCATCCCTTCCCCGACGGTCAGGCCAGAATGCACGAACCTGAATGCTCTTCCCCCTCTTCCCCCTCAATCCCCACCTGTTTGTCAGCCCAATATCCAACCCCACCTCCTCACCGCCCAATTTCCGTCTCTGCAACCCCCTAGCAGGGCTTCCAGGAACAGGAGTGCTCAACCCGCTCCCAGTCGCACTCCCAGATCCCCCAGAGACAATATTACCCCCTCCGCCTCCCAGGATGACAGATACGGAGCTCTGGGCCCACCGCGCATTCTTGCGCATGGCAGAGGTGACGGAAATGCATTCCGTAGTGACTAGGGCAATAGGACTGATCGCCACGGAAATTTTCTGAGGGGCAGATAGGGTAGGAAGTTCTTCCATTGATTCGGGAGTTGAGAGAGTTGAGATGCGATGCGATGGTGGTAATAACTGTGGTTGGAGCCCCTGGGGAAAATAGTAGTGGGGGAGGTGGTAATTGTGGAGTTATGTTTATTGAGCTCGAACCCTGAGGCCTAGTGTTAAGAACTCGAGGTAGCTTCCTGGGAGGTGACATTGTAAAAGGGCAACAGCCTGGTGCTAAACACATCTGCTTTATGTAAGGGTCTTGGCGGGAGTGATGTGCTGTGAGTCGACGCTGTTGGACAGATATTGTCACACTAGTACGAGTACTGTATTAAGTGCCACCGCTGTGACATGTATTTCTCTAAAAACCGGCCAAGGACACACAGCTCTCTACAATATTAAGGGGGAGTTGGAGTGCCAATTTGCATTTGAGCAAGACGATAAAAAGGTAACACAAGTAAGGACAAACCCCCGCCCGACTTCCGTGACAACTATCCGTACCCATAACCGCTCCATACAACACAAACAGCTGTCCCCGACTACAGAGCATGCTGAGGACAAATGGGAAAGGGCGTCATATCATAATATTATCAAGAAATGAGGAGAAAAACAAACAAAATTTCCACAAAACCACACGCCCCCTCCGCCTGATGCAACCCCCAACAATCTAATGCCACCCACCCATAATCTAATCAGCCCCGAGCCCCAATCATCGAGCAATATAATGTCTAAGAGAGAGAAATGAAGAACATTAGAAAAAACAATTTATCCCTCCGTAAGTGCTTTCAATGCTTCCACGCCAACTTGCAGAACCTCGGGGTTTCGAGTCCCACGGAGAGAGTCCCTGATCAAATCAATCGCACCCTTTCTCCGGAATCTTTCCGTATACTCTGGCTTTTGACAGACCAAGTTCCTAACACAAACAACACCCCTGTGCCTCATTTCTTCGTTTTCCTCAATAGCCATCCCAAGGAGGGTGTCCAGACCTTTCTCCCTCCTCATGATTGCTTCACAGGCCTTGTCCCATTCTGTCAGCATAGCTAATGCCCCACCTGCTGCTCTCCGAGTCGCTAAGTCCTCTGCGTCTGCAAGCGCAAGTAGCACGTGGAGCCGGTTACTCGCAGTTTTAGAACCGTCGGCAAACTTAGCAACTCCTGTGGGGGAAGCCATGAGGTTGCATAGTAGTTCAATTGAAGCTCTTTGAACCATGATGTTGTTCGAAAGCAAAGTTTCCTCAATTTTAGACCACCCAACGCGGATAATCAAATCCCGGGTTGAATCATCGGTTGAAGCGAGATTGGTGAGAGCGAGAAGGGATTCAAAAACAGGTAACAGATCGTTCTGCTCTTCGTTGGTTTCGAGTAGGGCTAGGAGTGGTCTCACGGCTGAAGCGGCAGGCAGCTGCGACCCGAAAACGTGGGATGGATTTGTAGAGACCAACACTCGGGCTAACGCATGGGACGACGACAGTTTAACCTTCCGATCCTGTTCGGAGTCACCGGTGACCGATGCGCAGAACTGCAAAAGTAACCTAACACCGCCTTGCTGAGCCACTAGTCCCCGATGCTTCTGATTCTTTGAAAGTGACAGAAATATACTAGAGATAATGGTGACAGCACTGGGGGATACCCTCTTACTGCAAGCTACCAAGACGGGGACGACACCCGCTCCTAAAAGGACTTTGCATCTCATTGTAACTTTCTCATCTTTATCCGCCGGGTCAGATTCGAGCTTAGCTTGCGGCGTGGAATTTGCGTAATTCCTTAGTTGAGCAACCCTCTTTTGTTCCTCTGATAATGACGACAAATAGCCCGTGAGGTTGGCTACTACTGTGAGGCCTCCGTACATGACAGGCGACTTCCCAACCGAATCTTTTAGTGTCTCTAAAAGTCTTTGTAAAAATTCCTTGTCCTCCGCCAGTGACTCCTTGACAGATGGCTTCAAAGTGGCATAGGCCAATCCTTCCATAGCCGAATTCCTTGATTCAACATCGTCCTTAAGCATCATCTCCCGGAATACAGCAGCAAGCTCGTCGATGCCTCTCGGCGCGACCCCAGGATCTCCGCTCCCATAACGAACTTTTGCCAAAATCGTAGAGGCAATGCCTTTGAGGCTTTCGCCGCCCCGAATAACAGCTTCAAGATACGCCTCGCAGTGTACAGCGATCGCAGCACGACAGGCTTTGTCGACACAAGCAGCGCTCATCATCTCCAAAACCGCCCGCTCAACATCCGAAGGCCGACCCTGAAGTGATGGTACGAGTTCTTCCATAAATCCTTCCGTCAAGAGCAACCCTGCGACAACCTTCGGTACGAGAGGGAAAATAGCGGCAGCAGCAGAGAATGCAATCCGAAGATCGTCATCCGAGTCGGCAGCTAGTCGTGAGGAAATGAACTTTCCCAACATACTACCTGCAGTGCTCTCATCTGTTTCAACGAATCTAGCAGTAGCAAGTGTAGCATGAGAGCGCAAGTCATCAGAGGATCGAATGTCGAGCATGGAAAGGACCCGCTCCAGAGAGGCCTGGCCAATGAACGAGCGAAGCTCCGTAGTATGTGTAGCTAACAGTCTGGCAATAGAGCGAATAGGCCACAGACCGATCTCACCAGATTCAGTATTGAGTGTTTCCAAAAACAGCTTGAAACAATCCTTTATCGATCTTTTCCTCCTCGCTTCCGATTCCCATGCAGCAGGATCGAGCAAAGTCACTACCAACCCATCAATAGCTTCTCCCCCGATTTCTGCAAGCGTCTCAAACATCTCCTTTGTATTTTCACCGACAGAATCCGCTAAGTGTTCCCTCCCACCCCCACTAGCACGCAATATCTCGCCCAGGACTTTCCCACCGATAGGCAAAGGGATACTTTTCGCGCGCGCCAATAGCAGCTCGATGCATTCCGTAGCAGTTATGGTTTGAAAATTCGAGCTTGGGTCCTTGAGTAAACGTAGTGCATTCTCACCGGCAGCCACATCACCCTCGACAACAAATTTCTGACAAAACTTTGACAAGGGGTTAACAGCCTGGTCCTTCTGGAAGCTGTGGAAGGCTGCAAGGACGTTTGCGTTTTTCG
>Ga0307510_10007332_pt1 | contig 13136 bp, 16 predicted proteins | sample 12_EM_MG_FD_207224 | JGI IMG/M metagenome (GOLD analysis project Ga0307510, IMG submission 207224) | Populus trichocarpa ectomycorrhiza microbial communities from riparian zone in the Pacific Northwest, United States - 12_EM | ecosystem: Host-associated > Plants > Roots > Unclassified | place... | reverse complement strand
CCGATAACGTCAAATCACCTGGACACTGACCAACCCTGTCCAGGCTTCATTTTTGGTGCCGAAGCTCTCTCCATCGTCGCGCATACTGTGACCAAACTGCTCCGGCATGACTCGCAAATCATATATTTATTGGATCGTGGGTGATATAATTAAGTCCGTGCCAACGCTCGCAAAAAGCTGAATCATTGCTGCTGCTGCCTAGCTGTTATTGGCGACGCAGGTCGCTTGTACGTCTCCCCGGACGTTATCCCCGTCTATCGCTCTTTACTTCCAAAGGCATCGATCATAACGCCCAATTGGTTCGAAGTCGAGTAAGGTTTTTTTGGCTAATCGGTTATCCGAGACGTTGCACGACTCAACCACGTTGGCCAGGGTGCTCACCGATACCAAAATCGAAGACTGCGCATCGCTGCGCAAGGCGCTCACGATGCTTCACGAAACCTATTCTGTTCCAAATGTCGTAATAAGTTCTATTCCCATGGAGCCGTGGCTGAAGGCCTTGACCCCACCACATATCCGCTCTCCGATCAGCGATCAAGGACAGTCGTTGCTCTGCCTGGCATCGGTCCGTGCAGCCAACGCCGGTCACAACGCCACGCGCTTGTCGACAGTCTACGCCGGCTGTATACCGTTCATCTCGGGGTACTTCTCCGGCGTCGGCGATCTCTTCTCCGCGCTCGTCCTTGGCCACTACCACCCCCCACCGTTAGAAAATGGCACAAGTGCTTCGCCATTGCCATCACCGTCGCCACCGTCGCCATCGCCGCCGCCGCCGCCGCCGCCGCACGAGTCCTTGCTGTCCTCCCTTCCGCCTCTCACACGTGCCGTTTCGCTCGCATTGACCAAAACGCACGCCATACTCCGCCTGACGGAAAAGCACGCGTCCTCGCTACCCCCGGACGAGCGCACGACCACGGACGACGAACTAGACAAGAAGGACCCCGAGCGGCGCATTCGGCGCATGCGCGGCCGCGAGCTGCGTCTCGTCCAGGGCCGGAAGATCCTTACTGGCGAGGCTATGGGCGAGCCGAGATTGCTTAGAGAGTGGGAGGATTTCTGGGGACCCAATTGATGCGTAGGAGCGAGGCATCTACGTACGCCGGGATATATATCAGACAGAAGTGCGAGAGTTTTCCATATCTAGAATAATAGAGCGCGTAGCCTAGTGCCATAGATCGGTACTGAGACATTGACACGACTTGTAACTTGGGCTAATTCCTTGCGTCAAACGAGGGGCCCTCACCTACGAAAAGAAACAAAAAAGCGTAAAACAATTCGTGATCATTATACAGGTACATCCCGTCGACACGCACGGACCCAGTCTTTCTAGTTTTCTCCACGACCTAATTTGTCCAAAGCACGTACACCCTGCTCGTACCACTCGTCTCTTGACACCCAAAATTCTTCTCGTCCCTTCATAATATCGGCTAAAACTGCGCCACCGAGGAAGACCATGTGCTTCCGGCGCGGGGGATCCTCGATACGAATCTTGAATTTCTGGGAGTGACAGACAGCAACGATCAAAAAAAGATGGACAAACAAAAGCAAGCGAAGAATGAAAAAAAACAAAAACGCACGTTCAAACGCGTAGGGTCGCCGTTGAGCACGCGCGTGAGGTACAGCTGCTTCATCTCCTTTTCTAGACGGCTCGGGAGGCCGGGGTACATGCTCGAGCCACCAGAGAGGACGATGTGCTTGTACAGCTCCGCGCGGATGTCCACCGCCGCGTTCTGGATCGTATCGAAGAGCATCTCTGCGACGCCCGGCTGCTCGATGTCGACCAGGTGTGGCTGGAACATACACTCGGGCGCCTCGAAGCGCTCAGAAGCGACTTTGATCGTCCGACCGTCGGGCAGCTAGAAGCGGCGTCGAAGCGCCGAAATGTCAAATCACGGAGCGATGAGGGGGTGGGACAAAGTGTGTGGCTGCTCACTGTGTAGCTCTCCACCAACGTGGTGGTCTCTTCCGCCAGCCGGGTGTCCATATCGAGATCATAACTTAGCACAGAGAAGCATTTTAAGGGTTCTCGCGCAGAGATAGAAAGTGTTTTTTTTTGCGCACCTGACGTAGCAAAGCTTCTCCTTGATCTCCCGGACGGTCTCAAAGTCGGCCGTGCGGTTGAAGGCGTACCCGCGCATGAGGAGGAGCTTGATCAGATACCGCGTGACGTCGCGCCCGGCGATGTCAAGTCGCCCCGTGAGGTGCGGGAGCGCAAAGCCGTCGTATACGGGCACGATGTGCGTCACACCATCGCCAGAGTCGACCACGACGCCCGTCGTCAAGCCTGTATCGTGTCCGGGTTACTTCATTCAACGATGCCTCATCAAAGACGAAAGGGGAGGGGGATTGGGGGGAGGAGGAGAGAAAGACAAAACAAAACAAAAAAAAGGTGCACCTTGCGCATAGAGGGTGAGCACGGCCTGAATGGCAACGTACACCCCCTGAAATCCATACTCCTCAAACATGACCTGACACATCCGCTGCCTGTTCGCCTTGGGGTTCATAGGCGGCTCGGTGAGCAACACCTTGCGCCCCCGCGGGTCGACGCGGAGCTTCTCCGCGAACGTGTAATCCCACAGGTACTTCATGTCCTCCCAATTCCGCACGATCCCGTGCTCCATCGGTTGCGTGATCTGCAGGTAGTTCCGCAGCGCCGCCGCCTCGTCACCCACCATGATGTCCTTGATGATCGCGTCCCCGACGCGCTCCTCCGCCCGCAGGATCGGCCGTCCTATCACGGATGGGAAAACTGGATTTGAGGGTTTTTTTGTTTGTTATTATCAGTTATTATTTGTGGAGGGGAGGGAGATTTCCTCGTTGGGTAGAGGGATTGTGCTCACCGTGCTCGGGAAAGTTGGAGCCAGCATAACCGACTTTGACGAACTGTACGAACGTAAGATCTCAGGGGCGTCAACGCTGATCGTCGAATGTCGGATGCTTACACCAGTTCCATTATCAACCACCAGAGGTGCTGAGGAGTCCATGTTGTCGAGTGACTGTTTAAATTGAAGGATCGTAGCCGCAGCTCTGGAGTGATTAGAGGGCTTTGCGGCGGTGATCGGGGTACTTCGCACTCAGATCGGTCCAGGGCTGCAGCGGTCTGTTTGTGTATATTCAGACTACTGTCATTTAAGTCAAAATAGTAATAATCAATGTAACAGCAACACCATGAACCGGTGGGTATCGACAATGTACGTGGCTTGTTAGGCGCAGGCGGTGTCAGATGATACAAAGATCAAACAGAAAAGTGGCCCGGCACCGCCGTTGAGTACTCACGCCTTGGAAACGCTTGTTCTAAGTGGCCCATCATGAAGAAAGCAAGAACGTAAAAAACATCAGGTAAATATTGTAGAAAGTCCAGCCCCGCCACCAGGGATAGGGAAAAAGGAACGACACTGTGGCTGAGGCACAGACCATAATACACGGGGGTCGTGCCACGCCCCAAAGAATATAGCACCTGGCCAACCGAACAGTTGCAGTTACCGGAAAGTGTGCAACTGACAACTCAAATGCCGCCATACGCGTCCTCTTCATCATAGAGAGTGTAAACGGTATCGCGCCTGCCAGGTTCGGCATCGGCCTTGGCTTCATGGGGTATAACGGTTGGTTGAGCCTGCGTGGGGGAAGAATTGGCAAGTGGGCTGCTCTTGTGCTTCAACCCTGCAGGGGGTGGGGTGCGCGTGTCTGAAAATTCAACGCTGAATGGCGAGGGGGTCTCACGAGCGCTCAGCGGAACGGGGAACTCGAGCGACGCGACGGGAGAAAAGGAGCGTTCGGGGACGTGTATCTCCGGCAGGGTCGGCGGAGTAGATGAGATGCGCATATTGTCGTATAAAACAGGCGTGGGCAGAGGCACTTCGGTGTCCAATTCATGAGAAGCATCGACATCCGGTTGTTGGGTACCAGGATCAGCGAAGGGAGACTCAGTAGGCGCTTTCTGTTCCTGCGGCGGGAGGTCGGCCTGGGGGGTAAGTATCTGAACATTGGGTGCATTAACCCGAGGCCCGTCTGGGGTGGGGACCATAACTGAGGACATGGGGGTGCGAAGCTTCTCGGTGATGTCTGCGTACTGCGCAGCTTGGAAGGGGGTCACGCTAGAACGCGAAAGATCGACATAATGAGGATCGGAAGCATCCGGAGCTGAGACGACTGGACTGTGCGGTCCACTGGTGACTGAGTTTTGACGGACCACTGCGGCTTGATCCATACCACTCGATGGCTCCCTAGTAAGAGCCGGAGGGGGAAGAGTCGGACTGGCTGGGGACGGCGGGTCATGGTAGTCAGGCACACTCGAAACCGGTGAAGTCATGACGTCCCGTGCATAAGGAGAGATGAATGGATTGGCCGAGGTTGGGGACATGACGTCGCCAGGAGAGAACGAAGGTTGACCATATTGCATCGCACCGTAGCCGGTCGCATAACCATTATTAGGATACATATTGGGTTGTGGTTGGCGGGAAAGCATGGATGGCGAGTTATTCAGGTGGCGTTCAATCATGGTTGGAGGACGGGGAGAGCCAGGACCCATAGCATTGTAAGGTCGGACAAGCTCGGGCTCATCTGGAATGATGGCGGACTGCCTAACGGCGGCAGGGCGATTCCAGATTTCTTCAGCCAATGCTTCGTCTTCGTTACGGCGACATTTCCTCTGATCAAAATTATAAGTTATGGTAGTGCAGGAAATAATTGTATGTGGGACGAACCAGGAAGTAGACAGTGGCAAACACGATACCGGCAGTTCCGAGGATAGCTGCAATAATACCACCAGCAATAATGCCACCACTGACACCACCGACGGGAGACGAGGTGCTAGTTGAACTAGGACGGGCCGAGGTTCCATTGGCTGGCTGATTAGAGACGGTCTGAAAGAACGTTCTGGTGGATGCTGGAGTAGACGAAAACAGGGGCTGAAAGGGCGTTCAGAACTTTGAGTGAAAAAAGAGTCGAGGCATGGCCCACCGTTGTTGTTGTAGGCGCCGCCGGGATGACCGGTGAGATACTAGAATCAGTGGAAGTGGTCGAAGTTGAGGTCGACGTTGAGGACGATGGCGACGGAGACGGAGACGGCGCCAAGGGAGGATCTGATGACGAAGAGGTGGTAGTGGTAGCTGACGTGGTGTCAGCCGACAATCACAGAAGGCAAAGAGAGATGCATACAAGGCTGATCTGTGGAGGAAGGTTCCACAGGAATCGCGGTCGGAAAATCGGTGGGTGCAAAAGTAGCGACAGGATTAGGGTCGGCAGACGTAGATTCTTGGCTAGGATTAAAGGTGTCCACAGGATTGGAGCCATCCCCGTTCCCATTCCCTTTCCCATTCCCGGTTCCATCGCCATTGCCAACGCCTTGCCTCAAATGTAAAGCGGCGTGAGGATGGCGTCTCCTGGGATTGGTGATATGGGACATGATTTTTCGAAGAAAAGAAGGAAAGAAAAAAGAGGGAAAATAGAAAAGAATGTGTGAGGATAGACAAAGACGGGAACGAAGGAGTAAAAGGCAACGACCGACGGTTTGTCGAATAAATCTACCAACGGATGACTAATCCGGTCACTTTTCTCCGATGTTTTCTCCGCTTCCGCACAAGGGTAAAACAGACATATTTCCGTAGTCACTCCTTTCATTAGCTCACTGCTCTCGCGCCGTTTTTCTTCATCGTGTGTACAACTACACCCGGAGCATCTCCACTTTTCCTACTTCGACATTACCTCAAATGTAGTTCCAGACGGGCGTCAATGCCTTCGCTTGTCGCAATGGCGACCCCCATACAGTATTCTCTGATGTATTCTCTGATGACGATTTGATCACCACCCATTGATGTTCTCGTCGCTCATTCCTTCCACTTTGCGCGCTCCCTGCACCGCATGACAACGCAGCCCCGCTTGCCTGTGTCCCCTCCATCCCTCCGTTCGGTATTTTTCCTCTCCACAATCCCCGCGTTCCCGCTTACCAGATTGATGGTCAGATCGTCTCTATTATCGAGAACACCGACTCTCGTATCTCGTATCTCCCCTCAGTCTGCAACAATACGGGGGCTCTTCCATCCTCATCATGTGCGGCTCCGTGGTACGTGGAACTTTTGTACAAATACTCATCTCGCTCTAGGGTATTGATCCGCACCGTCCACCTATTTCAGGCAGGTAGTGAACCTCACTGGCGCCTCGAGTGGTACCGTGACATCTACCTTTGGGCCTACCACTGCAGGTGGTAATCTCATCCCTCAACTCTTCCTCGTCCTTCGCGGTACCTCCTTCGTTCTCACCACCTCTCCGCTCTCGAATGCTACCGCCAATGTTACCGTTTTGGCCTCTCCCTCAAATGTGTTCGTCTCGACGACCTTTGACTCGTCTGCTGGCAGTATTTCAACTGTCAATCTACCGTCTGACGAGGACGTCACCCTCGCGGTAACATATATGCAGTCTTCGGACGGTGAGCCAACGAGGCTTGATATTGATTCGGTCATTGTCCGCAGCCCGAACAGCAGGTGAGTCCCGATCGTTGTGATATTTTTTCGAACGTCGTTGACATGTGCCATCGCTCAGAGAGACGTCCTTGACTTCGACACCCCTTCCCTCGTCGAGCTCATTGCCATCTTTCATCATCCCTGCCCCTTCCACATCAACTGCTACGTCTCTACCACAGTCTTCGTTAGCTCAACCGAAAGGGACCATTGTCGGAGAATCCCTCGCGGGATTTTTTGGCCTCGTTCTCATCCTTATCTCCGCATACGTATTGTACAGGTGGAGACGCCGGAGAAGGCTGTGGTCCGCGGAGGTCCTCGAGATGGGTGCGAGAGATAAGGAGATAATGACGGGAAGCTAGCCATTCAATATCTTTTATTTTTATTTTTGCGGTCTGGATGAGCGAGCAACTCTCTCACCCTATTCTTGGTCATTTCAACGTTGTTTCATGCGCAGCATTCACGTATGTAGTACAGTACATCAGAGCGTATAGTAGTAACGAAGTAACGAGTCTCGTCCTTAACACTCTTGGCATCTCGGCATCTGACGTGGCCTCGGGCCGCTTAATGCCGGTTGATTTCCTGCCTGGAATGGGTGTTCCTTGTTACAGAATGTCACCCCGAGACCGAGAAGCAGACAGAATAGCATCAGCACAGCAAACTCTAGACGGTATGCAATAATCTCCTTTCGTATTCTCATATGCACATCGTGAACTTGGCCCTTTCAAAGTTCTCTACGACATGTCCCAGCTCCTTGGAACCCAACTCGACAAGGAGACACTGGCGACATGCATTGGAATGATCGAGAGTGGCGTTAATCCTGAGGCGTTAGCGGTCAGTCTCTGGCTCTTTCTATCAAGCTGAGTCATTGTATCAAACCTTCCATATCAGGCTGTGATACAAGAACTGAGGAGAGAGGGCGCTGCCATTGCAGCGAGAACGAATGCGGTCGATGATGGAAGGCAGTCTCGTGGAGCTGGAGCAGGGAGATGATTATTAGTCAGCATGTGAGGTGTGGCGTGAGAAGTTAATGCCGAATTTGGTCATACGTTGCCCTGTCCCTTGACCTTTGCTGACTCGCCCTACTCGACTACATACTCTACCACAACTTCACACCATGTCCGCACCAAACTCGCCTCGGCTAGTCGACTCCTTCTCAGTTCCAAAAGATGTCCTCAGGGAATTCGAAGAAATGGCCGAGGAGGAGAACGTTGATCCTTTCGCCGAGACTGCCTCAAAGCGACAGATCGCTGCTCGTCAATCCGACTATCACAACCGGCGGTTTAATCGCGTAGCAAACGAAAGCGTGGATGCGTTCTCTCAAAAGGAAGATGGTCAATCCGCGGAAGGTGGTTACAAGGAAGCAATGAGACTGCAGAGACTCGAGAAGGAGGAGCAACGCGTACGTAGGGCCATCGAGGAGAAAGAGAAGCGGGAGCAGGAAGAGGATAAAGAAAAGATGGATCTCGACCGGACACCCCCCGCCGCTGAACTCGAGGCCGCAGAGAAGGAGCTCGCTGCAGCCCAACCCCAAGAGACAAGACGCAAGCGCCGGTGGGACGTTCCAGAGCCGGCTGAGAAGGAGAAAGTTAGTGGAGAATGGTCTCAAGAAGCTCTCGAGTCCTCGGCACCCAAAAAGCGGCGCTCTCGCTGGGACGCAACACCGGCCGACGTCGCCGAGACACCGAAACGCTCTCGCTGGGACCAAACGCCAGCTGCCTCCGGCCAGGATACACCTATGGTCCCCATCATCATGAATGCGCCAGGTATCATGATGGAGGATAAGCATAATCGCTACCTTAGCGACGAGGAGCTCGATGCAGTCCTTCCAGCGACGGGCTATGTCATCGTAACACCGCCGCCAGGGTATGCTCCTCTCATCGCTCCGAGGAAACTCATGGCGACGCCTCTCCCAGACGCCGGCGGTTTCCATATCCAAGAGGGCTCGGATGCTGCCGCCGCCGCCGCCGCTGCCGGCCTCGCTCCTGAATTACCCACAGAAATCCCCGGCGTAGGTAACCTTGCGTTCTTCAAGCCCGAGGATGCGCAATACTTTGCCAAGATTCTCAAAGAGGAGGACGAGACGGAGTTGTCGGTCGAGGAGATGAAAGAACGCAAGATCATGCGCTTGCTGCTCAAGATCAAGAACGGCACGCCGTCTGTCCGTAAGACCGCATTGCGCCAGATCACGGACAAAGCCCGCGACTTTGGAGCCGGGCCGCTCTTTGATAAAATTCTACCTTTGCTCATGGAGCGAACCCTCGAAGACCAGGAGCGTCATTTACTTGTCAAGGTCATCGACCGAGTCCTCTATAAGCTTGACGACCTCGTACGTCCATACGTACACAAGATCCTCGTCGTCATCGAGCCACTCTTGATTGACGAGGATTACTATGCGCGTGTCGAGGGCCGCGAGATCATATCAAATCTCTCCAAAGCAGCAGGCCTGGCCCACATGATCTCGACTATGCGACCTGATATCGACCATGCCGACGAGTATGTGCGTAATACGACTGCCCGCGCATTCTCCGTGGTCGCATCAGCTCTCGGCATCCCTTCCCTACTCCCATTCCTTAAAGCCGTCTGCCGAAGCAAAAAATCGTGGCAGGCGCGACACACCGGCATTCGTATCGTGCAGCAAATCGCGATCATGATGGGTTGCGCGGTACTTCCTCATCTACGGAATTTGGTCGATTGTATTGCCCACGGTTTGTCAGATGAGCAGCAAAAAGTCCGGACCATGACTGCACTGGGCCTTGCTGCCCTCGCCGAAGCTGCCGCGCCTTACGGTATCGAGTCGTTCGACAACGTTCTCAAGCCGCTCTGGTTAGGTATCCGTCTGCACCGTGGCAAAGGCCTTGCGGCGTTCCTCAAGGCTATCGGCTTCATTATTCCCCTCATGGACCCCGAATATGCGTCCTATTACACCAAGGAAGTCACGGTCATCCTCATCCGCGAGTTCCAAACGTCCGACGAGGAGATGAAGAAGATCGTGCTGAAGGTCGTCAAGCAGTGCGCTTCGACTGAGGGTGTCACCGCCGCGTACATCAAACAAGACATCCTCCCGGACTTCTTCAAGTCGTTCTGGGTGCGCCGTATGGCGCTCGACCGGCGCAATTACAAGCAAGTAGTCGAGACGACGGTCGAGCTAGCGCAGAAGGCGGGTGCATCCGAGATCATCGGTCGCATCGTGAACGAGCTCAAGGATGAGGCGGAGCCATACCGCAAGATGGTGATGGAGACCATCACAAAGGTCATCGCGTCTCTCGGCGCCTCGGACATCGACGAAAAGCTCGAGGTTCGCCTCGTCGACGGCATCATCTATTCCTTCCAAGAACAGACGACGGAGGACCAAGTCATGCTCGACGGATTCGGCACCGTCGTCAATGCCCTCGGCATCCGCGTCAAGCCGTATCTCACCCAAATCGTGTCGACGATTCTGTGGCGGTTGAACAACAAGAGTGCGAAGGTGCGACAGCAGGCGGCAGACCTCACCTCGCGTCTCGCTATCGTCATCAAGCAGTGTGGCGAGGATCAGTTGCTGAGCAAGCTTGGCTTGGTGTTGTTCGAGCAGTTGGGAGAGGAGTACCCAGATACGCTTGGCAGTATCATCGCGGCTGAAGGTGCAATTGCGAATGTCGTTGGTATGACGCAAATGAACCCTCCAGTGAAGGACCTCCGTAAGTACTTGGCTTCGAATTTTGGACAAATGTTCCTTTCATTAACCCCGTCCACTCTAGTTCCTCGAATGACCCCCATTCTACGTAACCGTCATGAAAAGGTGCAAGAAGCATCCATTAACTTGATTGGTCGCATTGGTAAGCATCATGTTTGGTTCTTGCTGCAAGTTTCTTTGCTGATCGACTGATTGCGTTTAGCTGATCGTGGCGCTGAATTCGTGCCAGCCCGCGAGTGGATGCGTATCTGTTTCGAGCTCCTAGACCTCCTCAAGGCACACAAAAAGGGCATCCGGCGTGCGGCCGTCAACTCATTCGGCTACATCGCCAAGAGTCTGGGTCCACAAGACGTGCTTTCAGTCCTGCTGACAAACCTGCGCGTGCAGGAGCGGCAATCCCGCGTCTGCAGCACCGTCGCCATCGCGATCGTTGCGGAGACATGCGGGCCGTTTACCTGCATTCCCGCGATCCTGAACGAGTACCGCACGGCAGAGCTGAACGTGCGCACGGGCTGTCTCAAGGCGCTCTCCTTCGTGTTCGAGTACGTCGGGCCGCAGTCGGCCTACTACGTCGACTCGGTCGTGACGATGCTCGAGGACGCGCTGACGGACCGAGACCTCGTGCATCGACAGACTGCCAGCACGATCGTCAAGCACCTCGCGCTAGGCGTTGCGGGACTCGGCTGCGAAGACTCGATGATGCACCTCATGAACCTCGTATGGCCTAATTGCTTTGAGACGTCGCCGCACGTCATCGGTGCCGTTATGGAAGCCATCGAGGCGATGCGCGTCACGCTCGGCCCGGGCATCCTCCTCTCTTACGTCCTCCAAGGACTCTTCCACCCAGCGCGCAAGGTCCGCGAGGTAAGCACACCTCATTTAGCTATGTAGGATATCACTGGTGTTCATGCGCTTACTTTCGAAATAGGTCTACTGGCGCATCTACAATGCGCTGTACCTGGGTGCGGCCGACGCGCTTGTGCCCTTCTACCCTGATGTATCGGAGCTCAGCGAGGGCAAGAATGTATATGCCAAGCACCCGATGCAGATGTTTGTGTAGATTCGGTTATGGGTTTGAAGGGTTCGGTCGGTGGCCCTCCGTTTTGTGCGGGACCTAAATCAGCCGTTTGTTGCTCGTTCATGCGTTCATGTGCATTCATCTCAAAAGTTTCTTTATGGCTGTCCTGTTATTATTCAGTTCTCTACGATTACTGTAAAACCTAACACGATTTCATCCTTGTTTCTCCCGATCTACTCTTCGTGCAATGCATCAGACATCAGCAAGTTATAAGTTATCAATGGTCCATGACTGCACGTGACGACCCCCAAGTACACGTGAGGGATGGCACGCGTCGCGCGCATATATACATCCTCCATCGATGAGTCCGACGACTCCAGTGATGTGAGTCGTTTTATTTTTATTATTTACCATCCATCGTTAGCACCTCACCCACTCTGCATCAGGACGAAGACGATTCGGATGAGGACGAGCACCCTCGAAGCATTGTACCGCGCAAACGTGCCAAAAGAAGTGTCCCATCAAAGGACGACGACGACGACGACGACAACGATCGACGCAAATCACGTCGCATTTCGTTCGACGATGCGCTCTCCGAGTTAGCGGACGCCTTGCGACGTTGCGCAGAGGCATTGAGGAACGCCGCCGCCGCCGCCGACGAGATTGCGGCGATGGCCCGTTTGGCGGACTCGGAACGTGCTACCTATGCCGCTGCGATCGACGCCTTGGTGGAACACGGAGGTCTCTCCGAACATGACTTGGGCGATGCAAGAGACCTCTTTAAGGAGGATCCAAGGGTACCGCAAGTGTACATGGCCATCGAAGGCGAGGCGGTGCGTGGGTGCTATCTCCGAAAGCAGCTCGCCATCTACCGCACAAAAATGTGCAACGATGGGAAGTCTGGGTGATGAACTGGACAGCCTTTCTTGAAACTCTTATCCGTGCTTCACACGCATACAACTTCGGATAAATAGGTGTTCTTACATGCATTCTCGACCTCAATTTTTGGCTGACGTCTCTCGTGTTGACTTTTTCCCGATCCCACTTTAGAGTGCCAAATTCTTGCTGTGAAGGTTCACCAGACGGTAAGACACATCCGTTCGCTGGTCGCGGTCGCCACTGGGAAACGAGAAGTCCTCTCCGAATGTTCCATTTACTTGCGGTGGTTGATCAGGAGTGTTGTTTCGGTCTTACGTACAGATAGTATGTCCCCGTAAAAATGTATGGTTGACAGTCAACAATGGGGTTTCTACACCACGACAGGCGAGGAGGAAAAAGACAAAAGAAGTGTAAAGCAGGGCAGAGCAGACAAAGCTACCTTTATCCCGTGAGACCTGGGGGAAACCCGGAAAAGTCCGCCTGGTCTTGGATGGGTCGTCCACCCATCGAGTACGATACTCGCAGACGGAGTCGGATATTGGCCTACATGGGATAAAAGGGGGGGCAATGAGTCGCAGCTCGTGGATTTCATATTGAGGACGGTCAAAGGGAAAGAGGGGGTTGGGAAACTAAGCTTATACTTACACCCACTGGCGCGGTGACGCGCATTTGCTGCGTTTCTGTCGCCCCAGGGCTGACATCCTGACGCGACATGGGCTGCATTTGCAACTGTTGCGTCTGTAGCGGTAGAAAATAGATCATCGTCAGCAGTCCGCACCTCTTTGACACAAAGACAGGGACCGCTCTAACGGCGGCCCCAGCTCAAATTCCAGCTGCCATGCTGTACTTACCTTGGGCACCGCGACTTGGAAGTTCAGGTTGGTGACGGTGATATTCCCCTTCACTTGGAAGCGCGCGAGGATGTCCACCACGCCCGGTTGCGTTGACGATTGCGGGGTCAAAGAGATGACGAGATCGTTCTTGTTGTATACTGGGTAGGACGGTAATTGTGGTGGTGCGGCGGGCTTGGGCGGAGGCGCTGCGGGGGTGGCGGATGAAGCCAGGTCGAACAAACTCGCCACAGTTGTCGCCGCGGCCTGTGGCGGAG
>Ga0307510_10007331_pt1 | contig 13138 bp, 9 predicted proteins | sample 12_EM_MG_FD_207224 | JGI IMG/M metagenome (GOLD analysis project Ga0307510, IMG submission 207224) | Populus trichocarpa ectomycorrhiza microbial communities from riparian zone in the Pacific Northwest, United States - 12_EM | ecosystem: Host-associated > Plants > Roots > Unclassified | place... | reverse complement strand
TTGAAAGAAATGAACGATGCGTTCACGGCGAGGTTAGCAGGCTTGTCTGGTGCTGCACCGTCCCCCCGAACAGGCGGAGGTATTAGGAGTGGACCCAACAGCAGGGATAGGAACGCATCCCGCGAGAAGTCACTGACGGCGAGGGGTACCATCCCACCCGAAATTTATGATCCGCTGTCGGTTGTGGGGGCTGTGAGGTTGCAAGCCCGCCGTAGCAGCATGGGAAGCGTCAGAAGTGGGCTGAGTATTGGTTCTGAGGAGGTGATTGGGAAGTTGGAACTGGAGGATAAGACAAAGAGCAAAGGAACGTGAACCAACTCGCTTTTTCTCTTCCGCCTTCCTTGCCTCCCTGGTATGTCACGTTACGATTCCATGCTTCTCCACTTCTGGGTTACGTCGTTGGTCTATTTTCGTGGGTTTGTTCTCTTTGGATAATTTTTGACCTTTTTACCAACTTCGACTTTTCGTGTTCGTAGATCCAGCCACCCCTTTTAATCCCCTTCCTCGGCCGGCCCTCCACCCTCATCACCAACATCATCCACCATATGCCCCCATCCATTCTTGGTTTACTTGGGATCCATGATCACTTTAGCTATCTATTTGACTCTCGGGCGTCCATCTCCGCAGATTTTGGCGATCCAAAGGTCGTTAATTTTACTCGTAAACCCTCATCCATTTTCTCCATTCCTCATTCGATCCGTACCTCCTCATCTGTATTCTCTCCGCTCAGTCTCCATTCTCCCATTTTGTCTCTCCTGTTTCATATGTAGCACGTACACTTGTGTTTTGGCAGCTCTTTCTCCACAATCGTTGCATGTCGACTATCCCCCATATACAATATATTTACTGCTCATCAGTAGTGTCCCTTGCTGCGACGAGGCATACAAACAACAGATGATTCGAATTCGCCAGAGTTTTCTAGTCATGTATCATACAACGAGGCGTGAAAGATGAAGCAAAGAGAAAGATAGACATCCTTTCGATCAATATTTTCCGGCTCCATCCCCCTCATCACGTCAGTATTCAGTATTTGGGCCCGGGTTACGCAGGTCTGGTGGTGATGAAGTTTGCTAGATATTCGACCAGCCTTGAAGTCTCTTCTCCAACTGGCCGGATCCACTCTGCCGGCAGCGAGAGCCCGTACTGAAACCGAACGTACGTCAGAAATGAGGTGCGGGATGCATAACGTCAAGGGCTCAAACTCACGGTTCCGGTGTCTCGGAGATGAATCGCATAAGAGTATTTGATGCCCCTTCTTTGATACATCCAGTCGAGAGCGTTTCCGGGGGCGCTAGAAGAGTGAATCGAGTCAGCATTATGAAATCTTCTGGGGGTGTGATATCGGGGAGTCATACGGGTAAAGTTGTGAACATAGGCTCCCAGTGGTGTATGGGACTGCGTGGGCCCTGCTGATGGCGGACGCAGCGCCAGAGGCAGCCTCCAGCTGGTCTTCCGCATCTTTCGGTACTCGTTTGCATGAGAACGAGTAAGGGGATGAGACTGATTGAGCCATGGAGTTCAGTCGATCTGACGGAGGTAGTTTCGTTCGGAACCACTAACCCATTTGGCCGTAGCTCCGGAGATCTAAAAACACTCTGAGATGAGGGAGGGTCCAGACGAAGTTGGCAATGTTATTCGTCTCGGGGGTCTGGAAGGGTCGACTCCCTGCATACCAGTGGCCGCAAGCGCCTTCGTTGTCATCGCTAGTCGGTTTCCATTTGTATTCCTGTGGTCACCGGATAAGCGGTCGCGTCACATCTTCGTCAAGGTCGACGGTGTGACTTACCCAGTTTCTATTCATATCGATGCCGACACACTTGTCGCCCGGCGAGAGATGTTGTCGGGTCTTGTACCTGGGATACACTCGTTAGCATCGTGATGATTGTTATCACGAGGAAGAAAAGACATAATACCAGAAACGATCATAGGTCCATGTGTATTGGTACCCGTCAGGATTGGCGACTGGTATGATATAAAAGTCCTGTAAATCGGGATTAGTTTGGTCACACGACCACTCAACAGTGCTAGCCATACATGTTTGTGGAGAAGGCCTTCTAACGAGTAGTGTTCCGTGGGGTCTGCGACGAGCGCATGGGCGAGGTACAAAGCTGTAGAGACTGCGATCCACTAAGTAGGAGGGGCGGGATTAATGATTGTACGTGAGCCGGAGGCCTCGCGGAAAACGTACCTCTCTAGCGTGTTGCGCCCCCAAGATAACCACAGCGCTCTTCTGTCGTGTGGACGCCGCGCCTTCTCCATTCGGAACAAGGGTTTTGTTTGAGATTTTCAATACAGCCATTTCCCGTTGTTCTGAGGTGCGGCCGATACTGACGACCTCCATCAAGTTTGGATGTTCGTCAGCCAGGTCAAAGATGAAGTCCTGGATCTCTGGAAGCGGGTGGTACGAAGAATGGAAGGCCGAGGTCGAGAACGACGTATTCCAACCCGATGTATTGGCTGTGTGATTGGACCCAGAGTCGAGCACCGGGAAGTCTTCGAATGGCAGCCTGATGGGTGATCGGGTGGCATTGGAAGGGAAGTAGATATCGACGTGGTCCGGGGTGGCATGCCAGACATCGAGGCCGTGGGTCTAAGGCAAGGCTTATCTTGAGCTGAGACCCCCTATCACACGAAGCACGTACCAGTGCCTTGCTCAAAGTTTTCCCGAGCTGAGCAGGAGAAGTGACGTTGAATCGCCTTAGAACAGGAGATCCCTCATCTTCAATGACGAATTGCTTCTGCACAAAGTCGGACGGGTCGCTGAGGCAAAGGCCTGCGAAGAGGAGGCACCGGAGAGAACTGCCGAGCATGGTGATCCTAAGGACCTAAGGAGCAGCGGATCGATCCTTTGCCCTTAAGGGGATTGTTTGGCAAAGCCCTTGACTCCAAACAAACGCATCGCACGTGATCACCCTTCCCGCTGTCCAAGAAATCACTGAAACTGGACACCAGTAGGGAGGGTAGTACATCGCCGTGGATATCTATCTATTATAGTCCTTATCCATTACGTTGTGGTCATTTAAAGTCGGGGAGGCACCGGGGTCTGCGATCGTTCTCCGGGTGCGTACTTGGCCTGCGCGAGGGGAACGTTAGTGACCGCGACCAACACCAAAAAAGATAGCCAAACCATCTCGTTCTCTTTCTTGGAGAACCCGCATTTCTCATAGAACGCTGTATTAAAATGTCAAACGAAGAGACTATAGGTTTCTGAATGAGTGAACGCACGTATGTTGCTGTCGCTGCAGTTCAAGATGGTCTTGTACGCTCCAAGGCCCTCGCTGATACCGGTCAAGGTTTGGATAATCCTCAATCCCAGCTTCTTGCCTTGCTGAGCCTTATCCACCGCGATATCCTCGATATGTCCCACTGTTCCTAAACCCCTCAGGAACTTCTTCTCCATGAACACGCATCCAGTTCCAACCACTTGATCATTCGCCTTGGAAACGATCACGATGGGGAAGTATATTTGGTTGGATTTGATGACTTGACCTGTATCCGTTCCAGCGGGCGTAGGGCGGAGTAAGCCGCCTGGAGACGGGGCTGGCGTAGGCGCAGTGGACTTCAGAATGTTAAAGTGGTCCAGCCACGCGTTATAACCCGGATCCGGGGCATGGGAAAGAACTGCGAGGACTTGGATGTGACCTCTGTGGTAGTCTGTGGAGGATAGTGGCCTGATCTGTCGGGAGTAAGACCACAGGATCAAGGGTGGGAGAACGCCAGTATCGACAAACATGCAGGTCTTCTGGTAATGCCGCCCTCACTTCAGCTGGGATGAATTCTGTTGGGAAGGCGAGATCCAAGTCCTTATCTTCAGTGAAAGTGGAGGGCGATGCAGTCGCAGGGGACATGATGAGAGATGGTGGTCGTGGAGGAACACAGAGAATGTTAAAGCAGGGTTGGCTTTAAATGCAACCTGTCGTGTTCATGATCTCCGATCTCGGCCTCAGCTTGGATCAATCGTCATAGATTCGATACCAGAAAGTAAGATACAGGACTCCCATACTATGCGCTACAAGAATCTTAAATGATTATACACCTCATATCACTTTGTTCGTCACCACATGTCCAAAAGACTCTGGGAAATTTCCTGCTCGATGTTTCAGCACGTTTCGACGAGGTCAGTAAAACGAAACCTTACCCTCAGTCTTCCAAGGTTATGCGCAATGGCAACGTTGACGATCGTCTTTAACCTCCGCCTCGTGTCCGACTTGCTCGTCGTGAGTTGATAGCTTCCAGAGCAGTGACAGTGCCTGGAGATATTATCGGATTGGAGTTGCTTGCATTTTGAGCAGCGCAGATCCTGTAATGCAGCCCGTTTCTCCAATTCGTGGGCGAGTTGTATCAGCGCCAGCTCTATTCCGGTCCTGTCGTATTCACCACCACATCTCCTACACCTCCACCTCGCGCCAACCCCAGTGTTACCGGGAAACAGTTCGGGGTCTCGGCAGAAGTCAAAGTCTCGGATCCCGTCGCAATGACGACAAGGAACACTCGAGAGTTTCAGCGGCTCGCAAGGATTTCTGAACGTGGCCTCCGCAGCGAACTCTCGTACCCCGACCAGCTCGAGTGTATTACGCTTGATCAACCCGGCTTCGACATGATACTCTTTGGCGAGGGCTATTACCGCGCACACAAACTTGGCGTATTCGAGTGAGGAGTTGGATAGGTGAAGGTGAGATCCAGGGAGGAGGGGAAAATCCCATTCGACGAGTTCCTCTTCGTCCATCAAGGCCGTCCTGTGGCGCTCGTGGACGCTCCCGACGGCTTTGAGGAGCTTCCGGGTGAGGCGCTTTGCGAAAAACTCTCTCGTTAAATCAAGTTCTTGGGTTTTTCTCGCGTCGCGCTGTGTTGCGCCTGGCGGGCCGCCGTTAAGAACTCGTTTAGGAACCCGTTGAACCGCATTGATCTTTTGCCGTATTCGATACATCTCGACGATGAAGTATCGAACAACATCGGAGAAGTCCTTTTGGATTGGACGGGGGAGGAAGGTCTCGATGTTCCACTGCATCTCCATGACGATCTCATCTGGCGGGTCGATGGCAAGGGGATCCTCGCAAACAACGCCTCCGAGGTTGGCTTCGTCCATGAACAGAAGAAAATCGTAGAAGCGGTCCGTCTGGAGGTAGATGTGTTGGAATAGCTCGTGCGAATTGACCGCCGACAGGATATATGTTGCATAGGCGTGCGCCGTCCCGGGAGGTTTGGAAGTGACGAGAAGCAGTCGAGTGAAATCCGCATAGATGACGTTAGCTCCCAACCTCCTAAATTCGGCCAGCATTTGGATAAAAGTCTTCCGCATCAGCCCTTGGATAAACCGGTGCATCCCAGGATCGTACATGTGAGATACATTTGAGCTGACCCACCGCCAGAAATGGTCTAGTGTTATGGTAGCAGGACTGTCGAAATTGCCTCGAACTTTATCCACCAACCAAGTCTTGACGATACCGCGGAGGATGCTGAACGCGTGCGGGGACATTGTTGTTTCGCCGAGTGTCATAGGTCGCTGGTCGCCGTTTGCAAACTCGTCTAGGGTATGCGAAGAATCAAAAGCGGTCGCTCCTCCGCTCCCTTCGAGCTCGTTGACAGCCACCGAATGAAGGACGGAGTTGACGGCGAGGTTCCTGACACTAATCTCCAGGCAAACGTTGGAATAGCATCCAGGGGACACAAACTCCGAACTCTGCATGTCGTCTACAGGCTGCAGGTCTTCTTCGATGCCACCGAGGTCAGGACGTGATCCAGGAGACCACCAGAGAACAATGTCCTGCTTTACCAGGCGACGGGCAAAGGTCACATCTGCCAGGAACAATGGCTGGTCTCCATCGATATTTCCAACAGGTACGTCGAAGTAGTCCGCCAGGGAAACCATTCGGTCAAGCCACTGTCCAAGACCAAGATAACGAAGGATCATCTTCTGCGCTACAGTGCTTTGCCACGGGAATACGTCGAGGGAGTGTGATCCTTTCGTCTGCGGCAAGGTAAGGACGGGGAACTTTGACAATGCGGGGATGTTGCGCTCGAAGTAAAATCTATCCTTCATGGATGAAATCACCATGGTGTATGATTGGTCTCCCTGTAATCCGATTTCTCGCGAGACGGCTTTGAGTGCAGTAGCTTCGTTGCCGTGATAGTTTGTCGTGAACTCCCGCGTGGACAAATATTCGATGGAGGTGCATCCTGCGGTGAATTCGGCCTGCTTCTCGAGAAGGGTTTCGTAGGTCTCGGAGAGTCGAGGGATAGGCTGACGACGAGTGGCAGGGTCGACTATGTGAAGTTTTACCGGTCCATCAGGAGTGAAGAGAGCAAACACGTGCACAGGTGCGTTGGAAGAACATGCGTGATAGAGGAAAATGTAATTCCCGACCTTCCCTCCATCCAGGTACGTGCCAGAGGGATCCGTGACTGAGTCGAGCTGTGCAAGGTCTAACCCAGTTGTCCTGGCGCTATAAAGCGTGACGCCAAACTCCTCAACGCTACACGTTTTTCCCAGCTTCATAACAGCCCGAAGCTCGAGAGGAACCTTGTAATTTTGTCAATATCTCCATCGAACTCAGCATGCAAACGTTCGCACCTGTAACTCGAAGACGCCGTCGACATTTGGCTCATTTGTCAGGTTGACAAAGTGTTCTCGACTTTCAGCGTACAACTCCTCACGTACTGAGAGTTTGTACAAATTGAGGCAGGGCCGGTCGTGAGGCAAGGTACGGGTGACCTTCTGAGCAGAGTACTCGCTGGTTTCGAACTGGTCCTCTCGGGGAGTCCGGAGGTGTACGTAGAATTCCCGTGGAATGCGGAGAGGAACCAAGTGGAGTTCCCCTTTCACCGAGAGCCATAAATCGAATCGCCCCGGGCGATCACCTTGGCGAATTTGAACGATATCCCAACGGTGCACCGTCCTGAGATTGCGACTGCCGAACATCCTGGAGGCACCCTCGGCAGGATCAGAGGTTCCGGCAAAGAGCTTGCTGAACTGAAGAAGCCGTGCGGATTCCAACCACTTGCTATAATCCTTCTTCCAAGTAAGGTTTCCACGGCGAGCCGCGGTCTCTGGTTGTGATTCGGGTGATTCCTGTCTTTCCACGGATTTCCTCCGCCTGACCACTGCTGTGCGAAGGGAAGGACCTTGAGAAGGGTTACCGATGTCCTCGATGTCCATCATATCTGCCTGTGGTTTCTGCTTTGGTGCGCCCGGCTTGAAGAAGTCGGTGACCTTATGTTGGCGGAACTTGTCGTCCAACGCGGCAACTCGTCGATGCAGCCAGTCTGGATGTCGGATGCGGGGGACGGGGTTGGGCACCCGTTGCATAGCTGCGGGAATGGTGATGAGTTTCTGGATGACGGAGCCGAGGCGCTCGATGTAGTAGTTCCAGTCGAGGATATGACGAAGGTCGAAGTTGCTCATGCTGTTGTCCTTGAGCCATTTGCGAAGGTACATTCTCTTTACACTTTCTTCTGCAGAAAATATGGCGATGGGGACGGCGCGTTCGGTAACGGGAGCTCCCATAGGTCGAGCGGAGATGATGAATTTACAAGCAAGACCCTTGTCCTTCACCATCTGGTCGCCCAGGAACTCCGCAAGACGCTTCGCAGTGCTGATCGAAGTCGACTTCTGGCCTCCGTACTCGGCAAGGGTCTTGGACATACTTCTGTTTTCGGCGATGAGGTCCACGAGCTCGTCGAGGGGCAGGCTCTCTCCCCTGCTGTACAAGACATCCAGCCAACGATCCGCCACCTCGGCGACAGCAGCGTAACACTCCTCGGTCGTAGTGCCCAACAAGTACTTCTCGAAGAGTTGGGATTGGAAAATCTTGATGAGCTGAAGCTCTCCTCGTCGTTTCACCTCGAAACCCTTCAACTCCGCGAGACTGCCATCGTCATTGAACACAGCATACCGCTTCTTCAACAGCTTGTCCTCCTCCTTGGAAGATGGTAATATCATCGCCTTGTAGGGACCGTCCAGCTCAAAGAAGATCGAGTTCTCGCTGTGAACCTTGTAGTCGCCGGTGTCGGGATCGTAGTCGTGGTACTGGTGGTTTGTGAATTTGGCATAGACGAGGTGGTTGAGCATAGTACATGGGTAGGAGAATGCGATGGTTTTCCCATTGTTCAGTTTGAACTTGAAATTCTCGGGAAAGACGGACGGGAGCATGCACCAGATACCGTCGGTATCCAGCTCCAAGGGACGACCGATCTGTTCGACAAGCTGCCTCGCCATTTGAATAATCGTCGCGCCAGTTAAACAGGTGATACCAGCCATCTCCATGGAGTGCCAACGGGCTCCCTTCCTCATGACGTAGCCGTAGAAGGAATTGAGAATACACTTGTGAGCCAGTTGGAGGGAATCGTAGAGGACGATCATCTTCTTTGCCTCGTCGACCTCAGCGAGGGACTTTCCTTCCGCAACCGCAACATCCAGGTTCTTCTTCCATGTCTTGTGTAAGCCCTTGTACTCGTAACGACGGTCTCGGAACCTGCGCACGGTATCGACGTAGAAGGGGTTCTCGCGTTGACAGATGATCGCCTCCCGGTTTTCCACCTTGGTATCCTTCATCTTCTTGTAGACCTTTCGCGAGTAATCGCCCAGGCGCTTGTGAAGGAGGGTTGTTTGTTCGCTTTCCGTCAGGTCGGTAAACTTCCTCTGTGGTCCACCAGGTTTCTTCGGTGGGAAATTCTCGTGGTTCAAGGCGTGCTTGATCATGTTAAACTCGTCCCTTCTAGCAGGAAAGAATTCGCCTCTCCACGCCCACGTCATCCGTCGGTCGCAAGTCTTCCCTGGTCGGTTGTAGTCACAGACAGCGCATACACCTTCGTCAACCACGGAATCTGGTTGTAACCGGTTGGACAACATGATGTTTGGATACATGGCAGCGACATCAAGGTGGTAAATGAGAGGGGTATCGGTGCGAATCGGGTTGTCGTGCATCTCCATTAGTTTGGCAGTAATAGCAGACTTGACTTCGTCATAGTTCGTGACGCTTTCCAAAGAACATTTTGATTCTTCAGTGATGCAGAAAGTCAGCGCGGAGTCCAGGTCACCGATTAACTACGGAGACCGTTAGATCGTGCGGTGCATAGTTGAGTGTCGTAATGAACGAACCTGCTGCACAGCAGAAGGTACAATCTTGAAATGGGAAGGGATGTCGCTGCGGAACACACCTGCCTCCAGTGCCTCCACATGTCCACCGACATATGTCTCTGAAGCCACAAGGTGACCTTCGAACATATTCCCATGTGATTCCTCATGTCTGTTCGGCATAATCACATTTCCACGGTAGGCTTCAACCTGAGACAATTCAGCGACACGTTCCAGAATGAAAGAGGAGTGTGCGAACCATGAGCAATGTTTCACAAAGAGTGCCGCTGCCCTTCCGTAGAACCTCGTCTGGGCAGAGCGCAATGATGTTGCAGAGGGAGAAAATGAACGGGTGGACGTATTTCATGTAAAGGTAGTAGGTTGCAACTGCATCGGATACGGAGTACTGGGCAAGAGTTTGGGGTTGTTCCATCGCGTACCTAGAGATGGGTTCAGAAAAGAGAAAGGGCGTGGGGTGACACCAAAATCAGAACGTACGGAGTCATTAGCTCTGGATCAAGCTCCAGAGGGTTGTATCCGAGCTTCGCCTTTGTTACAGCCTTCAAACCTTGACTACCCTGTGGAAGGTACGAGTCTCGTTTGACCCAGCGGAAACAATCCATATGCACACAGCCTCTGCACTTGAACTCATCTTCGGAGTCCTTCTGGAACCCGATTTCCAGATACATGTCAATCCCATGAGATTTAGCTCTCGAAGCTAGGAAGGGGAAGTCGAAGAAGTCCCCGTTGAACGTAGCCATAACGGTTGGTTTGACCTCTTGGAAGTGGGAAAAGAACCGACGAATCAATGCTTCCTCATCAGGCTCGTTATAGATGCTAAAGGGGCCCTCGTAACCGTCCTTCGGAGTGTAGTCGAAGTCTTCGATGTCTTCACCGACGATCTCGCGATTGGTGATGAGGTATCCCTGTCCGTCGATCATGTATGAAATCATCATGATCTGGTCTACCTCCTGGTCCGGGAATTTGAGAGGTGCCTTCGTTGTCTCGATATCGAACGCCATGACGACGGGGTCCGCACGCTTGACACGCTCAGCGACCAGTTTGATCGTAGGTTGGCCAGCCTCGAATGTGATCGTATACCAGAGGCCAACTCGCATTTCGTTGTCGATTGCGACTCGCAGGTAGTAGGGGACGTCGTACTCCCGAATGTCTATGATAGCGTCCCTTGGGTCCCTGTCGCGACCACCGGTTGCAGTACCCTGAGTTTCCGCGTCCTCGTCGTCGTCAAAATCTCCGTCGATTTCGATCCGAGTACTAGCATCGGTTGTGGCGTTTACTACCTCGGCATAGGCATCAACAGCGTCGCGTTTCGCGCCGTTCGCTATTGCCAAGGGAGCGACATCACGGCGGACTGTGAGGAGATCCGAGACATTCCTAAAGCATAGCTGGAGGTAAAGCCGTTGGTGTCCCATCAGGTGGTTCGGTAGTTTCAAGTCTTCCTTGCGGCGGCGGACGATGCGTGAGATGATGCCTTCGTACTTCTTCGTTAGCCATTCTTCAACTATAGTCTCTGCGCCACTCTGGTTTGGTTGCATGAGAGAAGGGATACCGTAGGGTGAAAAGACACACCTTGGCAGCGATGTAGAAGTACGGTTCGCATAAGTACGTGACCTTGAACATATTACCGTCATCTTCAATGAAGTAGTAATCGACGCCAGCCTTTCCTGACGGCCACTCGGAGTCCTTCACCAAAGTCTATCGGGGTGGGTACGGTGAGTGTTTGCAAGTTAATTCACCTCACGCAACCGCACATACAGGATGCATATTGATAAGCCAGCCCTCTTTTCGTGGCCCCTCCTGGACTCTTGGGAATCCGACCCTCTCGTCGACCTCATCGCTCAACCGGACCTGTTCAAAGCGTTCTGCAAGCTGGTTCCCTTCCTCGTCGCGCGTTGGGACATTCGCAGGGGCGTTTGATCCGCCTTGTCCTCTGCCCCGTCCTCGATATCCTCCGCCTCTCGAACGGAACGACCCTCCGCGACGAAAACCACGACTTCGAGATGAGCCAAATCCGCCACGCGCCATGTTGTGGAGAGATCGCCTGCGACGGTATTGTTTCGTAAGGCTACGGTGCAAGCAGCGTGGTGAAATCGATTGAGTCGCGTCCAGCCACGATCGCGACGTGACTTGTTTAGGGTAGGTCTTCGGGGATTCCCAGATCGTTGAGCATCAGAAGTGCTGACACCACCAACGACCCCCCCACTCGGATTCCCTCAAGGTGAGCATAAAACTCTCCAGAAACCTCTCTCAGTTGCACCATCGCCGTCCCCACGATTCAAATGAGTGGTCTAATGGACGGATTGACGGTGTTACGACGATGGATCGCTTGAATCAACTTCGGGTGGGACTATCGAGATGTGTGCTGACTGATTTCAACTTGGGCTATTTTCCGGCAATAGATGGTATGTCCTTGTTCCCTTGCATGCTGCCAAGCCCCGTTTGTTTTACAGCGAATTTAGAAAGTCGAAATCGACAACTTCTCTCAATACCGTATCTACCCTAGCAAGGGTAGGCTTTTCGTTCGAGGAGACAGCAAGGTTTGCACCCAGCTTCAAAACCAAGTAAACAATCTATGGTTGACAGAATATCCCAGGTCTTCCGTTTTTCCACCTCAAAAAACGAATCACTATTCCTGCAACGCAAGAACCCCCGTAAGATCTCATGGACCGTCCCCTATCGACGCCTTCACAAGAAGGGTATTACCGAAGAAATTGCGAAGAAACGGTCCCGAAAGACCGTAAAGCACCAGCGTGGTATCGTTGGTGCTGATATGACTTCAATCCTTGCGAAGAGAAACCAGACCACCCAGGTCCGAACCGCCCAGCGAACTGCCGCCATCCAACAAGCCAAGAGCGAGAAGAAGGAAAAGGAGGCTAAGAAGACCAAGGCACGGTTCCATTGTCCACCTCCGCGCATCGCATGTACTAAATCTACCTGTGAAGGTCTCCCGACCTCAGGGCACGACGGCACCCAGGATCTCGAAACAGCAGGCCAAGGGTGGAAAGGGTGGTCGTTAGTGGTTTTTGGCACCCCGGATTCTTCTTACGCTCTGTCGATATGTATCCCCACGCACCGTGCAAAATACATTCACCTGTACAAGAGAGGACCGTTTTTTCAGGCAATCCAGTGACAATTAACGAGGTATAGCCTCAACAAGATAAGGTGAACTATATATGCGATGTTGTATGCAAAGGAGGAACGCAACCAAGAGCGGTATCTTAGCTTAACCCAAAGTCCACAACGAAACCGTGGAATATCTATGTATAGAGAAAGGAAAGAACCCAAACTGCACCCGGAAGGCAAAGGCAATCAAACTTCCCAGGCGATCCGGGGTTCGGCTGAGGGGTCGGGGGGGATTCCAGTAAGGATGGGGGATGTCGGGGAGGATGAAGACTGGGATCTGTTCCTCATTACTGGGGTGCCGGCCTTGATTAACTCCATCAACCGGCCGTGTTTCTTTGCCTCCATCAAGAAAAGGTGGCTGCCGACGAGCTCCTTGTCTGGGGAAAGGCTTATGCATCGGAGGTTCGGGTTTTGGGAGATGGTGAGCAGTGTGTCGTTCCAAAGGGCGGGGAGTTGAGCACGAACGGTCTTGAGATTCGGTGCTGTTGTTAAAGCGGAGACGAACGACGAGGTCGTCGAGTTCGGAGCGAACCTGAACTTGATGTTCACGCACTCCTAGTATCCCATGGTATTAGCTCTCGGGTAAGCATTCGTAAGAAAAAGAAAGCTCACGAGCGATGTCCACGCTGCTATCGCATTGGATAGCTGGTTCATGAGGTGTTTCGGCTTCTCCTGGGTGAGGTAGGCCTCCTTTCTGACGGTAAGGGACTTTATGTTCCTCATTTCCATTAAAGACTCGGAGAACTTCTCCCTCACGTCCTCCTCCCAAGGCGTATTGTCGAGGGTCATATCAAACTCCTCGAGATTAACGCAAAGGCGCACAAATTCGTCAAGGCCATCGTACGATCCTCCCGAGATCGCAACCGTTTTTACAAATGCCGCGAGTTCGGGATTGGGCCGGAATACGTTGTCGAGAATAGT
>Ga0307510_10007330_pt1 | contig 13139 bp, 10 predicted proteins | sample 12_EM_MG_FD_207224 | JGI IMG/M metagenome (GOLD analysis project Ga0307510, IMG submission 207224) | Populus trichocarpa ectomycorrhiza microbial communities from riparian zone in the Pacific Northwest, United States - 12_EM | ecosystem: Host-associated > Plants > Roots > Unclassified | place... | reverse complement strand
GCGGCGTTTCGCGATGCAGCGCATCGTCGTCGCGCCGTGCTCGCCGTTCTCGGTGAGCCGCGAGCTGATGCGCGACTCGGCGCTGCTCGCTCGCCAACACGGCGTCTCGCTGCACACCCACCTCGCCGAGAACGACTTCGACGTCGCCTACACGCGCGAGAAGTTCGGCTGCACGCCGGCCGAGTACGCTGAAGCGCTGGGCTGGGTCGGCCCCGACGTGTGGTGTGCGCACTGCGTCAAGCTCGACGCGGCCGGCATCGCGCTGTTCGCGCGCAGCGGCACCGGCGTCGCGCACTGCCCGTGCTCGAACATGCGGCTCGCCTCGGGCATCGCGCCGATCCGCGCGATGCGCGACGCGGGCGTCAGCGTGGGCATCGGCGTCGACGGCGCAGCGTCCAACGACGCCGGCCACATGCTGGGCGAGGTGCGCATGGCGATGCTGTTGCAGCGTGTCGCTTCAGCCTACCCCCCGTCCGCCGGATACGGCGGCCGACCCCCCGAGGGGGTTGCGGGCCGGCTTGGGAGCGGCCCGGCGCTCGGCCCGCGAGGGCCGGGCAGTCTGGCGATGAGCGCGCGCGAGGCGCTCGAGATCGCGACGCTGGGCGGGGCCAAGGTTTTGAATCGCGACGACATCGGCGCGCTCAGCGTCGGCATGGCCGCCGACATCGTCACCGTGCCGCTGAACGAGGTCGGCCTGGCCGGCGCGCAACACGACCCGCTGGCCGCGCTGCTGTTCTGCCAGGTGCCGCGCGTGCAGCACAGCATCGTCGACGGCCGCGTCGTCGTCCGTGACGGGCGGCTGACGACGCTGGAGCTGCCGGTGCTGGTCGAGCGCCACAACGCGCTGGCCGCGCAACTCGCGAACAGCGTGCGTGCTGCACACTGATTCGCCCCCGCGCCCGGCGCGGCTGCCCTAGACTGCCGCGCAGGCCTGGCGCTGCTGCGTGGGCTCACCCCCCATGCGCCAGCGTCGTTCTTCCGCAAAAGCCTCCAGCCCTGCCGCGGCCACCGCCGCGTCGGCGGCCAGCGTGCGGCGCCTGCAGGGCGAACTGCGCGAAGCGCGGCGTCGGCTGCAGCAGGCGTGTGCCGATCGCCAGCTCAGCGAGCGCCGCTTTCGCAGCGTCTTCAACCAGCAGTTCCAGTTCATGCTCATCCTGTCGCCGCAGGGCCGTGTGCTCGAGATGAGCGAGCAGCTGCCGCGGGGCAACGGTGCCGTGCCGCCGGAGCAGGTGATCGGCCAGCTGATCTGGGACACGGTCTGGTGGCAGCACACGCCGCAGGCGCGCGCTCGCTGGCCCGAGCGGTTGCGCGAGGCCGCGCAGACCGCCGGCCCGGTGCTCAGCGAGGACGTCTTCAACTCGCCCACCGGCGCGCCACGGGTCGCGGCGGCGGCGCTCACCGCGGTGAAGGACGCGGCCGGCCGCATCGACTGCTTCATCGTGCAGGGCACCGACATCACCGACCGCAGGGAAGCCGAGCGCCGTCGCGAGCAGCTCGAGGTCCAGCTGCGCGAGACGCACAAGATGCAGGCCATCGGCACGCTCGCCGGCGGCATCGCCCACGACTTCAACAACATCCTCGGCGCGATCCTGGGCAACCTCGTGCTCGCGCAGCAGGACCTCGCGCCCGACCACGCGACGCAGGCCCGGCTCGAGCAGATCCGCAAGGCGGCGAGCCGCGCACGCAGCCTGGTGCAGCAGATCCTCGCCTTCAGCCGGCGCCAGCCGCACGAGCTGGTGCTGCAACCCTTGCAACCGGTGCTGGAAGAGACGCTGGAGCTGCTGCGCACGACGCTGCCGGCCAGCGTCGCGCTGGTGGTGCGCGTCAGCGACGAGCCCTTGTGGGTGAACGCCGACGCGACGCAGATGCAGCAGGTCGTGATGAACCTGTGCACCAACGCCTGGCATGCCTTGCCTGGTTCGCGCGGTCGCATCGAGGTCGGGCTGGCGCGCGCAGCGGCACCCCCGCCGCCCTACACGGCGGCCGACGCGCCGCACGCCGAGTGGGTCCACCTGTGGGTGCGCGATGACGGCCGGGGCATGGACGAGGCCACGCTCGCGCGCGTCTTCGAGCCCTTCTTCACGACGCGCGCGCGGGCCGAGGGCACCGGCCTGGGCCTGTCGGTGGTGCACGGCATCGTCGGCGAGCACGGCGGTGTGATCACGGTCGAGAGCGAACCCGGCCGGGGCAGCAGCTTCCACGTGGCACTGCCGCTGGCCAGCGCCGCCGAAGACTCGGGCTTCGGGCCGATTGAGGCGATGGCGCGGCCGCACGGCGCCGGCCAGCACGTGCTCTACGTCGACGACGACGAGATGATGGTCGTGATGGTCGAGGGCCTGCTGCAACGCGCCGGCTACCGCGTCACCGTGCGCGCGAACGCGGCGGGCGCGCTCGAGGCGCTGCACAGGCAGGCCGACGACATCGACATCGTCGTCACCGACTACAACATGCCGCAGGGCTCGGGGCTGGACGTCGCGCACGCCGCGCGGGCGCTGCGGCCCGGCCTGCCGGTCGTGATCAGCTCCGGCTACCTGTCGGAAGAGCTGCGCACCGCCGCCGCGCGGGCCGGCGTGCGCCAGCTGCTGCAGAAGGAAAACACCGTCGAGGAATTGGGCGACGTGCTGCGCAGCCTGCTGCCGTCCGTGCCCGACGCGTGAGCGACCGGCCGCGGCTGGTGTAGGCTGGGCTGCGCCGACAAAGGCGCCCCACCGACACGGAACCCGGAGAACCCACCCATGCCCACGATACGCGTCGAGATGTTCGAAGGCCGCACGGCCGAGCAGAAGCGCGCCCTTGCGAAAGAACTGACCGAGGCCTGCGTGCGCGCGATCGGCGCGTCGCCGGCCAGTGTCGACATCCTGTTCTACGACATCGCGAAACAGGACTGGGCGACCGGTGGCACGCTGTGGAGCGACGTGCCACCCAAGCCTGCTACCTAGGCTGGGTCGAGTGCGTCAGAACTGCAGAAAGGTCACGCCCAGCCCGAAGCTGGTCTGGCGGAAGTTGTAGTCGGTCAGGGTCTCGCCGTAGCCGTTGAAGCCCTGCACGAACCAGCGCAGGCCGTTCGGCTGGTCGCGAAAGACCGGGTAAGTCCATTCGAGTTGCAGCGCGCCGTAGCGCGCGTTCGTCAGCGTGCTGCGGTACAGCAGCGACGCGGTCTGCAGGCCGTTGGCCCAGTTCAGCTGGAACTCGGCGCGCCCCCGATAGGTGATCAGGTCGGGGTTGTTGTCGCTCGCCGAGGGCTCGTTCAGCCGCTGGTTCAGGCGTGCCGTCAGCGACCAGTCGCCACGCTCGAACCCGGCACCGACGTAGACGCGGTTCCAGCTGCGTGACAGCGGGTCGGACTGGCCATTCGACTGGTGCGCCAGGCCCACTTGCGTGTAGCGCCATTGCCAGCCGAGCGGCAACGCGCGCAGGCCTGGCGCGGTCGGCAGCACGTAGGTCACCTCGGGCTGGTAGTCGGTGTTGCGAAAGGGCTTGGAGTCGGCGCCGTTATAGATCTGCCACATCGCCTGCTGCGTGAACGCGACCCACAGGTCGCCGCCCGGCAGCAGCAGGTCTTGCGCGAGCTTGGTCCGCAGCGAGAGCTGGAACTTGGCCTCTTCACGCCGGTAGGCCGGCTGCTCGACGACGGCCTGCGTCGGCGACTGCGGGGTGCGGTTGATGCGGCTCGTGTAGTGAATCGGCAGCACGTAGTTGGGCTGGTAGCCGACGAAGTTGAAGATGCCGCGCTTGTCCTGGGCGTCGAGCTCCCAGTACTTGCTCAGCAGGCTGGTCGCGGGCGGGGGCGCGGCCGTGTCGGACAGCGAGGCGTCCTTGGCCGCGAGCAGCGAGGGGGTCGCCGGGGCCGAGGCGGCCTCGGCCGACGGCAGTGGGGTCTGCGCCGGCGACGCGGTCAGCGCGGGCGCGCGGCCGGCCAGCTTGTCGTAGCAGGCCAGGCGATCCGACGCGGCGCCGATCGTGGCGCAATGCTCGAGCGTGGGCGGCGTGGCGGGCTCTTGTGCGAAGGCGGAGGCGGTCCAGGTCGGGAGCAGGGCGAGTACCCGCAGTGCGCGGTTCATCAGCGTGCCGCCTCGATGCCGGCGTCGGCGAACATCGCCTGCACAGGGGCACTCGCCAGATGGCGCAGCAACGCGCGTGCGGCCTCGCCGGCATCGGCGCGGACCGGCGCCGCCACATACGTGGTGTGGTTCTGCAGCTCCGGCGGCAGCGGCCCGACGAACTGCAGGCCCTGGTCGCGCACCAGCAGGATCTCGGTGATCGCGCCCAGTCCGATCTCGCGGCCCTGGCCGTGCAGGACGTGCACCATCACCGAGGCGCCATCGGGGTAGCGGGTGGACTTGCCTTGTGCGTCGACGCCCAGGCGTTTCAGCAGCGTCTCGACATACAGCCCGGTCGACGCGCGGTTGAACACCAGCGAGTCGGCCTCGACCAGCGCGCGCTTGAAGGCCTCGGGCGTGGCGATGTCGGGCCGCGGCGCACCGGGCCGCACCGCCACGCCGAGGCCGACGCGGCCTATCGTCACGCGCTGCGTGCGGTCGTTGGCGATCCTGGCGGCCGCTTCGAGTTCGTCGAGCACGGCCGGCGGAGCGATCACCACGTCGAACGCCGCGCCCGTTGCCACCTGCTCCCGAATCTGTGGGGCGGTGGCGAAGCTCAGCTGCACGGTGTGGCCGCTGGCCTTCTCGAACGCGGTCAATGCCGGGCGGAGGCCGGGCTCGACGGCGCCGGCGCTGAGCACGCGCAACTCGGCGGCGTGCGCCACGGACAGCCCGCAGGCGAGGGCGGCGACCAGCGCCAGGGCGAGGGTTCTGAGGGTCATGATGGCCTGACTGCAAAAAGCCCGGAGGTTATGCCATCCACGGGCTGCCGCGTGACGAACGGTTTTCAGGCGCCGCGTTGCCACCACTCCGCGGTGAATCGCTCCTGCAGGAACGAGATGAAGGTCGTCACCTTCGACGGCACCAGCTTGGGCGACGGGAACACCGCGTGCACCTCCTGCACCGGCAGCGCGAAGTCGGTGAGCAGCGGCACGATGCGCTTGGCCTGCACCGCGCCGTGGGCCACGTACCACGGCAGGATCGCCAGCCCCATGCCGTGCTGCGCGGCTTCGAGCACCACCGACAGGTTGTTGGTGCGCAGCGGGCCGTGCACCGGCACCGACTCTTCGCGGCCGGCCTTGCCGGTGAACTGCCAGCGCTCGTCGCCCTGCACGCTGCTGTAGACCAGGCAGGGGTGCTGCGCGACCTCGGCCGGCAACTTGGGCGCGGCGTGCGCCTTCAGGTACGCCGGCGAGGCGACCAGCACCCAGGGGTTCACGCCCAGGTAGCGCGCGCCCAGCGACGAGTCGGCCAGCTTGCCCATGCGGATCGCCACGTCCACGCCCTGCTCGACCAGGTTGACGTAGCGGTCGTCGAAGCTCAGGTCGATCGCGAGGTCGGTGTGCTGGCGCATGAAGTCCAGCACCAGCGGCGTCAGCACGCGCCGACCGAACGCCACCGAGGTGCTGACGCGCAGCTGCCCGCTGACGCGCGACTGCAAGAGCGACGCGAGGTTGTCGGCCTCCTCGAGTTCGCGCTGGATCGCCTTGCACTTCTCGTAGTACAGCGCGCCGATCTCGGTCGCACTGACGCCGCGCGTGTTGCGGTTCAGCAGCCGCGCGCCCAGGCGCGCCTCGACTGCGGCGACGTGCTTGGTGGCGGTCGGCTGCGTCACGCCCAGGTCGACCGAGGCCTTCGAGAAGCTGCCGGTCTCGACGATGCGGATGAAGAGCTGTACGCCCGTTATTCGGTCCATGTCGTGCGATCCATGTCGTCCATTCGATTCAAGAAGCGATCGCTGATTTTCGGGCACGGCGCGGCGGGGCCACGCGGTGCGGCGCAAAGCGTTCGCTGACGCTCACCTGCTCGACCAGGTAGTCGAGCACCGCCCGCACCCGCGCCGGCACCCGGCCGGCCTTGCCGAGGTAGACCGCGTGGATGGGCTGCATCTCGCGCGGGTTGAAGTCCTCGAGCACCGGCACGAGCCGCCCGGTCAGCAGGTCGTCGTGCACGTGGTACAGCGACAGCCGCGCCAGGCCGATGCCGGCCAGCACCAGGTGGCGCAGCGTCTCGCCGTCGCTGACGCGCACCGTGCCGCTCACCGGCAGCGCGACCACGCGGCCGTCGACGAGCAGCGGCCAGTCGGCGACTACGCGGCGGTAGCTCCAGCCGAGGCGGTTGTGCGCTTCGAGCTCGCGCGGCGTGCGCGGCGTGCCGTGCTGCGCCAGGTAGGCCGGCGACGCGACGATGGCCTGGCCGGTCTCGCCGAGCGGGCGTGCGATCAGATCCGACGGCGGCAGCTGGCCCCAGCGGATCGCGATGTCGGCGCGCTCGTCCATCAGGTCGACGACGCGGTCGGTCAGGCTCAGGTCGATGGTCAGCTGCGGGTGCTGCGCGAGCAGGCCGGCCAGCATCGGCACCAGCACATGGTGGCCGAACGAGACGCTGGTGTTGATGCTGACGCGGCCGCGCGGCGCGGCGCCGGCCGCGGCGTGGCGCTCGGCCTCGTCCAGGTCGGCCAGCACGCGCACGCTGCGCTCGTAGAACTGGTGGCCCTCGGGCGAGAGCTGCAGCTTGCGCGTCGAACGGTGCACCAGCTGCACGCCCAGCCGCGCTTCGAGCCGCGCGACCAGCTTGCTGACCGCCGACGGCGTCATCGCGAGCGCCCGCGCCGCGGCCGAGAAACCGCCGCGTTCGACGACCTGCACAAAGGCCTCCATCTCGCCGGAGCGGTTCACGTCGATGCGCGGCATTGTGAATTCAACTCACAGCTGTGGTTCCGATCGGCATTCTAGTCACGAGGGCAGGGCGTCCTCACACTACGGACCATCATGCCCATCGCCCTTCTCGCCCTCACCGCCGGTGCCTTTGGCATCGGCACCACCGAGTTCGTCATCATGGGCCTGCTGCTGCAGGTCTCGACGGATCTTCACGTCACCATCGCCGGCGCCGGCCTGCTGATCTCGGGCTACGCGCTCGGGGTCGCGGTCGGTGCGCCGCTGTTGACGATCGCCACGCGCACGTTGCCGCGCAAGACCGTGCTGCTCGCGCTGATGGCGATCTTCACGCTCGGCAACCTGGCGTGTGCGCTCGCGCCCGGTTACGCGTGGTTGATGGCGGCGCGCGTCGTCACCTCGCTCGCGCACGGCACCTTCTTCGGCGTCGGCGCGGTGGTCGCGACCGGCCTGGTGCCGGCCGACAAGCGCGCGTCGGCGATCTCCATCATGTTCACCGGCCTGACCGCCGCAACGCTGCTTGGGGTGCCGGCCGGCGCGTGGCTGGGCCTGCACTTCGGCTGGCGCGCCGCGTTCTGGGCCGTCACCGCGATCGGCGTGCTCGCGTTCGCCGTGCTGGCGGTGTTCGTGCCGCGCTCGGCGGCCGACACCAAGGCCGCGCCCTTGCGCGACGAGCTCGCGGTGCTGGCACGCCCCCAGGTGCTGCTGGGCCTCGCGATGACGGTGCTCGGCTACGCCGGCGTGTTCGTCGTCTTCACCTACATCCAGCCGCTGCTGACGCGCCTGGCCGGCCTGCCCGAGGCGGCCGTCTCGCCCATCCTGCTGGTCTTCGGCGGCGGCCTGGCGGCCGGCAACTTGCTCGGCGGCAAGCTCGCCGACAAGGCGCCGATGCGCGCGGTGCTGGCCACGCTGGCGGTGCTGGCCGTCGTGCTGGGTGCTATGCAGCTGGCGTTGCACACGCCGGTGAGCACGGTCGTCTTTGTCGCAGTGCTGGGCATCGCGGCGTTCGCGACGGTCTCGCCGCTGCAGCTGCGCGTGCTCGAGAAGGCCAGCGGCGCGGGCCAGAACCTCGCGTCCAGCCTGAACATCGCCGCGTTCAACCTCGGCAACGCGCTCGGGGCCTGGGTCGGCGGTGTGGTGATCGAGCGCGGGCCTGGCCTGGGCGCGCTGGGCTGGGTTGCGGCGCTGATCACGCTGGCCGGGCTCGCGATCGCGTGGTGGAGCCGGGCGCTGGACGGACGATCGGCCGCCGCACGCCTCGCGCCGGCGACCTGCTGACCCTCATCGACTGCAAGGACTTGCGATGGAACAACGCTACCTCGGCCGCTCCGGCTTCAAGGTTCCCGTGCTCGGCTTCGGCGCCGGCACCTTCGGCGGGCAAGGCCCGCTGTTCAGCGCCTGGGGCAACACCGACGTCGCCGGCGCGCGCCGCATCGTCGACATCTGCCTGGATGCCGGCGTCAACCTCTTCGACACCGCCGATGTCTACTCCAGCGGCGCGTCCGAATCCATCCTCGGCGCGGCACTCAAAGGCCGTCGCCACCAAGCCATCGTCTCGACCAAGCTGTCGCTGCGCAGTGGCGACGGGCCCAACGACGTCGGCTCGTCGCGCCACCACCTCATCGCGGCCACCGACGCCGCGCTGCAGCGCCTGGGCACCGACCACATCGACATCCTGCAGCTGCACGCCTTCGACGCGATGACGCCGGTCGAGCAGGTGCTGGGCACGCTGGACGACCTGGTGCGCGCGGGCAAGGTGCGCTACGTCGGCGTCTCCAACTTCTCGGGCTGGCAGCTGATGAAGTCGCTCGCCGCGGCCGATCGGCTCGGGCTGCAGCGCTATGTCGCGAACCAGACCTACTACTCGCTGGTCGGCCGCGACTACGAGTGGGAGCTGATGCCGCTGGGCCTGGACCAGGGCGTCGGTGCGATCGTCTGGAGCCCGCTGGGCTGGGGTCGCCTGACCGGCAAGATTCGCCGCGGCCAGCCCTTGCCGGCCGGCAGCCGGCTGCACGAGACCGCCGGCTTCGCGCCGCCGGTCGACGAAGAGCGGCTCTACCGCGTCGTCGACGCGATGGACGAGGTGGCGAAGGAGAACGGCAAGACGCTGCCGCAGATCGCGCTGAACTGGCTGCTGCAGCGTCCCACGGTCGCGAGCGTGCTGATCGGTGCGCGCGACGAGGCACAGTTGAAGCAGAACCTCGGAGCGCTCGGCTGGCAGCTGTCCGCCGATCAAGCGGCGCGGCTGGACGCAGCCAGTGCGGTCACGCCGCCCTATCCGTACTACCCGTACTGGAACGGCCAGTTCAGCGAGCGCAGCCCGGTGGCCGTGCCGGTCGCGCGCGACGTTGCGGCCTAGACGCCGCCGAGCGCGCCGCAGCGCTGCCGCTACTCGCGCACGAAGCGCAGCGACTGCCCGCCCTGCTGCAGCGTCAATGCTGCGGGCGTCGGTGCGTCGTCGAACTCGATCTGCAGCGGCGTGAGCTTCGCGAAGAAGCGGCGCGGTGCGCTGGCGAACAGCGGGAACGCGCCTTGGCGCGACGCCTGCGCCCAGAGCTGGTCGCCGCGCACGCTGAGCGTGAGCTTGAGATCGGGTCTGAGCGCGTAGACGCCCGCCAGCGGCGCGAGCTGCTCGGGGCTCAGCGTCACCTCCGTTTGCCGTGTCGTGCTGAAGTCCTTCGCCGGCACGCTGTCGTCGAGCAGGTGCAGCGCGAGGTCATTGACCTCGACGAAGGCGTTGGCCAGCACCGCGGTCGCGCGGCGGCGCGACGGGTCCAGCCACAGTGAACTCGAGAAGCCGGCGGTGCCGCCGTCGTGGTTCAGCACGCGGCGACCGTTCAAGGGCGCGAGGTTCCAGGCCAGGCCGATCGGGTTGATCGCCGAGAGGCCCGGCGCGTGCTCACGCTCGGCCAGCGCGAAGGCCTCACGCAGCGGCGAGTCGACGACGCCGATCGCCGCTTGCGCATAGCGCGCCAGCGCCGCACCCGACATCACCAGCGCACCCGCGCCCGCGAGCACGTCGAGATGCCAGTGCGCGACCGGTCGGCGCTGCGCGTCGTGGCCGGTGGCGAGACGGTCGAAGCGTCGTCCTGGCAGCGCCAGGTAGGCGTCTGTCATCCCGAGCGGTTGCAGCACCCGGCTCGCGAGCAACTGCGGGTAGTTGCTGCGCGCGGCACGCCCGAGCGCGTAACCCATCAAGCCGAACCCGAGGTTGGAATACTCGAAGCGCGCGCCGCGCGCGACGACGGGTTTGAATCCCTTCAGGAACGCCAGCAGCTCGGCCTCGCGGTATTCGTTGTACGGATCGGCCGGCGTCGACGGTGCCATGTTCGCCGGCAGGCGCGGCAGGCCGGACCGGTGCGTCGCGAGGTCGATCCAGCGGATAGCGTCGCCGGCCGCATCGACCAGCGGGGTGCCGGGCGGCAGCGCGTCCTGCACCGAGTCGGTCAGCGCGAGCTGGCCTCGTACGACCGCGTCGGCGAGCAGCAGCGCGGTGAAGGTCTTCGTGATCGAGCCGATCTCGAACAGCGCGTCGTCGCGCAGCGCAGCGCCGTCGCCCTGGCGCGCCAGCCCTTGCGTCGTGATCTCCACGCGCTCGTCCTGCACTTGAACCGCCACCAAGCCCACGCCCTGTTCCGTCAGGCGGGTGCGCAGCAATGCGGCGGTGGGGCCTGCGCCCAGCGCCGGCGCGGCACACGGCCAAGCCGGACCGGCGATCGCCGCTGCTTTCAAGAGCTTCAGCACCATGCGGCGTGACGGAGGGCGGTGGTCGTTCATCCGATGGCAGAGGTGGTTGCGCGTGCGCATCTTAGTGTGCGGGCAACGCGCCGCCGGGCCGTCACTAGAATCCCGGCAGCCTTCCCAGTCGTTGCCAGAAAGAAGCACAGATGCTTGCATTCGGTCGTCGTCTCCGGTCCACGCTTTGCGGTATCGCCGTGCTGACCCTCTCGGCCTGCGGTGGGGGTGGTGGCGCAGTAGGAGGCGACGTGCAGACGGTGACGCTGTACGTGAGTTTCGACTACCCGTCTGTGCAGACCAATCTGCGGGTATCGGCGAGTTCGTCGCCGCAGATCGGTGGGCTGCAAGGCCATGCACCGCACTGCGTGCTGGTGGGCGGCGCGCTGCCCTCGGGGATGGCACTCGATGCTGCCACCTGCATCGTCTCCGGGACACCCACCGCGGCTGGCACCTTCTCTTATGTCGTGCGGCTGACGGCGGTCGATGTGCAGGGCAGCATTGATGCGCAGGGCACGATCACGGTGACCGATCCCACGCCGGTGCTCGTGCTCGCATCTGGCGCAAGCGTGGACCCGAGTATCCCGACCCTGAACCTGCAATACGGACAGACGCTGGCGGCGCGTGCAGTGGTCGCGTTCGACCAGCGATACGTCGCGCAGGCTGGCGACACCGTCAGTTATGCGATTGCTGCAGGAAGCCTCCCGTCGGGCATCGTGCTGGACCCGTCCACGGGCAGGTTGCAGGGCACACCCACGGGCTATGGACAGGCAACCGCGCAGTTCGTCGCGACGCTGGTGCGCGGTGGGGTGTCATACCCCACCCAGCCGTTGGGGGTGACGATCAACGTCTCGACGAACGCGCTGCAAGTCGCTTACCTCAGCCCTTGCCTCGTGCCTGTGGGCACGCCGTTGACTTGCACGCCTACGTTCGAAAGTGCATCCGCGCTGGTGGGCGTGTCGCTGCGCTACTCGTCCTCCAACCTGCCGGCGGGGTTTGCCATCGATCCGGTCAGCGGCGTGATCTCGGGAACGACGACCACGATCATTGACGCTCAGCCCGACGTTATCGTCCAGGGCACCTATCCCGACGGCAGCGTGCAGACGAGTGCCGCGGGCCTTGCCCCGTATTTGCGTGCCGTGGGCAGCTGGCCCGCTTACGAACCCGCCGCCGGCGACTTCGGGCTCGCCAGCGGGCCGGTCATTTCGCCGATTCCCGGATACGCCTACGGCGTGCATTTCACACCGGGCGTGTCGTTCGGGATCGACGTCTCGCGCGTCACCGCGTCGGTGGCGGGTGATGTCTACGGGTACGCGCTTCTCCCATACGACACGAACACGCCCCTGCCGTCATGGCTGGCCATCGACGCCGGCACAGGTCACCTGTTCGGCGTGGCGCCGGCCGGCACCGCACCGGTGTTCTGGCGCGTGCAACTGACGCTGTTGCGCGGCGGTGTGACTTACGTGTCCAACATCGCTCTGCTGGGCGAATATCCTTGACCCGCAGGCGCCCGATCCCGGCGCGGCATTCCCCCGCGGAATAGCTCTTATCGCCGCGCTGGCCTTCACAGGCCGGCCTCGTGCACCGACCATGCGCTCCAGTTGAAACACAACAGGAGACTTCGCATGGCTCGCATGAAAGCAGTGATGGCCGCCGTTCTGGTGATGGAGAAAGAGGGCGTTTCGCAAGCCTTCGGCGTGCCGGGCGCCGCCATCAACCCGATGTACTCGTGCCTGCGCGAGCGCGGCACGATCGCGCATGTGCTGGCGCGCCACGTCGAAGGCGCGTCGCACATGGCCGAGGGCTACACGCGCGCCAAGGCCGGCAACATCGGCGTGTGCATCGGCACCTCCGGTCCGGCCGGCACCGACATGATCACCGGGCTGTATTCGGCCATCGCCGACAGCATCCCCATCCTGTGCATCACCGGCCAGGCGCCGCGCGCGCGGCTGTACAAGGAAGACTTCCAGGCGGTCGACATCGAGTCGATCAGCAAGCCGGTGACGAAGTGGAGCGTCACGGTGCGCGAGCCGGCGCAGGTGCCACGCGCGTTCCAGCAGGCCTTCCACCTGATGCGCTCGGGCCGTCCAGGCCCGGTGCTGATCGACCTGCCGTTCGACGTGCAGATGGCCGAGATCGAGTTCGACATCGACACCTACGAGCCGCTGCCGGTCTACAAGCCGTTCGCGACGCGCGCCCAGATCGTCAAGGCCGTCGAGATGCTGCAGGCCAGCGAACGGCCGCTGATCGTCGCCGGCGGCGGCATCATCAACGCCGACGCGTCCGACCTGCTGCAGGAGTTCGCAGAGATCGTCAACGTGCCGGTGATCCCGACGCTGATGGGCTGGGGCACCATCCCCGACGACCACCCGCTGATGGCCGGCATGTGCGGGCTGCAGACCTCGCACCGCTACGGCAACGCGACCATGCTCGCGAGCGACTTCGTGATCGGCATCGGCAACCGCTGGGCGAATCGCCACACCGGCTCGCCGGAGGTGTACTGCAAGGGTCGCACCTTCGTGCACGTCGACATCGAACCGACCCAGATCGGCCGCGTCTTCGCGCCCGAGCTCGGCATCGTCTCGGACGCGAAGGCGGCGCTCAAGCTGTTCGTCGAGGTCGCGCGCGA
>Ga0307510_10007328_pt1 | contig 13140 bp, 14 predicted proteins | sample 12_EM_MG_FD_207224 | JGI IMG/M metagenome (GOLD analysis project Ga0307510, IMG submission 207224) | Populus trichocarpa ectomycorrhiza microbial communities from riparian zone in the Pacific Northwest, United States - 12_EM | ecosystem: Host-associated > Plants > Roots > Unclassified | place... | reverse complement strand
TATGCACATCAGCCAGAACCCCTGGGTCTTTGAGATTGACCAAGGCGGTATCCACAAGAAGACATGAAATGTGAGTGGGGTGGAATATATTGAGGTCAGTGTCTTTGACTCCTTGGTGATTAAAGTTGGGGGAGGGATAGGCTTTCACTTGAAGCAGGGTGGTATACTTGGCTTCACCCTTGCCTCAAGTCCCAACCAAGTGAGTTTCTTCTTCAGTGGTATGAAAACAGATGTATTTGGCTATTTCAGGTTGATCTTGCTTATTAGAGAAGACAAGAGGATAGTGCCCAGGATTGCCAGCATCAAAGAGGGCCCATCCCTCTCCAGGATGTGTGGGATCCTCAAGTTCCACACTTAAAAGTGGTTCAGTGGGAATGGGGGATGAGTTTGGGGTAGTGGAAAGGGAAATGGTAGGATTGTAATGAGCAGTGAGCTGTACTGGTTCATTGCTCTAAACACTTTCATCTCTCATAAAATGTTTGATTTCTGCTAGGATTTGAGGAATGAAGAATAAGTGTTGAACTGCAGCAAAGTCATGGAAGGTAGTGAGGAATGACTTGTCATCGATACCCTTGTTGCCAAGGATGTTAATAGCTGGCATCAAGCCCTCTGTCCAAGCCTCCAGAGTGCTTTCTAGCCTTCTTTGGACCTCCATTGCCTTCAGTAGAGCTTGACAGTTCTTCCTGACATTGCTTATGTCCTCTTGGGTTGGCGTCCTGATCCCGAAGATTATCTTGGGACTCTCTTGGTACTCCAAAGGGGGGGACTGGGAATGACTGTAGAAGAATGATGGGAGAGGGGACTGTGTATGGCAGAGGACAACTGGGGTTAGTGGATGGGATGAAGGGTTTGGGGTAACTGGTATGGATGAAAGGGGAGGGTTGGGGGACTGATCATCTAATGGAAGTGGGGATGTGGTTGCATTCACTATGGCATCCACCAGGACAAGTAGTCTCTGGGAGGGGAAGGTAGAAAGCTCCGTAACACGAGGGGGTACTGGGAGCATTGGTGGCAGTATTAGAAGAGATGGCATCAAGGACTGAGAAGCTGGGTTGGGGGAGGTAACTAGTGGTGCGGGTAATTCACCCAGGGTAATAATCAGAGGTGTCCTTGCAGGTGATGATATATCCATCACCATGTTGCTCTCCTCGAGTCCAGCTATGGTGAGTGGCATGTCCTGGGGTGACAATCATCGAGAAAAGGGATATGTCGCCATTCCAGTCAATGCATTCACAGGTATAGATGGTGTATTGTTCTCATTGGTAGACATAGCTTTGATAGTGAGGGATGGTAAGGTTACTGGACATGAAAGGGATGGGGTTGAGTCATCAAAGTGGAGGGTTCTTATACTCCTTGATTGGTTTTGAAAGTCAGCCAGTAACTCTGGTACATGGAGATCCTCAGAGTTAGTCCATGAGTCATGAGCTGGTGAGTAACCTTTCCAGCACACAAGGTACTGCTTCTTCTTCCAATGGCCAAAAGACCTCTTTTTTAGAATCTTCTTGACTTCCCATTTGGATTTGCCTTCTAGAATATCAGGAGGTGGTTCGATAAAATTGGGGCCATGTTGATTGGTTTCTTTGTAAGGTGTGAGTAATAAGGTGTGGAAGACGTCATGGATTTTCCAGGTGGAAGGAAGTTCAAGTTTGTAAGCGACTTTTGATATTTTTGAGACTACCTTGAAAGGTCTGTATCTCCTTGGGGAAAGCTTGGGTGTGGTGTTGCTTGGAAGTTGTAAATTGGTTCCTTCTAGCCAGACCTTTGAGCCTACTGCAAATGGGACATATCATAGCTTCTCTTTTATCCAGGATTCTTGTGCTTTACGTTGGGCTTCTTGGGCAGCTTTCCTGGTTTCTTCAATGAATGAGAGTTGTTCTTCAAGGGAGGGGATGGTGGTTTTCCTGGTTGGTTGGTGTACTTGGGGTGTGTATCTGATGAGTAGGTCATATGGTGTTTTATTGGTTGTTATGGATGGCCATGAGTTCTTAGTATATTGAGCAAGTGGTAACCATGCATGCCAATTGTTCTGTTGTGTTCCACAGAATACTTAGAGATATTGCTCCAAGGTTTGATTGGTTCTTTTGCTTGCTCCATCAGTTTGGGGATGATATGCCATGCTGATGTTCTGATGGATATTGAGAATACAGCAAAGTTCTGTTGAGAATTTTGACACAAAGTGGACGTTGCAGTCCAAGATGATTTTGTGGGGAATGCCATAGTGAGGGATGACATAATTGAGATAGAGTGATGCTACTCCTTCTGAGTCGATGGTCTTATTGTTAAGGCTTCAATGGGCCTTGATAGTACAACTTGTACTAAGAGTGAACTGGTGGTGAGTACTTTGAAGGAGTAGAAGTCTCTAGTGTTGCTAGAGACAACTCTGAGTGGCTTATGTAAGAGATGAGAAAAAGGGGAGGCACAAGGGGAGCTTTCAAGAACATTGATATTGAGAATCAAGTCAAGCTTAGGGCTTGACTGTCGAAATACTGGGCACTTATATACAGGTGGGTCTGCGCATGGACCATGGTCACTAACATAGGTAGTTCTGGTCAAGAAGGGGCTGTATGTATCGTATGAAGGTCCGCGGATAAGTGCTGTGGTCTGTATGAGTTGAACAATAGAGAATGAGCAAGAGCAAATGAAAGATCAAGGAATTGCCTAATCTATCCTTAACCAGAGAACAATGACGGCGGGTCATTCCAAGAAGAGAAGCATCGTCATGATATGATGATAACCATGAGTTTTGAGATTGATCCAAGGAGATCTGATTGCTGTGTGTCCATTCTGGTCTAATGGGTGTCTAGCATAAGCAGCTACCCTTTATGGTAGTTGGTTTTGATGGAGACCCAATTAAGGGCCATGTCGCTATCTGCATTGTCTGCAGAGCTCTTCGTGGCTGAGGGTTTGTCTGAGGATCATTCTGAAGAGGTCGACTGGTAGCCCTAACTCTGGGGCGAGGTGCCAGCTATGGGCGATGAGGCTGAAGGGGTGATTGACTGGTAACTGCCTTTATGACTGGTACATTGTTGTATGGGCACTGAAGAGGGACTGGTGGGTAATAGAGAGTGCTTGCAGGACACAGGACTGTTGCTATGACTGAGCCATCTCTGCCATGGCTCAATGGGCAACTCTTGGGAAGACAAGGTCTTTGTATGACCTTCAGGGATGTCTGGTTCATAGTGAGTGACTGGTTCTGGCTCTAAGGGCAGCATGTCCTCCATGGGACTGTCTGGATCTTCCAGTGGGTTCTCTACTGGGGGTGGCTCTTGGTATGTCTCCATTGAGGAGTACTCCCATCGGTGGATGTTCCAGGGAACAGGGATAAGGGGCTCGACTGGTGGCTGATCAAGGGGTGACAATAGTTTGGATGGTTCACTGGGCAGTAGCGGTGGCAGGTCTGGTAGGGGTGATGGGTTCACTGGTAATGGTCGCTTGGCCATAGGTGGAGTTTTAGGTAGGGTGATGAGAAGGGGGTCTGATGGTGAAGAGAAAAATGGGGGTGGATTGTAACACTTGTGACAGGGAATGAAGATAGATGCTTTGGAACAATCAGTGTCTGTGATTGTGAGAATAGTAGCAAAACCACCTGATTGTGGGAGTTTAGTGATAAAGTCCATTGCAATAGTTTCAAAGGGGTGTGCATTGTCTGCAGGGGTGATAGGAAACATGGGTGGATGTGTTATGATCCACCCCAATTTTTCTTATCCTCATTGAACCCCCTTCTCATCACCTTACCCAAACCACCACTTATGGCTAAGCGACCATTACCATTGAACCCATCACCTCTACCAGACCTGCCGCCACTACTGCCCAGTGAACCATCCAAACCATCGTCACCTCTTGACCAACCACCAGTCCTACCCCTTGTCCCCATTCCCTGGAACATCCATCATTGGGACTACTCCTCAATGGAGATGTACCAAGAGCCACCTCCAGTAGAGAACCCACTGGAAGACCCAGACAGTCCCATGGAGGACACACTGCCTTTAGAGCCAGAACCAGTCACTTACTATGAACCTGACATCCCTGGAGGACAGATGCATACCTTGTCTCCAGAAGAGTCCCCTGTCGCACCTTGGGAGGAATACCTCACCCAGCCTAGCAGTCCTGTGTCCTGCAAGCACTCCCTGTCACCCACAAGTCCCTCTTCAGCACCCATATGACAATGTACTAGTAGAGAAGGCAGCTATCAGTCAATCACGCCTTCAGCCTCATTACCCATAGCCAGCACCTTGCCCCAGAGCCCAGGCCACCAGTCGACCTCCTCAGGAGGATCTGCAGACAATCCCTCATCCATGCAGAACTCTGCAGACAACGCGGATAGCGACATGGCCCTTAACTGGGTCACCATCAATACCGACTACCTTAAAGGGTAGTTGCTTACACTAGAAGCCCATTAGACCAGAATGGGCATGCAATGATCAGATCTCCTTGGATCAGCCTCAAACCTTGTGGTTGTCATCATATCATGACGATGCTTCTCTTCTTGGAATGACCCGCTGCCATTGTTCTCTGACTTAGGATAGATTAGGCAATTCCCTGATCTCTCATTCGCTCTTGCTCATTCTCTATTGTTCGACTCATACAGACCGCAGCACTTGCCAGTGGACCTTCATACATCACAGACAGATGCCTCTTGACCAGAACTACCTACCTTAGTGATTGTAGCACGTGCACCCACCTGCCTGTATATAAGTGCCCTGTATTTCGACAGTCAAGCCCTAAGCTTGACTTGATTAACAATATCAATGTTCTTGAAAGCTCCCCAAGTGCCTCCCCTTTTCCCACTTCTTACATAAGCCACTCAGAGTCATCTCTAGCAACACTAGAGACTTCTACTCCTTCAAAGTACTCGCCACCAGTTCACTCTTAGTACAAGTTGTACTATCAAGGCCCATTGAAGCCTTAACAGGATGGGTAGGATGGGTGTTGACTTTGGTCATTTGGCATGTAGTGCATCCTTTGATGTATTCTGTGATAAAGGTTTTCAGGTTGGGCCACCAGTAGTACAGGGTGATTAATTGGAGTGTCTTGGTAATCCCAGCGTGCCCGGCAGTCACATGGTTATGAAAAAGGGAAATTACTCCCCTCCTAAGAGCATTGTCTGCCACAACAACCAGGGCAGTCCCGTGATACCAATGTGTGCCATCTAATAAGGAGAGGTTATGTGTTGGTGCCCATTTCTTGAGTAGAGGTTGCTCTTTGTATTGAGCTAATTTGATGCATCTGTCTAAGTTATCGCCAATACTATCCATGTCAAACACCCGGATTGAGGTGTGATTGTTGCAAAAGTAGTGGTCCAGCCATATAGTGATATTGTCATTAATTGGATTGGGACCTTCATAATCAGGTCTCCTAGATAATGTGTCTGCATGGTTGGTGGCACCAGGTTTATATTCCAAGATGATATTGTATTGTTCCCTTTCTGGTAGATATCCAGTGACGCAAGGGCATATTTTTCAAGGTTCCCAATAATAGTGGAGGTTGGCATGGTCAGTGAAGACTAGGACAGGGATAGTTGTCCCTTTGAGGAGATGAGACTAGCAGTGTAGTCCACACATAACTCCTAGGAATTCTCAGTCGTAAATGGGATAGTTTTGTTCAGTTTGGGTAAACTTTTGGGAGTGGAATCCAACTGGTTGTCTTGGTCCTGGTTTTTGAGTACCATCTGGTTTTGTAATAGGGGGGTCCCATTGATACAATATAGCGCCTGTTCCAATTTGTGATACATCTGTTTCAAGTTCAAATTGTTGGTCAGGGTCTGGTCAAATGAGTACTGGTGCATGGGTAATCATGTTGATGAGTTTATTTTGAGCCTCCTTTTGTTGGGGGCCCCATTCGAAAGGTACATCTTTTCCAGTAAGCTTTGTGAGTGGTGTGGCAATGATGCTGAAGTTGGGGCAGAACATGCAGTGGTACCCAGAGACTCCTAGGAATCCATGGACTTGTCACTTGTCTTTCAGTTCATGGGGGTAGTTTCTGAGTCCTGCAACTTTAGCTGGGTCAACTGTAGCTCCATCTTTTAATATTCAGACACCCAAGAAATCCATTTGTAGTTGCATGAAGACAGATTTTGACAGTTTGAGATGTAGACCATGGCATGTGAGGAGGTTGAATAGGAAGTAGATAATGGCAATGTGAAGGTTGAGGTCTTTGAGTAGGGTTCCTATTCCACAGTCATCCATGTAATTTTGGAGTATGTGCCATATTTCAAGTACACCTTTCTTCTCAAAGTATTCATATAACTCTTCAAGAATACTGTTCATAAAGCATTGAAAGCTTGCTGGTGAATTGCTCATGCCAAAGAACATTACTTTTGCTTCGAATAGTCCTTGGCAGGTCTTAAAGGCAGCTTTCTATTAGTCCCCTTCACATATTTGAATATTGTTATAGCCCCAGCAAATGTCAAATTTGCTAAATAATTCCATTCCCTGGGGGTTTTCAATACATTGTTTGAGGTTGGGGAGTGGGGTGACATCTTTCCTGGTGACCGCATTGAGGGGGTGATAATCAATAATATATTGTTTCTCTTTTGAGTCCTTTTTAGGGACCATAAAGGCTGAAAAACCGTAAGGGGAGTCCAATGGTGTGATATATCCTTTGGCCAAGTTTTTGTTGATGAATTGATCTTCTGCCTTTTGTTCATCCCTTGAGAGTGGATAAACTTTACAGTTAAAGTGGGTGGGGGCAGTGTCCATTAGTACAATTTTGTGGTCCCTGTCACCATGAGTTGGTAGGAATTTGTTTGCTTCTTCATCTGAAAATAATGCCATGTGATGTTTAAATTTTTCTGGGAGGGTAATTTCCTCCTTCCCATGTTCCGTTGTGTACTTATGGGCCATTTCTACTGCTATATGGGTGCAATTGACTTCCACTGGGCCTCCCTTTATTTCTAAATGGGTTACTCCCAACCATGGAGTGCACTTGGTTTGTTGTGCTTTGAGGATAAGGTCTTCATTAACTGGTACTTTGCATTTGACCCATGTTTTTGCACATTGGAGGGTTCCAAATAGTAGAGTTTCCATTTGAACTTTTGGACCTAAGAGTGTTCCTTTTTCCCAGTTGATTTCCAGTTTACATGCTTTGAACCATGGATAGCCAAAGAGAAGTCAATCGTGTCCTAGGTTAGTGACAAAGAATCTTTGACATTCCCGTTTGTTTTCTTGGGTGACAAGTAAGTCACAGGTGTGAGTGATGGTTCCATGTCAGTTAAAGGTACCATCAACATTGAATACTGGATGGGGATAACAGAGTTTCTTCATTCCTAAGCATAATTTGATGACAGTTGTATGGTCAATAAAATTTTCAGTTGCCCCAGTGTCAAGTAGGACTGTTTCTTCTGCCTTCCCTTGATAGTGTGAAAATGCAACTTTTATTTGCACAGAATTTGAGCGATTTACAAAAACACTATCAAGTCAGAATGCCCTAACTATGGCAGCTAGTTTTGGGCTTGAGGAAAATCCTTTGGCATAAGGGATTTGATGATGCCAGCTTGGTATCTTCATCAAGCAAGCCCATATGATCTTTCAAGAAACTAGAGATGTCATCTGGGGTCATATTGATGGGGTCTTGTCCCCAAGCAGTAGGGGTGTTGTTGCTAGCAGTTTTGCCACTTTTGGCACAGTCTGCCATTTTCTTGCGACAGACGCAGGCTTGATGTCCTCTGTTTTCGCAGTAGAAGCACTTATTTTCCTTTATAAGTTGCTCCTTTTTGGCATTGGAATGCATTTGTCCCATTCTGTTAGTGTTAACATCTATGGCATATCCTCCTTGGGAGGTGGTGCATGGTCCGGAAGTTTTGTTTCTTCCATACTGGTTTTTTTCCCTTGGTTTGGTTTGGGTGTCAGTCCAAAGGCCCTGTAGAGTCCTTGTTTTTGCTGACTGAATTGGGTGGCGGCCTGCCATTTCTGGTAGGATTGTCTAGCTTGTTTCTCCCATTGTTTGAAAGTCCATGGGGTTTCCACATTTGGATCAAAATCAGGGGATTGTATAACCGCTCTGGTAAGTGGTTTGTTCATAGCATGTTTGAGGGTTTTGATAGTTCCCTTGTCATCTAGGGGAACTCCCACCTTGTTGGCAAGTTGCTTGAATTTAGCAAAGAAGTCATCAAGGCTTTCTTCTTGTTTAAGTTTGCATAGTTTTTGGTAGGCTTCCTCCCTTTGGTTTTGGTTGGTGAAGGCTAGTTTGAACCTTTCTATGAAGCTATCCCAGAGATCTTCATCAGTTTCCTGGGCTCCATTGTCCATTGCTTCTTGGAGTTTCTGCATTTGTTCCTCTTTCCAGGCATCTACTTGGGTGCCATCCATATAGGTGAGTAGGGTAACGACCCTAGAAAAGGGTTTCCTCATGGTATCATTGTGTTGGTTAATTGCTTTCCAGAGGTTGAAGTTGTTTAAGAACCTCCTGGTTGTGCTTCTATCTCCATCGAAGATTGGAGGTGGGTTTCCTTTAAGAGCACCATTAGCAGGATTGGTGATAACGTTAATCCTTTGTGCTTCCTGTCCAGTTGGTCCAGTAGCAATGTTAATTTCCTCCTGTTGCACTGTGTTACGATCCTGGGCCCTATCACCAATTTTCCGCTATTTTCTACTACTTTATTCTGTGCTTTCGGTCACTTGTTCCCCACTCGTTCCCTCACGCGCCGCTCGGACCGCCACCAAATCACCTGACAAGTCACCTGATGGATCACCTGACCATTCCGCAGTCAGATATCACATGCCATCACTCCGCAGTCCGCAGCACTCTGCAGTATCACTATTTAACCCTTTATGGATTGCCAGCTCATGATGTGCTATTCTTAGACCGCCAGCTCATGATGGAGCTATACTTAGAACTGCCACGTCATGATACACCTTACTGAATATTTCCATATTTCTTTGTGACCCCTGTGACCCATCACTTCTCGTTTGTATATAAGCGCTCGTACTTTTAGCAGTTAGGCCCTAAGCCTAACTTGGTTTTCAATCCAAGACTTGTAGCTTCCACCCAGGACTCTCAGAGTCAAACAGCCCGAACCTTCAGTCGCTTCAAATCCCTTTGAAGCTCTCCCCTCTTACCTCTATCAGAACACTCAGGAGTCGCCCTTATCATCGGGGACTTACTTGTTATACTGTGTAGCCAACCGGTACCGTGCTACTCACATGATCATTGCCTCAGGAGGACAACCCACTGAGCAATCCCAGTCGTCACCAAACCAACCCATGCACGTCGCGTCTTTAAGGCCCTTGGACCTTAACACACTGCCATTGTGGTTCTGATGGATAGCTGGGGGTGAATAGCAGCAGCTGGGGTAGTGTTGAGAGGGATGTTAATGCCTTGTAAAACTGCTGCTTCGATTTGGGGAAGGATAGGGGTTTTTTCTGTAAACAGATGGCTTCCTTGGAGGGTTGCGATGTGGTGAACTCCTCCTGCAAGGATTTCTTCTTCTGGTTGCTTGATGGCAGTGTGAAGGGTTGGACTGAAGTGCTCTGGGTTAACGTGATGGGGGTGCTGAGGGTCTGTTTCTTTCCAATACCTGGTAGTTGGGGTATGAAGGATTCCTCCTTGATTTGTGATCTACTGGTTATTTTTCCAGAGGAGTCCTACCCAGAAGTCTTCGTCGCCAACTTTGATAAATTCAACAGCTGCATGTGTTCTTTTGGGAAGATCAACATAGTATCCAGTGTCTTTATGTCCAGGTCCATGATTTTCAAAGTATACTTGGACTTTTATGTGCTCTGGGAGATTGTCTTGTTGTCTCCTGTGAACCCCCCTGTCTTGGTCAAGTTCTCCAATAAGTACTACTGCCGCCAGGGTGTTACTGGTGTTGCCCTGTGTTTCAAGGGCATTTGAGGAAAGCCTGACTTATGTTAAGGTCTATTGAACCTTAAGGTGTGAGATGCACTAAGGTAAAATATGTGACAGTGATGAAGTTACAAGGGTTGTAATTCCCTTAATAACCAAAATGACTTTGGAATGTGATAAAGGCAAGAAGGTCACTAAGACCAATGTCTGTGTGAAGATAAAGAGGAAGGGGAAGTATCTTCAAGGATTTGAAGATAACTTCTAAGAAAGATAAGAGGGAAATAGTTGGTCAAGTAACAAGGACTTTGAATGCAATAGATTGCAAACTAAGTCAGGCTTAAGGCCCAACTCTAGGATATAAGTCCAGCTTATATACAATAGGGCAGCTACCTGACTAAGCATACAAAAAGGGAGAACAAATAGAGTCACAGACAATAGTGGTCATGGAACAATGGGGTCACAAACAATGGTAGTCACAGACTACCATAAGAAGGGAACAATAGGAAATGTACAAAAGGAGGGAACAATGAAGTTCCCAACAATGTGGTTTTGTTGTACAAGTAAGCGGTCATGTGAGAAGTGATCAGGTGATCATATAAGTACATAATGGACAAGAAAAGGAAAGAAAAATGTGGGCCAAGTGCCCAGGAGTATAACACTACTGGTGGCCTGGAATGAAAATCTTTGTAACTGAGTACATCAAAGGCTATGCTACCTGCCAAATAACTAAAGTCAATACTCATCCCGCTCACCCCCCTATGTTCCCAATTACCCCAGCTGAAAACACTCAACCTTTCAAGACCGTTGCCATGGACTTCATCACCAAGTTACCACAGTCAGGAGGATATGACACTATCCTTACAATCACTGACACAGACTGCTCAAAAGCATCCATTTTCATCCCCTGTAATGAAACAATTGACTCTGAAGGAGTCACTCTACTTTACCTGAACAATGTTATCCCACACTACAGCATACCTCACAAGATAATCTCTGACCGTGATGTCTGCTTCGTATCCAAATTCTCAACAGAACTATGCCACATCCTGAACATCCACCAGAACATCAGCACAGCTTATCACCCTCAGACAGACAGAGCTAGTGAGCGTACCAATCAAACCCTTGAACAGTATCTCCGCATATTCTGCGGAACTCAGCAGAACAACTGGCATGCTTGGTTACCCCTTGCTCAATATACCAAGAACTCCTGGCCTTCTGCTACAACAAAGAAAACCCCATTCAACCTACTCATCAGTTACACCCCACAAGTACATCAGCCAACCAGAAAGACAGACATTCCATCCCTTGAACAACAACTCTTATCCATTGATGAAGCCAGGAAAGCTGCCCAAGAGGCACAATGTAAAGCACAAGAATCCTGGATCAAAGAATGTCCATGCCATTCACCATACCCTGTCAAATCCAAAGTTTGGTTAGAAGGAACAAATCTACACTTACCAAGTAACATTACACCCAAGTTATCACCAAGGAGCTACAGACCTTTTGAGGTAGTCTCCCAAGTTTCCAAAGTCACTTACAAAATCAAGTTACCCCCTACCTGGAAGATTCACAGCATATTCCATGCCTCACTACTCACGCCATACAAAGAAACCGATCAACACGGTCCAAACTTCCTGGAACCACCACCTGACATCCTAGAAGGCAAACTGGAATGGGAAGTATACCCAGAGAAAGACTATTTGGTTGATGGAGGAAGAAGCAATATCTTGTGCACTGGAAAGGATACTCACCAGCTAGTGTTGCAGCAGCTCTGGCTAAATCTTGGCTAAAGGTGGAGCTGGGGCCGACTACAACCCTAGCCTAGCCAAGCCACATCTGGTTGAGCCGCCCATTTTAGTCAGCTCCCACTGAGCCTGCTGACTGCCAGCTTAGGCCTGCTGAGCTGGCTAAGCCCCCCCTTTTTTTTTTTGCTTGCCCATTATTGAATATTACCAGACTTGCCACATTGGTTGCCATCGCCATCTCCACTAGCCGTCACTGTCAGGACTTACCATGTCACAGAGATGATAGCCTGTCCCTATTCCCACCTTAACTTGCAGAGAAGACGATTGGTGCAACAACAGTTGAAGTAGTCACAGCTGTGATCATTGTGAATCACCCCCAGGCAGTATCGTTGGTGCAGTGACTCAGTACTCAGCCTCAGGCCATACACCCATCTTCACCCTCTCCAACAAGTGGGTGTCCCTCCAGGCTAGTGTTCTAAGGTCCAGTCCATTGGACCGAAAATTTAGCCTTAACTGGACTGGACTTAACTGCAAAAGACCGAATTTTCGGTCCAGTCCAGTCCAGTCTTTTCCAGTCTTTGATCAGTCCAGTTAAGGTCTAACAGTTATCAGATTGTTACAAAGACCGGTGTTTTAGGTAATGATTACATAAGCTAGTAAAGGACTGCAACCCTATGCATTTACCCATTGAAATAAGCCTTAAAACATCCAAATTAAACAAGAATTGGACAAGTTATGATTGAAATGATAAGAACTTTAGTAAGTTTAGTTCAAGTGGACTCTGACTTGTCCCAAGAAGACCCTATACTGTCACTTACCTGGTTACCGTACAGCTGACCTAAGTGACCTACTAGTTGTACAGTCACAGTTCGTCACAATAAAGTTTGGTGCTTTTTAAAGCACCGACATCATGTCATTTTGAGCAATGCGGGATATTTTCACATGTGATGGAGGGGAACAAATTGGCTGCTATTCAACTTGTAGCTACTCTTTATTGGCAGCAGTTGGTCATATATCATTAAATGCATAGTGATGGTAGAATTGAATGGTATAATGGTTATTCAGTTTTGCTTACATTAGTGAGCAGGGTGGGTCTCTTGGTTCGATTCCAGGTGGTGTCATCTATTTTTTTGTCACTCACATGCATTGGATATCATGTGCCTTCCCATCAACCATTCATCCCATGGCTCTGATTTGAAGCACCAACCCAAACTTAAAATTTCAGTGTGACAGATGCGTGCACTTGACCTCAGGACTTGAGAGAAGGGAATTGATGAAAACTTGGCCTTTTTGCTCAAAAAAAAGACAAGTGGACTTGCATTTTTGTCAACTTTGACATGAAACTAAGATGGAATTTTTATTTTATTTGGTTGTGCCTCCATGCATTTTGTACGACTTCCAGGCTGCTTAAGTCAGCTGTACGGTTACCAGGGAAGTGACAGTATCATCTGGTAGTTCACAAGAATCCAATCCAAGTCACTCTCTATTGCTTCTGAGTTGCTCAAGTTGTTGCTCCCAATCACTTCCAAGTTGTTCCCAATCACTTTCCAAGTTGTTCCCAATCACTTCCAAGTTGCTCCCAATCACTTCCAAGTTGTTCCCAATCACTTCC
>Ga0307510_10007327_pt1 | contig 13141 bp, 10 predicted proteins | sample 12_EM_MG_FD_207224 | JGI IMG/M metagenome (GOLD analysis project Ga0307510, IMG submission 207224) | Populus trichocarpa ectomycorrhiza microbial communities from riparian zone in the Pacific Northwest, United States - 12_EM | ecosystem: Host-associated > Plants > Roots > Unclassified | place... | reverse complement strand
AAGTGTGGTCATGTGGCTAATATTGGTTGTGTTCTGAAGTCTACACATCTGCAAAACTTTAGTCATTAACAAAAAGTTGCTTATTAACCGCTGTCTCAGGACTGGCAGGGGTGGCACGAAATTTTCAATGTTTTGCCAGCCCAGGAGATAGTCGCGCACACCTAATTTTTCCCAGTAAAGCTCGAATTCGTTTCGCCGTTTTTTTTCGCTTTTTGTTCTACCCCCATCGTATTTTCTCTTCGGGCTTTCTGTGGGCCTGTACCTGTCTACCCTATCTAAACTCCCCTACGGCCACTCAACCTGGGATTGGTGTAAAAACAATTTACTTATGTTCACCCACTAGTACGGTATGAGCAATGAATGTTATTTCCTTCAATAGGGTCTTTTACCTTGTGCTAGAGGTAGCCTAAAGCCACTCAATATTTCCACTTATTGCGATGCCCTACTTACCCAGTAAGCGAATACCCTAATCATATTTTTCCCCTAGTATTCGATGGTTAAAGCTTTAAACTTGCATATGAGCTCACGATCTCATAACTATAAAAGAAAACTTGTTGGGTACAGAAAGCGTTGATGGATCAAGTTTGATTCACACTAACAAGTGGATTTAGATTGTTATCATAGAGATTCGACCACGGTTACATGAAAGACTCCAGAGTCAGGGTTTGGTAACATGTAAAAGAATTATATGCAAAGAGTGGGCTGCTGTTAAAGAGCCAAGTCTGACCAACAACATTCTTGTCTATAATGCTGGGGGTTTTCGTTTCCACCGCAGTATGGCAGGCTCAAACCCTCTAATAGCGCCCTTGTGCTACGAGTAATAATAAAAAAATCCCCTTATTTTGCGATGGTCTGGTTGGCTGGGTCTGCTAAACTTCCCATAAGCTGCAATGAGTGCTGTACTCGTAATATTCTCTGACGTTTGTGAACACAACTGCTATTGAATACGGGCAAAAAGCCGGCCGGAGCCTCAAAATCCCGGCGTATGCAATAGCAGTCATGTTCACAAACGTCAGAGAATTACGAGTAGAATAGATAGGTTTTCTCGGTGCAGATCTGTTCGCTCACGCGTTAGCGTCACGTGGCAGGCAGGGGTCTCGGGTGGCGTGCAGGGGGCTGCGAACCCATTGCCAGAGAGAAGAGAGATGGAGAGGGAAAAACAATTTTCCGGGCCCACATGCATTATCAGAATCCCTGTCTTTGAATTATCAGTGGCGTCATCCTATCCATCAAGCTTTGAATGCATGGATCCTCGGTTGGAGGCAGCGGGAGATCGCCAAGTCCAAAACGCAACCCACCAGCGCTGCCTTCTTTTTCAGTCACATCCGTCTAATAAGAAAATTTTAGTAGACCATCTAGCTGATACGCGCCACAATAAAGCACGCGACTAGCAAATCCCCCGGCCACGCCTGCAAGAGGCTCGCCAATATTTGCCAAACCTCGTGGATCGCTTGTCCAGTCCAGTGGCAGAAACTCTGTGCACAGCGCTGCGGGTGATGGAGATGAAAGTAAAAATCGAGCATAACAAGAATAAGGCCTGAATGTCAGGAATCTTACAGATCAGGAATTAGAAGAAGCAGGAGTGCACAAGGAGGTTGAACCCTAAACCCTAGAATACAGCCTCTTGCAGAGTTGCGAGATTCTCGAGCTGCGAGAGTTGCTTAAAAACGAGATGCCTGCACTTTAGACAAGGATTAGCCCAAAAGAGAAACCTCGATGCCAGGAGCAAACAAGCAAAGTATGGCAGAAATTTAAAAGTATGGCTCACCATACTGTGGATTCCGGAAAATCCGCCAAGGGGGCAGCCGCTCTCGCAACTCGAGAATCTTGCGACCCTACAAGAGGCTGTAATTGCACTTAAGTAATTCCTCAATACCGGTGCTCTTGCAGAAAAGTTGTGCAGGCCTTAGTAACTCAAATAGTCGTCGATCCTGGTGACAAAAAGCCGTAAGCACCCCACCATTTTACACCAAAAACGAGCAATTTTAAACACCCACAACCCAAGGGAAAGCAATATAGAATTGGCGAAGCCGGTGCCGTAGTGTGGGTAGTTCCTTAGGCTTTCTGTGTGGAAATTATAAGAATTTTTCCATTTTGCCATGAGAGTTGAGAGCTTGGAATCCTGATTAGATATTATTACAATGTACCTTTTGTATGGGAAACTCATGAAATTAGAAGTATCTTTCGTCAGCTATCATTCTCTCAAGAATTGCACCATGGGCATTAACTGCTTATGAATGATCGTGTTTAGATCATTCTGAATATTCTAGGACATTTTCAATTTCTTTCGTAATCAACAAATCTGGGATTCCGCGAAGCAAAAAATGACCATTGTTCGTGTAAAATGGGGGGTGCCGACAACTTTTGTTGCGAAAATCGTACGACAACTAGTCTATCATATATATGCCAAGCCGGCCAATACCATGGCGGGCTCTATGGTGTGGTATTTCACCGGAGCGCAAGACCTATGTTGAACCGCGGGATCGGATAGTGATTAAATAAGTCAGGGATGTCGTGCTACCGGTGCAGAAGGCAAAAGCCGGGCATTGTTGTCAGAAATTAGAGTTTGATCGGGGGTTGATTGGAGGGTCTCGAGGTATCCTTCAGGTTCCACAAAACGACCCCGCTTTCCTTCTACCCCCCGGAATTTTTGTCGTCGACTGACTCCACCATCCATCCTCGACTCGTACAATACTCCAAGCAGAAAAGACCAAAAAATGTCCCAATTATTCAGTAATAATTACGGCTCGAATAATACTTATGGCTCCTTCAACACCTACATTAATCCTTCCGTTGCCGATGACAGATCGAATATTCTCGCCTGGATATCCCCACTAGATCCTAAGCTACGCCATCAGGACATCCGGGACCGCAGAGTCGAAAATGTGGGGGGATGGCTTTTAGAAACTAAGGAGTTTAGAAGCTGGTGCGCTGGTGGCGGGAGAGGTGAATCCGATAACGCAGTCCTGTTTTGTTATGGAGGTCCTGGTGTTGGCAAAACTTACCTCAGGTAACACGAATGAGCCCCAAAGAGTGGAAGAAAAAGAACAAGTATTGACAAGCCGCGATGGTAGCTCTCTAGTAATAGACAGCTTGTGTAATCAGGCTAAAGCAGAGAATGTCACAGTAACATGTTTTTATTTTGATTTCGCCGCCCAAAACGAACAGTCCCCCACTAGTATACTAGGCTCCTTGCTCAAACAGCTAGTTTTTGGACTCGAGGAGATCCCGGAGGAGATATCGGAAGCATATGAAGACCGAAAAAATGCCATTGGTGGGCAGGGGCCGCAAATCTCGGATATTTTGAAAATGCTGCAGATTACCTCTTCTCGAAAGCGCGCGATCATATGCATCGACGCTGTTGATGAATGTGCAACAGAACACCGAGTCAAGCTTCTCGATTCCCTAAGCCAACTCCTCCAACAGTCTCCGGGCACTCGGATATTTGTGACCGGGAGGCCGCACATTCTACCTGAGATCGGAAGGCGTTATGCTGGGAGAGTGACAAGCATATCCATAAACCCTAAGAGGGATGATATTATCACCTATCTTCATAGCCGGCTAGCCGCAGACACAACCCCAGATGCGATGGACAGTACTTTGGAGGTAGATATCTTAGAGAAAATTCCTAGAGATATATCTGAATTGTATGTAGAACAACACTCCGGAAGCTGCTTCAAGTTATACGCTGACAGATACATATCCAGATTCCTACTAGTCTCGTTGAATATCGATGCGATCTTGCAAGAAACTACACCCTGTCGCAGGAGACAAAAGCTCACCGCAACGACCGATGGCTTGGGGTTGGAGAGTGTTTATGGTGAAACTTTGGGACGGATAAGAAGACAGGGCGGGGCTAGGGCTAGGCTTGGCATGGCCGCTCTGATGTGGATCTCGCATTCCGAACGGCGATTGAAGGCTGAGGAATTGTGTCACGCCCTAGCGATCGAAATAGGGGCTCTGAACCTCAATACCGGCAATGTCCCCTCAATAGGTACAGTGCTAGCATGCTGCCAAGGGCTGGTCGCCGTAGACAAGGAGGCTTCCACGGTCCGGTTAATCCATTTTACCCTTCAAGAGTACCTCCGGGCTCATCCTGATCTCTTTGGCACGGTTCACTCGACGATGGCAGAGACCTGCTTAAGTTATCTCAATTCGCAACAAGTCAAGACTCTTTCGACGATTCCCTCTCCCGATCTCCAAGGCACACCGTTTCTCCACTACTCTTCTGTGTATTGGGGAGTGCATGCGAAAAGGGGCCTTTCGGATTGCGCGAAACTGCTTGCACTGAAACTGTTTGACGACTGCAATAACCACATATCCATTAAGACCCTATTGGAAGCGTGGATAGGGTATTCGTTCACCATTGATCTCGATAAACCCCGACTGTTCAATGGCCTGCATTATGCATCTCTCTTCGGGATTGTTGAGATAGTAACTGGATTGATAGAGGTGGAAGGTTGCGATATCAACCAAAGAGACTGTATTGATAATACACCTCTTGTGTGGGCCGCTCTAAACGAACACGAGCGGGTTGTTGAGATCCTACTCGAGCGGGGTGATGTCCGTCCAGATGAACCGGGTCGATGTGGTCAAACACCTCTTGCGTGTGCCGCTGGAAATGGACACGAGGGAGTGGTGAAAATGCTTCTCGGACGGGACGAGGTAAACCCCGACAGGCCAGATAACAACCGGCGAACACCGCTCCAGTGGGCCGCTTGGAATGGGCACGAGGGAGTAGTGAAGATGCTTCTCGGACGGGGCGAGGTCAACACTGACGGGGAAGACAATGGCGGCCTAACGCCACTCTGGTTTGCTGCAATGAATGGGCACGAGGGAGTGGTGAAAATACTTCTCGAACGGGACGAGGTGAGCCCCAACAAGCCAGATATCAAGGGCCGAACACCCCTCAGGTGTGCCGCTTCAAATGGGCAGGCAGGGGTGGTAAAAATGCTTCTCGAGCGAGACGAGGTTGGCCCCGATAAGCCTGATAGCGAAGGTCGAACCCCGCTCCGGTGTGCCGCTTTGAATGGGCATGAGGAAGTGGTCAAAATGCTCCTTGAACGGGACGAAGTCAACCCGGACAAGCCAGATATTGACGGCCGAACACCACTCTGGTGCGCCGCTTTCAATGGGCACCAGGGAGTAGTCAAAGCTCTTCTCGAACGGAGTGAGGTCAACCCGGACAAGTCAGATTGCGACGGCCTAACACCACTCTGGTGTGCCTCTTTGGAAGGGCACGCGGCAGTTGTGAAGCTACTACTCCAACGCGACGAGGTTACCCCCGATAGGTCAGATTGGAACGGACAAACACCGCTATTGTGTGCTGCTTGGAATGGACATGAGGGGGTGGTGAAAATCCTCCTTGAACGGGGTGAGGTTAACCCCAACAAGCAAGATAATGGGGGCCGAACGCCACTCCTCTGTGCCTCTTTGAACGGGCATGCGAGAGTGGTTAATCTGCTACTAAGATCGGACAAGGTTAACCCCGACAACTCAGATAACGGCGGGCAAACACCGCTATTGTGTGCCGCTTGGAATGGGCATGAGGGGGTGGTGCAAATTCTACTTGAACGGGACGAGGTCGACCTCAAAAGGCTAGATAACGGTGGTCGAACACCACTCTGGTGTGCCGCTTCGAATGGGCATGCAAAAGTAGTGGATATGCTACTCGAACGGGGCGATGTCAACACCGACAACCCAGATAGCGGCGGCCAAACGCCGCTCTTGTGTGCCGCTTGGAATGGGCACGCGGGAATGGTTAAAATGCTACTCGAACGGGACGAGGTCGACCCTGGCAAGCCAGATAACAATGGCCGAACGCCACTCTGGTGCGCCGCTTTGAATGGGCATGCAAAAGTGGCGGAAATGCTACTCGAACGGGGCGAGGTCAGTCCCGACAAGCCAGATAACGGCCACCAAACGCCACTCCTGTGTGCCGCTTGGAATGGGCACGAGGGGGTGGTGAAAATTCTACTTGAACGGGACGAGGTCGACCCTGACAAGCCAGATAATAACGGGCGAACGCCACTCCGGTGTGCCGCTTCGAATGGACATGAGGGAGCAGTGAAAATGCTACTTGAACGGGATGAGGTCGACCCCGATAAGCCAGATATCGACGGCCGAACACCGTTCCTGTGTGCCGCTTGGAATGGGCATACCAGAGTGGTGAAAATGCTTCTCGAGCGGGGCGGGGTCAACCCCGACAAGCCGGATAACGAGGGCCAAACACCACTCTTGGGTGCTGCTTGGAATGGGCAGGCGGAAGTGGTGAAAATCCTACTCGAACGGGACGAGATCCACCCCGGTAGGCCGGACAACAAGGGCAAAACACCACTCCAGCATGCCGCCCGCAATGGACATAAGAGGGTGGTGAAAATTCTTCTCGAACGGGACGTAGTCCGCCCCAACAAGTCACATAACGATGGCCGGGTGCCACTCTGGGCTGCCGCTTGGAAAGGGCATGTGGGGGTGGTGAAAATGCTACTCGAACGGGACGTAGTCCTCCCCAACAAGTCACATAACGATGGCCGGGTACCACTCTGGGCTGCCGCTTGGAAAGGGCATCTGGGAGTGGTGAAAATGCTACTCGAACAGGACGAGGCCAGCCCCACTAAGCCTTCTTAGGGCGGCCAAATGCCACTCACGTATGCTATCGGGAATGGGCTCTCGGGAGTGGCGAAAACGCTTCTCGGAAGGGACGATGTCGGCCCCTAGCGAGCTAGACGGGTAACTTTACGACCTAACACCACTCCGGCTGGCTACTCAGCATGGCCACACAGCGGTGGTGGCGTTTCTACCGCCCGGGGGTCTCCCGGTTTGGCTCAAAATTTTCATCATATTCCCTTCACTTCCTATTCTCCTGTTAGAAATTCTCTTTGCTCACTCCTTAATTTTCTTTAATTTTCTTTAATTTCGTTTCTCCCTTTTCCTCCTTGAGCGTAGACCTGTGTTGTTCGAATAGTATGGAGAGTAGAACTGCAAGACGCAAGTTTTTCTGACAACTGAAAAACAGTATGGACACTAGCGTTAACTAAGATATAATTGTGATTTTCCACTATGTACATAGCCCAAAGAAGGTAGTGCTTATATCCCGTTGTCCTTAAGGTGTATGCTCGAATGTGTGGTTGGGAGGCGATCTACACTTTTTAGTATTGCTTGTTGAAAATGGTGCTGCTCGCCATACTCACGATACTCCCTTTGTTCAGATAGCTTCCGAGAGTGCGCTTGTTTGTAGCTGAGGATATGCGCTGAGGATTCGGGCATATGGCTCCGGCATCGGGCATTTGGCTTGTACGTTCGGGAAAGCATTGTGAATGCAGGAATGCGCGATAATTTTGGGATCGTGCAGCTTTCGGGAAAGCCGAGAGAAAAGCCGGGCGAAAAGCGGAAGCACTGTAAGGCCAGTGTGAGAGAGCTGGAAGCCCGGAGGTGGGAAAGTGTTCGTTTTCCTTTTGGTTAGCCGGGAGTGCTCACGGGGAAAGGAGAGACTCACATGGAGTAGCGTGGCGCTTCATGGATGGATATGTCTTGTGATTGATATATACTCCTGTGATCGCCCTTAGTTAGTTAGTTAGTTGAGCATCGAGCATCGAGGCGTCGTTGAGCGAGAGAATGTTGTTTTTCATTTAGTAAAGAGTTTCTCCCCCGCTCCTGAATGCGATCGTTTTAGATGTGAGTTCCTTGGCGTTTTTTGTTTCGTTTCGTTTCACCATTCGTCACTCGTCGCGAATCATTTCGCCATGGAAGTGCAAAATTGCTCATCCAGGAAAATTAATACAATGAGGAGCCTTCAAACTAGGGAAGCCAACTCCTTTTCTGTGAGCACCGTATAACCACTGAGAAATTCGATACTGGTGCTGTACATAGCTAAACCCTTCCGGCATGGCCATAGGTGTAAATAACCTCCATGGGGTGCCACTTGTTCATATTCGGAGGCGCGCACGGTGGGCAAATTTGCACTAAATGGGATGATCTGTCTGGGAGGGAAGAATAAGAATCGTGGTTGCTCGCGACTCTTCTCCCATCGACTAAAAAATCACCGCGAAAGAGAGAATATAATAAAACATAATTAATCCCAGGACTATTTCTTAACCGTCTCTCTTTGTTTTTCCAATATAAAGGAGAGCAATATATAGAACGTTCTCTTTAATACCCGCGATAACAGAAAGGTAACTTACACTAAAGACTCCCCCGCTCTAGAGCTTTCCATAGATAACGCCATAGCATCCAAGCCTGCCCCACCAAACGTTTTCCTAGCCTGCATGCAGTCCATAGCATCCTCCCTCATTTGCCTCTCTTCCCCTTTGAGTATATCCCAGCATAAACATGATTCTAGAGTGGAATATGTTGGAAACCGGGAGAGGCTGCTCGGTATCCTCTCATGATAGTTCGTTGGTTCTTGAGATAGCCTTTTGAGAACGCGCCTTGGTTTCTAGCATGCCCTTGGGTTTTCGGGAAAGCATTTCGGCTGCAGGAATGCGCTAGAATTTAGGACCGATGCAGCCGCCGGGAAGGCTGAGAGAAAAGCGAGAAAGCTGCAAGTAGCACCCAAGATTGCATTTATACCATTTTGGATAATCCTCCATAATATACAAAACCCGTATAAAATTAAAATATGCGCACTTTATTTGATCCTTAAATTAATGTCAAATATTCAATGTAAGGTACAATTGCACAACTATGTTGAAAAGGGGAAATATGGCTTCCATGCAAAGAATCGAGTTACAAAAGTTCATATGGCTCATCATCTCCATTCCCCTATTTCAGTTGTTGGAGTTCGTATCAGTGAATAAAGTGTTGAAAATCGCCGGCTATCACCCCGCGCGGAGGAACCTTTTCCTTTGTACCTTCCTTATTGAACTGCTCTCTAGTTAGTAGCTTCCCTTGTCACTTATTATCGATCCAAGAGGAAGAAAGGGTCTACCTAGTTGCATATATGAGGATTCGGATACATGGCCGGAAATGATGAGAGGTTAAAGCAGAGGATGCATTGGGATGATGGGCGTGAAGGGGACCAGAACTCCTCATTGTATGTGCCTCTCCGGAAGGATTTCGGGGAATGAGTAACTTGCTGGAATTTCTTGGTATTTCCTATATACACCCTCCGCTCCGCCATAGATAGCAAGACAAACAAGTAAGATACGAATTCGACAAATATACAGCCGCTTCCTCCTTGACTTCACTTTCTTTCCCTCTCCGATTCACCTGTCTTTCCGCAATCAGCCAGCACCTCATATCAATACAAAGGTCATTTGGCAAGAGCTTCCGGTTAGGAGAAAAATCCCCAAGCAAACTCTTGGGGCGAGATATTGTTTACAGCTAATAGTCAGTAGGTTGGTACTTCAGGGTCAACCCATAAGGGCTAAAAACTGTAGGGGATGTATGCATTGTATGTATAGTATAAAAAGCGTAGTCAAAAACACAGTATTTTATCATAATATATCATACGTGTGTTGTAAAGCCCTAGCGGTCAGGAAAGCGTGACATATAAATACTATATTTCCTGGAGGCTACGGTCGGCGGGAGTTCGTCTTTACTTGATTAGCTCGGGAGCGAGCAAGGGGAAGGGGAGACTTACATGGGATAGCACTGGCATGTGGGGTGGCTCTTGGAGGGATAGGAGGTCTTCGTGGTTGATATATACTCCTGTCTTTACCGTCAGTTGTTGCTGCCGCAGCGTGTCTTTAAACGAAGTGAACCTCCCCAACCATAAGTGTGCGATCGTTTTTTCGCGTGAGAACTTTCGCAGTCGATCCACGTCTAAAATCTCTCTGGTTACCAAATGACCCCTACCAATATATTATGGGGCAGGTTACGGTAAACATGGCAGCTCACAATGACACCACCCTGCTCAGCGATCTATAGTACTAGCACCGTTCTGTGCGTACTGTACAATACTGTATTGTGCTTGGCAGCTTCGACATATACAGTATACCAAAAGGCAGGGCCCCTATCCATGTAGAATATGACATTGTGCAAGATTGCTGGTGGAGCTCTTCCCGGCCTCTATCGCACCACGAAATATGCTGCGATTCTCTCGGTTAAGCGGTATGTGTGTCAATCGGTAGATTTACTTTTAAGGTCTGATGTACTTGTATTATGTCAAGCTGGCCTATTCCACTGCGGGCACCCTAGGGCATTGTTTTATGGCAGTGGAAGATTGGTGTTGAAACGCAAGATGGGGTAGCGCTTAGTCTAAACAAACGTGGGATTTCCTCCTACCGGTGGGATAGGCAGAAGTAGGGCACTGTAGGGTACAATACTCGCGTAAAGGGTCTGACAGAAAGCGGTTGAATACCGGTACGGTAGTTATTTAAATTGAATCAGGGAATGTCGTATATCCCTGCCTTTAAGTTGGGTGTTGCCTTGTGTTATGATAGCACAAATTTCGGGGGTTGATGGGAGGGTGGATCAGGTTCCACAAAAAAACCCGCACTTCTTCCTAACTAAATAAAGATATTTAATCTTCAGCCTCCTCTCATCTTGGTGGTCGACCGACTCCATCATCCGTCAGTCCCAGTATCCAAAACGGCAAAATACCCAGAATGTCTCAACTATTCAGTAATAATATCGGCTCTTTTAACACGACTAATATCAACTTTGGCGTTACCGATGAGCAATCCAATATCCTAGCCTGGCTGTCCCCGCTAGATCCCAAGCTACGGCATCAGGACATCCGGAACTGCAGGGTCGAGGATATCGAGGGATGGGTTTTACAAACTGAGGAGTTTAGAAGCTGGTCCGCCGGTAGTGAAGGAGGAGGATCCGATAACACAGTGTTGTTTTGCTACGGAGATCCGGGGGTTGGTAAAACTTATATTTGGTAACAAGAATGTTCCTCGGCAGGTGGAAGAAAAGAGGTCGGGTGCTGACAAGCTGCGGGACGATAGCTCCATGGTGATAGACAACTTGTGCGGTCGGGCCGGGGGACAAAATGCCACCGTGGCATGTTTTTATTTCGACTTCGCCGCCAGGAAGGAGCAGTCCCCCGTGAGTATGTGGGGCAGCCTGCTGAAGCAGTTGGTTTTCGGACTGGAGGAGATCCCGGAGGAGATATTGAGAGCATACAACGACCGAAAAAATTCCATTGGGGGACAGGGACCACAAATTTCGACCATTTTGAAAATGCTACAGACTACTGCTTCCAAAAAGCGCACATTCATATGCATCGACGGTGTAGACGAATGCACTACTGAACATCGAGCCAAGCTTCTCGATTCGGTCGGCGAACTTGTCCAACAATCTCCGGGTACACGAATATTCGTGACTGGAAGACCGCACATTCTACCGGAGATCAAAGGGCATCTTGCTGGAAGGGTGAAGAGTGTATCTATAAGTCCCAAGAGGGATGATATTGTTAGATATATTCATAGCAGGTTGGCCGCGGACACGACTCTGGATGCGATGGACAGTACCCTAGAGGCAGATATCATGAAGAAGATTCCGGATGATATTTCTGAAATGTACGTAGCAGCATCCACACTCTAGAAGATACCTCAAGTTACCTACTGACGGATACATATCTAGATTCCTGCTAGTCTCGCTGAATATCGATGCAATCCTGCAAGAAACCACAATCCATCGCAGACGACAAAAGCTCAGCTCAATGGTCGATGGCTTGGGGTTGGAGACTGCCCATGGTGAAACTTTGGGTCGAATAAAAGGGCAGGACATGGCTAAAGCAAGGCTTGGCATGGCCGCTCTGATGTGGATCTCGCATTCCGAGCGGTCATTGAAGGCTGTCGAACTGTGTCACGCCCTAGCAGTCAATATAGGGTCACCGAATCTCAACTCGGACGATGTTCCTTCAATAGGGACAGTGCTATCCTGTTGTCAAGGACTTGCCGCCGTAGACAAGGAGCTTCCACGATCCGGTTAATCCATTTTACCCTTCAAGAATACCTCCGAGCTCATCCTGAGCTTTTTGGTACAGTTCAGTCGACCATGGCAGAAACCTGCTTAAGCTACCTGGATTCGCAGGAAGTCAGAGCTCTTTCGACGAGTCCCTCTCCCGATCTCCACGGAGCACCATTTCTCGAATATTCTTCCCTGTATTGGGGAATCCATGCAAGAAGGGACCTTTCGGTTTGCGCGAAACTGCTTGCATTGAAGTTATTCGACAACTACAAGAACCGCACGTCCACTAAAATTCTATTAGAAGCACAGGAAGGATATTCGCACGCAATTGATTTCGGTAAACTCCACCTCTTTAGTGGCCTACATTGTGCATCACTCTTCGGGATTGTTGAGATTGTAACTGGATTGACAGAGGTGGGAGGTTGACATCAATGAAAGGGACTGCGTGGACAACACACCTCTCGTGTGGGCTGCTCGCAATGGGCACGAGAGAGTGGTTGAATTCCTACTTAAACGAGATGATGTCAGCCCCGACAAAGCGGGCACTTATGACCAAACACCACTTTGGAGCGCAGCTAGGAATGGGCACGAGGGAGTAATCAAAATGTTGCTCGAGCGGGACGAGGTCAACCCTGACAAACCGAATAACTACGGCCAAGTGCCGCTCTGGTTCGCTGCTTTCAATGGGTATGAGGGAGTGGTGAAAATGCTCCTGGAGCGGGATGAGGTCAACCCTGACAAGCCAGATGATGATGGCCGAACACCACTCTGGTGTGCTGCTTTCAATGGGCACGAGGGAATGGTGAAAATGCTTCTCGAACGAGACGAAGTCAACCCCGATAAGCCACATAACGACGGCCGAACACCACTCTGGTCTGCTGCCTTCAATGGGCACGAGGGGGTTGTGAAAGTGCTCCTCGAGCGGGATGAGGTCAACCCTGACAAGCTGTATGACGACGGCAAAACACCACTCTGGTGTGCTGCGCAGAATGGGCACGATAGAGTGGCAAAAATGCTCCTCGAACGGGACGAGGTCAACCCTGACAAACCCGATGACTACGGCCGAACACCGCTCTGGAGTGCTGCTTGGAGTGGGCACGAGGGAATGGTGAAAATGCTTCTCGATCGGGGCGAGGTCAACCCCGACAGGCCGGATAACGACGGACAAACACCACTCTGGTGTGCTGCTTGTAGTGGGCACGATGGAGTGGTGAAAATGCTTCTCGAGCGGGACGAAGTTAACCCCGGTAGGCCACATAACGATGGCCGAACACCACTCTGG
>Ga0307510_10007326_pt1 | contig 13142 bp, 14 predicted proteins | sample 12_EM_MG_FD_207224 | JGI IMG/M metagenome (GOLD analysis project Ga0307510, IMG submission 207224) | Populus trichocarpa ectomycorrhiza microbial communities from riparian zone in the Pacific Northwest, United States - 12_EM | ecosystem: Host-associated > Plants > Roots > Unclassified | place... | reverse complement strand
CCGAGCGCCAGGCCCTGCACCAGGCGCATCGCGACCAGAAGCACGGGCGCGGCGACCCCGATCTGATCGTAGCCGGGCAGGAGGCCGACCACGAAGGTCGACAGCCCCATCAGGACCATGGTGACGAGGAAGGTGTTCTTGCGCCCCCAGAGGTCGCCCAGCCGGCCGAACACCAGCGCGCCGAACGGCCTCACCGCAAAGCCCGCGGCGAAGGCCAGCAGGGCGAAGATGTAGCCGGTGGTGGCGTTGACGCCCGAGAAGAAGTGCTCGGTGATGAAGGTGGCGAGCGAGCCATAGAGGTAGAAATCGTACCATTCGAAGACCGTGCCGGCGGACGCGCCCGCGATCACCAGCCGATCCGATCCGCGTGTCCGCGCCGCCACCGCTTGCGTCATGCCCGCCCCCAAACTGCCGTGGTGGGGGAGCCTAGGGCGAAGCCGGGTCCCCGCCTAGTGGAGCGTCCCGGCCTCGGGCGTCTTCCGCCACAGCTCCTCGCTCAGCACATTGGCGAAGCCGATCCAGCCCACGTAGGGGGCGACCATGCTGGCCGCGGGCGGGTCGACCCTGCGGGCGCGCCAGACATAGGCTCCGGCCGTGCCCAGGGACGCAACGGCGGCAGCGAGCTGCCCGCCCAGGCGCTTCGGCCCCAGCGCCATCCAGACCGCGTTCAGCGCCTGCACCGTGCCCCACAGCGTCAGCGCCTGGGTGCGCGCGGCGCTCCTCGGCGCGTTCCAGATGCGCAAGCCCGAGAGCGTCAGCGCCATGAAGAGCGGCGGCCAGAGCATGGCGAACACCTTGGACGGCGGCTTCTGCTGCAGCGGCGCCAGCTCCTCGTAGTCGGAATAGACCTCGTAGTTTTCGGGGTTATCGGACGGCGTCGTGTTCAGCCTCGCCACCAGGGCTGACAGCGCCACGGCGCCCGCAGTCAGGCCAAGACCGACCAGGACATGCTGCATCGAGCGGCCCCGGCTATTGGCCAGACTGTCGACACTCCCTCGAACCGGGTTCGATGGCATGGGCTGGCTCCCGCTGTTTCCCTGCCCGGGAAATTCCCGAGCAGCACCCCCGGTTCCGGCTCAGCTGTCGCCGAGCTCGCCCATGGCGCTTTGCAGGTAGTTCTGCTCGCCGAGGCTCTTCAGGAGGCCGAGCTGGGTTTCGAGGAAGTCGATGTGCTCCTCGGTGTCCACCAGGATGTCGGTGAGGATCTCGCGGCTGCCATAGTCCTGGGCGATTTCGCACTGCTTGACCCCGTCGACCAGGGTCACGCGACCGCCGGTCTCGACGGCCAGGTCGGAGTCCAGGGTCTCGGCGATGGTCTCGCCGATCCGAAGCTTGTGCAGGTCCTGCAGGTTGGGCAGGCCGTCGAGGAAGAGGATGCGCTTGATGAGCTTGTCGGCGTGTTTCATCTCGCCGATGGACTCGTCGTAGGTGACCTTGCCCAGCCGGGCGAGGCCCCAGTTCTGGTACATTCGCGCGTGCAGGAAGTACTGGTTGACCGCCGTCAGCTCGTTGGTGAGCACCTGGTTCAGGAGCCGGATGATCGCCTTGTCGCCCTGCATTCCAGCTCTCCAGCTTCGGTCGTGATGCGGCATACCTCACGCCCCGCCGGGGTGAAGTCAAAGCCTATGTTTGCAAGTGATTTTCGCTCGCGGAACGCGCGCTGGAACTACTCGGCGGCGTAGCGCAGGGCTTCGCGTTCCTCGTCGAGGATCTTGCGCATATCGCAGACGCAACGGGCGCATTGGGCGTGGGAATCGCAGGCCTTGAAGATCTGAGCCGGACGGCTGGCGCCGGCCGCTATAGCCGCACGCACCTGACGCTCGCGGATGCCGTTGCAGTTGCAAACGTACATGGCTGACTTGGACGCTCCAGATCGACGCCTCATACATAGCCAGTTGCGAACGCGTTTGCAAGTCATTCGCAAGTCTGACGCAGGCGTCACAAAGCCGCGGCCACGTTCTCCACGGCCGCTCTATGGGGAGCGTGAACGAGGCGAAGCCTTGGACGGGTGAGGATGTCGCGAATTTCCCCACCCTGGCCGACTAAAATCGGCCTGTCCCTCCCCATGAAGGGGCGGGATGTCTATGAAGGCCGCATGGCCCTGCCGCTCTGCCGTCTCTACCTGATCACCCCGCCCCGCCTCGACGACCTGGCTGCGTTCGGCCGGGTGCTGGCCCATGCGCTCGACGCCGGCGACGTGGCGGCCCTGCAGGTCCGCCTGAAGGACCAGCCCGACGACATCGTAGCCGCCGCCGTCGACGTGCTGATGCCCATCGCCCAGGCGCGCGGCGCCGCGGTGATCCTCAACGACGACCCGACGCTGGCCGTCCGGCTCGGCTGCGACGGCGTCCACGTGGGCCAGGACGACATGCTGCTCGCCCAGGCGCGCAAGGTCATGGGCCCCGACGCCATGATCGGCGTCACCTGCCACGACAGCCTGCACCTGGCCATGGAAGCCGCCGAGGGGGGCGCGGACTACGTGGCCTTCGGCGCCTTCTTCCCGACCACCACCAAGGACGCCCCCACCCACGCCGAGCCGGAGCTCCTGATCGGCTGGCAGGCGGACATGGTGATCCCCTGCGTCGCCATCGGCGGGATCACCGCGGAGAACGCCCGTGGCCTGGCCGCCGCCGGCGCCGATTTCCTGGCCGTCTCGGCCGGGGTCTGGAGCCACGGCGACGGCCCCGCGGCGGCGGTGAAGGCGATCAACGCCCAGATCGCGGCGGGCGTGGCCGAGCGAGCCTGATCACTCAGGCGGACCATCCTCGTAGGTCGGGATGCCCTTCGGCGAGGTCACGAACGGATGGCCGGTCGCGGTGAAGGTCATGCGGTGCGGCCCCGGCAGGGTCGGGTCGGCGAAGCAGCCGCCGGCGACGCCGACCAACTCCATCGTCGCATCGTCAAAGTCCCACCAGACGGTGGAGCCGCAGCGTGGGCAGAAGTGTGACGTCGCCTCGGCTCCGGGCCGCCGGAACTCGGTGGATTCGCCGACGCGGGCGGTCATCTGCGCCGGGTGGAAATAGGCCGTCACGCCGAAGAAGCTGCCGGTCCGCCGCTGGCAGCGGGTGCAGCAGCAGCTGGAGACCAGCACCGGGTCGCCCTCGAGCGTGACCCTCAGCTCGCCGCACGTGCAGGCCGCCTCGCGCTCCGCCATCGCCCGCTCCTTGCCTTCACCGCCCTCGGCGACTAGGTATCGCGCCCTCTATCCGCCGACGAGATCTTTCATACCGTGAGCACGCAAACCGCCCTCCTGAAGGTCATGTCCGACGCTGCCCGCAAGGCGGCGCGTGGGCTCAACCGCGACTTCGGGGAGCTGGCCGAGCTGCAGGTGGCCAAGAAGGCGCCGGCGGATTTCGTCTCCGCCGCCGACCTCAAGGCCGAGCAGACCATCTTCGAGATGCTGTCGAAGGCCCGCCCCGGCTACAGCTTCCACGGCGAAGAGCGTGGCCTGATCGAGGGCACCGACAAGACCCACACCTGGATCGTGGATCCCTTGGACGGCACCACCAACTTCCTGCACGCCATTCCCCACTTCGCCATCAACATCGCCCTGCAGCGCGAGGGCGCGGTGGTCGCTGCGGTGACCTACAACCCGGTCTCCAACGACCTCTTCTGGGCCGAGAAGGGCAAGGGCGCCTTCGTCAACGACAAGCGCCTGCGGGTCGCCGCCCGCACCCGGATGGACGAGGCGGTGATCGCCACCGGCATCCCGTTCCTGGGTCACGGCCAGCACGCCACCTTCCTGAAGGAGCTGCACCAGATCAGCCAGCGGGTGGCAGGCGTGCGACGCTTCGGCTCCGCCGCGCTCGACCTCGCCTGGGTCGCGGCCGGGCGCTACGACGGCTACTGGGAGCGCGACCTCAACGCCTGGGACATCGCCGCGGGCATCCTGCTCGTCACCGAGGCCGGCGGACGGGTGACCAACGCCAACGGCGACGACGACGTGCTGGGGACCGGCTCGGTCTGCGCCGGCAACCTGGAGATCCAGCCGCAGCTCCTGGAGCGCCTGCGCCAGGCCGCGAAGTAAGTTGACCTGAGCCGAACTGACGTCGGACTGTCTCACGATCGAGGTAGGGGCGACGTCATGAAGATCACCCGCCGGACGTTTGCCGCCGCTTCCGCCGCGCTGGGAGCCCTCCCCGCCGTCGCCCAGCCGAAACCGAAGCCCCTGGTCATCGCCCACCGCGGCGCCAGCGGCGAGCGGCCCGAGAGCACGCTCATGGCCTTCACCCTGGCCATCGCCGAGGGCGCAGACTTCATCGAACCGGACCTGGTCCTGAGCAAGGACGGCCACTTCGTGGTGCGGCACGAGAACGAAATCTCCGGCACCACCAACGTCGCCAGCCACCCTGAGTTCGCGGCCCGCAAGACCACGAAGACGATCGACGGCCAGTCGATCACCGGCTGGTTCACGGAGGATTTCACGCTGGCCGAGCTGAAGACGCTGCGCGCCCGCGAACGGCTGCCGGCGCTGCGGCCCGGCAGCGCCGCCTTCGACGGCCAGGCCGAGATCCCGACCTACAAGGAGGTCATCGACCTCGCGAAAGCCGAAAGCCGGCGGCTGGGCCGCACCATCGGCGCCTATCCGGAGATGAAGCATCCGAGCTATTTCGCGGCGCTCGGCATGCCGATGGAGCAGCGCCTGGCCGATGCACTGAAGGCCTATGACCTCGACTCGAAGTCCGCCCCGGTCTTCGTCCAGTGCTTCGAGGTCGAGCCCCTGAAGACCATCGGCCGGATGACGAAGGCGCGGCGCGTCATGCTGATCGGCCAGGGCGCCGCGCTCGTGGACGTGAAGTCCGCCGCCGGGATCAAGGCCATCGCCGCCTTCGCCGAAGGGCTGGGCCCGGAATGGCCGCTGGTGATCCCGATCGTCGACGGCGGCCTGGGCCCCGCGACCGCGCTGGTCGCCGACGCCCACGCCGCCGGCCTCGCGGTGCACCCCTGGACGGTGCGCGCCGAGAACGCCTTTCTGCCGCCCAAGCTGCGCCGCGGGACGGCGCCCGCCGACCATGGCGACGTGGACGCGGCCTACAAGGCCCTGTTTGCCAGCGGCATCGACGGCCTCTTCAGCGACTTCCCGGGGCTTGCCGTGAAGGCGCGCGGGTGAGCCAAAGTCTGATCGGGAACCCCCAAACTCCGCTCATCCCCGCGAAAGTGGGGACCCAGGCTTTTTTCGTCGCGGAGGATCGGTCGGCGACGTCTTGGAAGCCAAGTCTCGGAAACACAAAAACACCTGGGTCCCCGCTTTCGCGGGGATGAGTGGTGTGGGGTGGGATTGAGCTCACCCAAATTCCACGCGCTAAGCCGCCTGGCCGAACTGCAGCGAGGCGAGCCGCGCGTAGAGGCCTTTCCTGGCCACCAGCTCGTGGTGGGCGCCCTCTTCCACCGCGCGGCCCTCGTCCATCACCACGATGCGGTCGGCCTTGAGCACGGTGGCGAGCCGGTGGGCGATGACGAGCGTCGTGTGCCCGACCATGGCCTCGTCGAGCGCGCGCTGGACCAGGCGTTCGTTCTCGGCGTCGAGCGCGCTGGTGGCTTCGTCGAGCAGCAGGATGGGCGACTCTCGCACCAGGGCGCGGGCGATGGCCAGCCGCTGGCGCTGGCCGCCGGAGAGGCTGCGGGCGCGTTCGCCGACCGGCGTGTCGATGCCCTGCGGCAGGAAAGCTTCGGCCTGGGCGGCGCGGACCGCCGCCCGCACGTCCTCCAGGCTGGCGTCCTCGCGACCGAAGCGGACGTTCTCCAGGGCTGAGCCTGAGAAGAGCGGCGAATCCTGCGCCACCAGGGCCATCCGCGCCCGGACCTCGGCGGGATCGGCGTCGCGCAGGTCCACGCCGTCCACCAGCACCCGTCCGGACTGCGGATCGTAGAAGCGCAGCAGCAGACGGAAGACCGTGCTCTTGCCGGCCCCCGACGGGCCGACCAGCGCCACGCGCTCGCCGGGGCGCACATTGAGGTTGAGGCCTTTCAGCGCGGGGAGGTCCGGGCGGCTGGGATAGGCGAAGCTGACGTCCTCGAAGGTCAGATCGCCGCGCGCCGGCTTGGGCAGCGGATGTGGTTTTGCCGGCGCGGCGATGCCGGGTTTGGCGGCCAGCAGTTCGGAGACCCGCTCCATAGCGCCGGCCGCCTTCTGCACGTCGCCCCAGGCCTCGCCGAGCGCGCCGACCGAGCCCGCGGCCATCACCGCCAGCAAGGCGAACTGGAAGAGCGTGCCCCAGGTGAGCTGGTGGGCCATGGCCGCGTTGACGCCCAGCCAGATGATCCAGACCACGCCGCCGAAGACCAGCGCGATGACCGCGGCGGTCATCATGGCCCGGGTCGTCATCCGGCGCAGCGACGTGCGGAACGAGGCTTCCACGGCGGCGGCGAAGTTGGCGGCCCCCGCGGCCTCGCGGCCGAACGCCTGCACGGTCTCCAGCGCATCCAGGGTCTCGCCCGCATGACCGATGGCCTGGGCGAACTGGTCCTGGGTCGAGGCGGTGAGCTTGCGCACCCGGCGACCGAACAGGAACATCGGCGCGATCACGAAGGGGAAGGTGACCAGCACCAGGCCGGTGAGCCGCGGGCTGACCACCACCATGAAGGCCAGGCCGCCGATCAGGGTGAGGATGTTGCGCAGGCTGACCGAGATCGAGGTGGTGAGCAGGTTCTCGACGATCTGGATGTCGGTGGTCAGCCGGGAAAGCACCTCGCCGGTCTTGGTCGCCAGGAAAAAGGCCGGGTCGAGCGTCAGGATGTGGGCGTAGGTGGACGTCCTGAGGTCGGCCACGATCCGTTCGCCGAGCTTGGTCACGAAGAAATAGCGGAAGGCTGAGGAGAGCGCCAAGGCGACCGCCACCCCGCCCAGCAGCCAGAACCAAGGCGCCACCGAGCGCGCCGTGGCATGTGCCTGCTCGGCGCCGGTCAGGTGGTCGACCAGCAGCCGCACGGCCCCGGTGAGCCCTAGGCTGGCGGCCGCGGCGGTGACCAGGAAGACGCCGGCGGCGGCGGCATCGATGCGGTGGGCGGCGATGAACGGGATCAGCCGGCCGAGCGCGCGGACGTTGCGGCTCTTGGACCGGCGGTCGGCGGCTTCGGAAATCTGCTGGGCGAGGGCTGCGCCCGCGGTCGGTCGGCCCTCGACCTGCGGCTCGACCCCTGGATCACTCATGAAACGCGCGCCCTTGCCCCTCAGCCGCCTTTTCTGTATAGGCGGCGCTCCGTCGCGCCCGCCCCGTTTGGCTGGCACGGCATCAAGTCTGCCGCTCCTTTAAGTCGGATGCCTACGAGATGAAACAAGACACCCACCCCGACTACCACTTCATCAACGTGGTGATGACGGACGGCACGACCTATCAGACGCGCTCCACCTACCAGAAGGAAGGCGCGACCCTGAACCTGGACATCGATCCGAAGACCCACCCGGCCTGGACCGGCGGCGGCCACCAGCTGCTCGACCGCGGCGGCCGCGTGTCGCGCTTCAACGCCAAGTTCGGCGCCTTCACCCGCAAGTGAGCGCGTAGCGACTCATCCCCGCGAAAGCGGGGATCCAGAGGCGCACAACGAAAAACGCCGCGGAGATCGCTCTCCGCGGCGTTTTTCGTTGTGCGTATAAGGGCGCGCTAGCTGCCGAAGGCGTTCTTCAGGCGGTCCTGCTGGGCAAGTACCGGGTGGGGCGCTTCGCTGGCCGCGGCCTCCACATACATCCGCCGGTCGAGATGGCGGACGCGCTCATAGAGGCGCTCGGAGCGGTCGAGCAGCACCAGCAGCTCCGGCGGCAGGTCGTTGATCCCGGCCGCAGCACCGCCGCGGCAGACGTCCTCCGCGGAAAGGCGATAGCGGTCCTCGCAGGCCGCGTCAGGGGCCATGTCGCCCTCGCGTACGGCGCGCTGCACCAGCAGCCATGAAGCCACCTGCATCAGCCGCGTCGTCAGGCGCATGCTTTCCGACGCATAGGCCAGCGCCGCATTGCGCGACAACAGCTTCGAGGACTGGCGGCCCGACCCGTCGAGGTAGGCGGCGGTTTCCTCGACGAGATCCATGCCTTCCTGGAACGTGCGCTGGAACAGCTCCGAGCGGGCGAAGTCCTGGATGACCTCGTCGCGCCAGGGGGTGACGGCTTCGTTCTGCTTATCCATCCGTCGTCAGCCCTTCTCATCGGCGCGAGACAGGCGCCATATCGAACCATGGGTTGTGCAACCCGCGTGCCAAGCGTCCAGCCGCATAATGAACCTAAGTGCCTGACGAAAATAGGGCATCTGCTGCCGCACGTCCCTGACGCTTTCGATCGATCTGGGCCTGGACCCTGGCGATCTCCGATTGCAGCACCTCGATGCGCTCCTCCAGCTCGGCCACGCCGAACAGCTCCAGGTCCTCGCGGACCGCCTCGACGAGGCGCTGGCCGCGGCCGATGCGAACCTCTGCGGGTTCCTCCATGACGAGCCTCCCTTTCCGGACCGTCGATCGACCGCTATCCAACCCCGCAAGGCGCGCGGGCGCAAGTTTGCGAGGAAACTATCCCCATGACCCACAGCATGACGGCGATCGCCATCGAGGGCGGCAGGGGTCCCGCGGAGGCGTTGCATCCCGTCCAAATCGATCGTCCGGAGCCGAAATCCGGCCAGATTCTCATCAAGGTGCGAGCCGCGGGGATCAATCGTCCGGACATCATCCAGCGCCTGGGCGCCTATCCGCCACCGCCCGGATCGCCCGACACCATGGGCCTGGAGGTCGCCGGGGAAGTGGCCGTGGCGGCCGGGCGCTGGAAGGTGGGCGACGAGGTCTGTGCGCTGCTGGGCGGCGGCGGCTACGCCGCATACGCCGTCTGCGACGCCCGCCACGCGCTGCCGATCCCCGAGGGACTCGACTTCATAGCCGCCGCGGCCCTGCCGGAGACCGTGTTCACCGTCTACGCCAACGTGTTCGAACACGGGGCCCTGAAGGCCGGCGAGACCCTGCTGGTGCACGGGGCGACATCCGGCATCGGGACGATCGCCATCCAGATGGCCAAGGCGGCCGGCGCAAAGGTCATCGCCACCGCCCGCGGCGCGGCCAAGGCGGCGGCGGCCAAGGCCCTGGGCGCGGATGTGGCGGTGGACGCCAGCACCGAGGACTTCGCCGAGGTCGCCAACCGCGAGGGCGGCTGCGACGTGGTGCTCGACATGGTCGGCGGCGACTATTTCGCCAAGGACCTCGACGCGCTCAAGACCGGCGGGCGCATCGTGTTCATCGCCGCCCAGGGCGGCGGCGAGGTCCCGCTGCAGATCTTCCGGCTCATGCAGAAGCGCGCGGTGATCACCGGATCGACGCTGCGGCCCCGCGATCCCGACGAGAAGGCCCGGCTAGCGGCCGAGGTCGAACGCGTGGTCTGGCCATGGATCGAAGCCGGCAAGGTGCAGCCGCAAGTGGACCGCACCTTTCCCCTCGAAGAGGCCGCCAAAGCCCACGCCCACCTGGAATCTGGCGCTCACGTCGGAAAAATCGTGCTGGTTACGGCCTGACCCCAGCTGCCCGAAGCGAGGACGCGCCCTTTTCGTATGCGCCGGGCCTCCGGCGCTCGGACTATTTCTCGAAGATGCCGTTCAGCAGCGGTCGCACAAAGACCGCGGGGGCCGCCTTGGGCGTGACGCCGGGCACCCAGAAGCTGAGATCGGCGCCGGCGTTCAAGGTGGCGTTCAGCATCTGGGCCGCGATGAACGGGTCCACCGGCCGGATCGAGCCCTCGGCGATCCCGTCGGAGATCATCGAGGCAAAGCGGTCTGAGACGCGGTCGGAATCCTTGACCATGTCCGAGCGGATCGCCTCGGGCAGGGCCGTGAAGGCCGAGGAGCGCAGCAGGGGGCCGTGTTCCGAGAGCTGGTATTCCGCCAACGCCGCGGCGGCGCTGGAAAGCCTGGTCCACTGATCGCCGGGCAGCGCCATGGCCAGGCGCTGGACCCGGGTCATCACCTCGAACGTGCGGTCGAAACAGGCGACCACCAGGTCATCCTTGGCGTTGTTGTGGTGATAGAAGCTGCCCTTGGTGACGTTGAGCTCGGCGGAGATCTTGTCCACCGAGGCGCCGCGGTAGCCGCGGGAGTTGATCAGCCGGGTCGCCGCCAGGAGGAAGGTCTCGCGGCTCATCTCCTGCCGGTCGCGGGGCGCAAGTTCGGTCGTCGGGATCGGCAGCGGTCCCCAGGCCGAGGTCTCGGCCGCCATGCCGCTCACCAGAATGTCGTACATCCGGTCGCGCAGGCGCGGGTAGTCCTCGGGATCGTATTTCGGCAGCCAGGTGGCGGCCCAGAAGAGCTGCTCCAGCAGCATGTGGGTCCGCGCCGTGCGCCGGCCGCGCGACAGCCAGGCAAGCTCCGGGGCCTCGAAGATCTGCCTGAGCCGGCGGAATACCTTCACGAAGGCGTTCGCCACCGCCCCCCGCTGCGGCTGGTTCAGGGCCCGCAGGTCCGACAGCACCGGCAGCGGCGGCGCCGCGCCGACCACGGATTGCCGCACGCGTTCCAGGTAGAGGGTAAGCAGCAGGTGCAGTCGGGCCTGTGGCGTCTGTTCGGCCAGCGCGGCCTCGACCATGGCGGCCATCGCCTCGATCCCGCGCAGCATGCAGGCTGCGGCCAGGTCGTCCTTGCGCTTGAAATAGTAGGTGACGCTGGTGGTCGAGAGGTCCACCGCCGCGGCCGCCACGCCCAGGGTCAGGCCCTTGACGCCGCGGCGGTTGAGGATGGCCGTCGCCGCGTCGAGGATGGCCTCGCGCTTGCGCTCGAACCGGTCGGTCGCTCGAAGCACGGCGCGCTGGGTCATTGGTCGGTGATCCCCCAAGAAAACGGCGACCGAATTTGCGCATGGAAACCGCGGCGGCGCCAGAGACCGGGCGCTGCAGTCAGCTGTCGGAGAAGCCGAAGGGCAGGCTGGTGCGGCGGATGTCGTCGGGCAGGATCTGGCGGCCGATGGGCGGCTCGGAGCGCGCGGCGCATTCCGTGCGCTGACAGAGTCGGCAGGTGACGCCGATGGGGGTCGCCGCCTCGGCCCCGAATGCGGGCTGGCCCTGGGTGTAGATCAGCCGCCCGGCATGCTCGGCCGCACAGCCCAGCGCGATGGCCCGCTCGACCTTCGGAGCGCCGAACGCCCCGCCGCCGGCGGTCACCGTGCGGGCGATGGAGAAGAAGCGCTGGCCGTCCGGCAGTTCCAGCCACTGGGTGACGATCTGGCGCGGCGTGCGGAAGACGTGGTGCACCGACCAGAGCGGGCAACCGCCGCCGTGCCGCGCGAAGGGAAAACCCGCCCCGTCCAGCCGCTTGGAGACATTGCCGGCGGGATCGACCCGGATGAAGAAGAATGGCACCCGTTCCTGGCCGGGCTTCTGCAGGGTGGTCAGCCGGTGCGCAGTCTGTTCGAAGCTCGCCCCGAACTGGCGGGCCAGCGCCTCGACGTCGTAGCGCCGCGCCTCCACAGCCCTGGCGAAGGCGGAATAGGGCATCAGGAGCGCCGCGGCCGCGTAGCTCGCCAGCGCCCGGCGCGTCAGGCGCTCGCCGCTCTCGGTGGCGAAGCTGCCCGCCTCGAGCACCGCGTCGACCTCGTCGCCCAGCTCCAGATAGGCGAGTTGCAGCGCCAGCTGGAAAGCCTGGCTGGCCCCATCCAGCGCGTCATCCAACAGGATCTCGCGCCGGTGGCGGTCGAGCCGCCGCATGGAGCCGACCATGACGCTGGACGGCAGCCGCCGGACCTTGAGGTCGTGGCGGACCTTGAGATAGCCCACGACGCCGTCGTGGCCGGCCACCGCCTGGGCCAGGCGCTCGGCGGCGTCGTCCAGGGTGGGGAAGCTGTTGCGCCGCGCCGCCAGGAACCGCCGCGACTCCGCCACCGGATCGGGCGCCTCGTCGCCGGCGGCGCCGGACTCCGCGCTCCGGTCGGCGAGCGCCAGCTGCTCTTCCTGGTAGGTGGTGTAGAGGCGCAGCAGAGCCTCGGTGATCCCCGGGAAATTGCCCACCACGTCGGCGGTCTCCAGCGACGGCAGGTCGATGTCGGCGAACATCGGGTCCTTCAGCACGGCCAGCAGGCGCGCGGTGTCGTCGGCCGCGCCGGCGCCCGCCAACACGGCCATGTCGACCTTGTAGGTCTGGGAGAGCCGGAGCAGCAGGTCAGCGGTCAGCGGCCGGTTGTTGCGCTCCAGGAGCGCGATGTAGGAGGCCGAGACCTCCAGGTCGGCGGCCATGTCGGCCTGGGTGAGCCCCAGGTCGCGCCGTAGGCGGCGCAACCTCGGCCCCACGTAGAGGCGGCGATCGGTCGGCATCTCAAAAACCCTGCTGCAGACCGACTTTACAACATTACACCGCAATCTTGTAAAGTCTTACAGCTGAACCGCAAAGCGGCTCCCGCAACCGCGCCGCACGGCGTACCGGAACGTTAAGGCTAGGCGCGTAGGTTCGCCGGCGGAAAACGCGGAAGAAGCACATGGCTTACCAAGACCACATCATCGAGATGGGCCAGCTCATCAAGAGCAAGGGCGGCACGTGGGACGGCATCAACGCCGAGGGCGTGGCGCGGATGCGCCTGCAGAACCGGTTCAAGACCGGCCTCGAGATCGCCAAATACACCGCCGGCATCATGCGCGAGGACATGGCGGCCTATGACGCCGATCCCGCCAAATACACCCAGTCGCTGGGCTGCTGGCACGGCTTCGTCGCCCAGCAGAAGATGATCTCGATCAAGAAGCACTTCGGGACCACCAAGCAGCGCTACATCTACCTCTCGGGCTGGATGGTCGCCGCGCTCCGCTCCGACTTCGGCCCGCTGCCCGACCAGTCGATGCACGAGAAGACCTCGGTGCCGGCGCTGATCGAAGAGATCTACACCTTCCTGAAGCAGGCCGACGCCCGCGAGCTGGGCGGCCTCTTCCGCGACCTCGACGCCGCGCGCGACGCCGGCGACAAGGCCAAGGAACAGAAGCTACAGGACGCCATCGACGGCTTCGAGACCCACGTGGTCCCGATCATTGCCGACATCGACGCGGGCTTCGGCAACGCGGAAGCCACCTACCTCCTGGCCAAGAAGATGATCGAGGCGGGCGCCTGCGCCCTGCAGATCGAGAACCAGGTCTCCGACGAAAAGCAGTGCGGCCACCAGGACGGCAAGGTCACGGTCCCGCATGAGGACTTCCTGGCCAAGGTCCGGGC
>Ga0307510_10007325_pt1 | contig 13142 bp, 11 predicted proteins | sample 12_EM_MG_FD_207224 | JGI IMG/M metagenome (GOLD analysis project Ga0307510, IMG submission 207224) | Populus trichocarpa ectomycorrhiza microbial communities from riparian zone in the Pacific Northwest, United States - 12_EM | ecosystem: Host-associated > Plants > Roots > Unclassified | place... | reverse complement strand
GCTGACCTCGCTGGCCAGCGTGATCCAGTACGCCGAGATGCTGCACAACGCGCAGAACATCTACTACGCGAACGCGCGCGTGATCGAGCTGCTGATCGTGGCCGGTGTCTGGTACGTGGTGGTGGTGACGGTGCTGTCGCTGCTGCAGTCGCGCGTCGAGGCTTTCTACGCGCGCGGCGCGGGCCGGCTGGCGGCGAGGCAATGAGCAATGGTGCCTATGTCAATGTCAATCCAATCAGCCGGGGCCGCCGCGCCGGGCCGCCCCAAGCAAGGCCCGACCCTCTCGGAGGGTCGATCGCCGTACCCGGCGATCGGGGTGTTGTCATGACACCTATCGTGCGTGCGGTCGAGGTGCGCAAGAGCTTCGGCGATTTCCAGGCGCTGCACGGCATCACGCTCGACATCGCGCCCGGCGAGGTGCTGTGCGTGATCGGGCCTTCGGGCTCGGGCAAGAGCACCTTTCTGCGCTGCATCAACCAGCTCGAGACCGTGAGCGACGGCGCGCTGTGGGTGGGCGGCGAGCTGGTCGGTTTTCGGCGTGTCGGCGACCGGCTGCATGCGCTGTCGGAGAACGAGATCGCGCGCCAGCGGCTGAAGACCGGCATGGTGTTCCAGCGCTTCAACCTGTTCCCGCACATGACGGTGCTCGAGAACGTCGTCGAAGGCCCGGTGCAAGTGCTCAAGCGTCCGCGTGCGGAAGCGGTGGCCGAGGCGCGCACGCTGCTCGACCGCGTGGGGCTGGCGGCCAAGTGCGATGCGTTTCCGATCGAGCTCTCGGGCGGCCAGCAGCAGCGCGTGGCGATCGCCCGCGCGCTCGCGATGAAGCCGCAGCTGATGCTGTTCGACGAGCCCACCTCGGCGCTCGACCCGGAGCTGGTCGGCGAGGTGCTCACGGTGATGCGCGACCTCGCGAAGACCGGCATGACCATGGTCGTCGTCACGCACGAGCTCGGCTTCGCGCGCGAGGTGGCCACGCGCGTGCTGTTCATGGACAAGGGCCAGATCGTCGAGACCGGCACACCGGAGCAGGTCTTGTCAGCGCCGCAGCATGCGCGCACCCGCGAGTTCATCTCGGCCGTGCGCGGCTGAGCCATCGCGCCACTTCTTTTGTCCACCTCTTTTGCCCGCTTCTTTTGCCCACTTCTTTTCAACGCTTCAACGGAGACTCTCATGTCCCTCAGCCTGTCGTTCCAACGCTTGAGCCTCGTCGCGGCCGCCGTCGCCTTCATGCTGCCGGCGGCACACGCGCAGACGGCGCGCGCCAAGGGGGCGCCCATCACCGCGGCCATCGTCTCGAACTACCCGCCGCTGGAGTTCAAGGACCCGGCCACGGCCAAGCTGACGGGCTTCGATGTCGAACTCGGCGAAGCGCTGGCCGCCAAGCTCGGCACCACGATCAAGTGGGAAGAGACCAGCTTCGACCAGATGCTCAGCTCGCTGGCCACCGGCCGCGTCGACATCATCCTGTCCGGCATGACCGACCTGCCGGCGCGTCGCGACGCGGTCAAGTTCATCGACTACCTGAAGACCGGCCCGCAGTTCTACGTGATGAAGGAACGCGCCGCGGAGTTCGCGAGCATGGCCGCGCTGTGCGGCAAGAAGGTCGGTGCGAGCCGCCGCACCTCGTTCCCGACCGAGATCGCGAAATGGAGCGACGACAACTGCGTGAAGGCCGGCAAGGCGCCGATCGCGGTCACCGGCACCGATGGCTCGGCCGACGCGCGCACCCAGCTGCGCCAGGGCCGGCTCGACGCGGCGGTGCAAGGCGGCGAGACGCTGCCCTACATCATGGGCCAGGAGGCCAACACCTATGCGACGGTCGGCAAGCCGTTCACGTTCCAGTACGTGGGGCTGGCGATCACGCGCAAGAACGACGCGCTGGTGGCCGAGCTGAGCGATGCGATGACCAAGCTGATCGCCGACGGCACCTACGCGAAGATCGCGGCCAAGTGGGGCCTGCAGGATTTCGCGCTGCCCAAGCTGATCATCGACAGCGCGAACTGAGTCGTCGCGATGCAGCCGATCGGCACGGCGCTGTGGCCTGAAGGCGTGCGCTCCACCGTCGCACTCGCCTTCGATGTCGACGGGCCGACCGGCAACGCGATGCTCGATGGTTCGATCTGGCGCAACCCGTCGTTCTTCACGCTCGGCAGCTACGGCCCGTGGCGCGCGGGCTATCTGCTGGACCTGCTCGCCGAGTACCGCATCCCGACCACCTTCTTCGTGCCCGGCTGGGTGCTGCAGACCTGGCCGGCGCAGATCAAGGCGATCGTCGACCGCGGCCACGAGATCGGCTACCACGGCTACCAGCACGAGGCCTTCTGGCAGCTCACGCGCGAGCGCCAGCAGGCCGTGATGGCGACCTCGCTCGCGCTGTTCCGCAAGCACCTGGGGCTCACGCCGACCGGCTTCAGAACACCGTCGGGCGACTGGGGCGACGACACCATCGAGGTGCTGCTCGATTCGGGCGTGACCTGGTCGAGCTCGATGCGCGGCGATGACCGGCCGTACTTCATAGAGCACGCGGCCAGCGGCCGCAGCCTGGTCGAGATCCCCGGCCGCTGGGAGCTCGACGACTACGCGTCGCTCGCCTACCAGCGCAACCCCGATTTCCCGGCCGGGCTGGACCGCATCGCGCCGTACGACACCACCTTCGACAACTGGCGCCGCGAGTTCGACGGCTCGCACCGCGACGGGTTGTGCATGACCACGCTGTTCCATCCCAAGGTCTCGGGCAAGCCCGGGCGGCTGCTGTTGCTGGAGCGGCTGCTGCAGCACATGCGCGCGGCCGAAGGCGTGTGGTTCGCGACCTGCGGCGAGGTGGCGACATGGTGGCGCGAGCAGCATGCGACCGCGGAGCATTCCGCATGAGCACGACGACCAGACCGGTGTGGCCGCACGGCAAGCGCATGGCCGTCGTCGTCACGGTCGACTTCTTCGATGCGCACGCGATCCTGACGCAGGAGCCGCGCATGGCCGGCCGCGAGAAGAGCCTGTCGGTCTGGCAATACGGCGCGCGCCGTGGCGTGGACAGGCTGCTGCAGGTGTTCGATGAGTTCAGCATGGCCGCGAGCTGGTTCGTGCCCGGACGCGTGGCGCTGGACCACCGCGCGCTGGTGCAGCGCATCCATGCGGCCGGCCACGAGATCGGCAACGCGAGCTTTGCGTGCGAAGACTTCGAGCGCCTCACGCTGGCGCAGCAGCGCGACAGCCTGCTGGCCGCACAGGCCGCGTTGAACGAGGTGACGGGCGAGACGCCGACCGGTTTTCGCGCGCCCTTCGGCAACTGGGCGCCGGGCTTCACGCAGCACCTGCGCGAGGCGGGCATCGCGTGGTCGTCGTCATGGCGGGGCGACGACCGGCCGTATCTGCATCCGGCCGTCGGCTCGCTTTCCGACGCATCGAGTTCGCCGCTCGTCGAGCTGCCGCTGCACTACGAGCTCGAAGACGAGCCTTACTTCAGCTTCAACCTGTTTCCGCCGGTGCCGGTCGGCCAGCCGCGCATCGCGTCGTACCGCGAGGTGCTCGCGAACTGGCAGCAGGACTTCGCTGGTTTCCGCCACCTCGGCCTGCTGATGCCGCTGCGCATCCACCCGGAGATCCTCGGCACCGCTGGCCGCATCGATCTGCTGCGCGAGCTGCTCGCCAGCGTGCGCGCGCACGACGATGTGTGGCTGTGCACCGGCCGCGAGGTGGCGCAGTGGTGGCGCTCGCAACACAGCGCCAACGAGCCCGGTCATCCGGTCGATGTGCTCGCGCCGCTGCAGCAGGGCTTGCCCGCCTTCACCTCATGAGCACTGACAGCGCCGCACTGCAGCTCGGACGCTTCTGCGCCGAGACCCGATTCGACGAGCTGCCGCCCGCACTCGTCGCGCGTGCCAAGCAGCATCTGCTCGACACGCTGGGCGCCACGCTCGCCGGCAGCGCGGCTTTCGAGCCGCGCCAGGTGCAGGGCCTGTTCGCGCTCGATGCGCCGCGCGCCGGCGCGCCGGTGTGGGGCACCACGGCCCAGTTCGGCGCTCGCGACGCTGCGTTCGCGAACGGCGTGGCCGCGCACGCGCTCGAGCTCGACGACACCGGCGGCTGCGATCACTCCGGCGCGGTCGTGCTGCCGGCGGCGCTCGCGGCCTTGTCGCTCGCGCCGCCGGCGCGGCACATCTCGGGGCGCGATCTGCTGAGCGCCATCGTGCTCGGCTACGACGTGAGCCGGCGCGTGCTCGAAGCCTGCGGTGGCTACTCGCCGCACAACGGCGCGGGCTGGCACTCGACCGCGACCTGCGGCCCGTTCGGTGCCGCCGCCGCGGCTGCGCACCTGCTCGGGCTGGACGCGGCGCAGACCACCGCCGCGCTCGGCCATGCGGCGAGTTTCAGCGGCGGGCTGTGGGCCTTCATCCACGACGCGTCGCAGACCAAGCGCCTGCACGCCGGCCGCGCCGCCGAGGGCGGGCTCACCGCGGCGCTGCTCGCGGCGCGCGGCATCAGCGGCCCGACGCAGGTGTTCGAGGACGTGTGGGGCGGCTTCTTCAACGCGTTCGCGCCGCAATCCAGACAGCCCGAGGCCTTGCTCGCCGAACTGGGCCAGACCTGGAAGCTGATGCGCTGCTCGATCAAGCCGCACGCCTCGTGCCGCAGCAACCACGCCACCATCGATGCGGTGCTGCACCTGATGGCCGCGAACCCAGGCCTGGCGCAACAGGTGCGCCACATCGACATCCGCCTGAGCGAGTTCGTGATGGGCATGTGCGGGGGTCGCGATCTGGCGTCGCTCGCGAGCGCGCAGATGAGCATGCCGTATGCGGTGGCGGTGGCGTGGGTCTTTGGCGACGCGGGCCTGGAGCGCTACCTCGCGCCGATGCGCGGCGACGCGCGGCTCGCTGCGGCGATGTCGCTGGTGCGCCTGCACGCCGATCCCGCGATGGCGGCGCTGGAGGAACCGATGGTCACGATCACGTCCGAAGACGGCGATGTGGTCGCGCACCATGTGCCGATCGCGCTCGGCGCGCCGGCCAATCCGATGTCGGCCGCGGCGCTGCGCGCCAAGTTCCACGCGCTGGCGGAGGTCGCGCTGCCGCGGGCGCAGGCCGATGCGCTGGCCGACACGGTGCTGCACCTCGACGAGGTCGACGACGCGCGTGCGCTGCTGCCGCTGCTCGCCGGCCACGCCGAGCAGCATGCGCTGATCTGTTGAACGTCTCTCTTCCTTTCCACTTCACCGGACGCCTCCCATGACCACCACGCTTCGCCGCCTCACCCTCGTCGCGCTGACCGCGCTCGCCCCGGCCCTGGCCGCTGCGCAGGCGCTGCCCGAGCGCATCGCCAAGACCAAGGTCATCAAGATCGCGGTGAACGCGATCTACCCGCCGATGGAGTTCAAGGACCCCGAGACCGCGAAGCTGATCGGCTTCGACGTCGACCTCGGCAACGCGCTGGCCAAGGAGCTGGGCGTGACGCTGGAGTGGCAGGAGTCGGCCTTCGAGCAGCTGCTGCCGTCGCTGGCCACCGGCCGCGTCGACATGATCCTCAGCGGCCTGAGCGACCGCCCGGCGCGCCGCGAAGCCTCGGACTTCATCGACTACCTGAACTCGGGCGTGCAGTTCTACGTACTCGCCTCGAACGCCGGCGTCAGCAAGCCGATCGACCTGTGCGGCAAGACCGTGGGCACCAGCCGCAGCACCTCGTTCCCGGCCGAGATCAAGACCTGGAGCGACGCGAACTGCGTGGCCGCCGGCAAGCCGCCGATCACGGTCGAAGGCACCTCGGACAACGCCGCCGCGCGCGCGCAGCTCAAGCAGGACCGGTTCGAAGGCGGCGCGCAGGGCAGCGAGACGGTGCCGTATGTGATGTCCCAGGAGGCTGGCGTCTACAAGGCCATCGGCACGCCGTTCGGCGGCCTGCAGCAGGGGATCGCGTTCACCAAGGCCGACGCTCAACTGCGCGACGCGGTGCTGGCGGCGTTCAAGAAGCTGCTCGCGAACGGCAGCTACGCGGCGATCGTCGCGAAGTGGAACCTGCAGAGCAGCGCGGTGAAGCAGGCCGCGGTCAACGGCGTGCCGGTGCCTTGACGATGCGCTGAGGCCATCGGCATGCGGGTTTGCCCGGTGCGTGGGTCGTTCTAAAACGGGACATCGTTTGTACGCTGGCAAGGCTGTCGCCTTGCGGCATAGCATCGATTGCTCGGCCAAGCCGACGACCACCACAAGCCAGGAGACTTCGATGACGATCCGCTTCAACGTGAATGGAAAGACCGTGGACGTGAAGGCCGAAGCCGACACGCCGCTGCTCTGGGTGATACGCGACGAGATCGGCTTGACCGGCACCAAGTTCGGTTGCGGCATGGCGCTGTGCGGCGCCTGCACCGTGCACCTGGACGGCGTGCCGGTGCGCTCGTGCCAGACGCCGGTGTCGGCGGTGGCGGGCAAGAAGGTCGCGACCATCGAGAGCCTCTCGGCCAACAACACGCACCCGCTGCAGAAGGCCTGGATCGCGCACGACGTGCCGCAGTGCGGGTACTGTCAGAGCGGCCAGCTGATGAGCGCGGCCGCACTGCTGAAGAGCAACAAGAACCCGAGCGACGCCGACATCGACGCCGCGATGAGCGGCAACCTCTGTCGCTGTGGCACCTACGGGCGCATCAAGGCCGCGATCAAGACCGCTGCCTCCGAGATGCACAAGGCCTGAAGGGGAACGCCATGACCACCACCACACTCAAGGCTGCCGCCGCTACTGCTGCCAAGACCGTCTCGCGCCGCGCCTTCCTGCAGACCTCCACCATCACCACCGGCGGGCTGATGCTCGGCGTCGCGCTGCCCGGGCTCGTGTCGCCGGGCGACGCGCAGGCCGCCGGCCTGCTGCACACGCCGAACGCCTGGGTCCACATCGCCGACGACAACACCATCACGCTGCTGTCGGCGCGCTCCGAGATGGGCCAGGGCGTCTACACCTCGATGCCGATGCTGATCGCCGAAGAGCTCAACGTCGACATCCGCAAGGTCAAGGTCGCGATCGCGCCGCCCAACGCCAAGCTCTACGGCAACGCGCTGCTCGGCGGCCCGCAGCTGACCGGCGGCTCGACCTCGGTGCGCGACGGCTGGGAGAAGCTGCGCATCGCCGGCGCGCAGGTGCGCGAGATGCTGATCAGCGCAGCGGCCACCAAGTGGAACGTCGACCGCAGTCAGCTCACCGCCGCCAACGGCGTCGTCAGCGGCCCGGGCGGCAAGAAGGCCACGTATGGCCAGCTCGCCGCGGCGGCGTCGAAGCTGCCGGTGCCCGAGAAGGTCGCGCTGAAGGACCCGAAGGATTTCACCATCGTCGGCAAGCGCACCAAGCGGCTGGACACGCCGGCCAAGACCAACGGCACGGCCGAGTTCGGCATCGACGTCAAGCTGCCGGGCATGGTGTACGCGTCGCTCGAACAATGCCCGGTGATCGGCGGCACGGTGAAGAGCGTCGACTCGACCAAGGCCAAGGCGATGCCCGGCGTGATCGACGTCGTGCAGATCCCCGACGGCGTGGCCATCGTGGCCGACACCTGGTGGCACGCCAAGAAGGCGCGCGAAGGCCTGACCATCGTGTGGGACGAAGGCGCGGGCGCCACGCTCAACGAGAAGACCATGCTCGAGGGCATCCGCGCCGGTGCGCCGGCCGACAAGCTCATTCCGCTGAAGACCGTGGGCGACCCGGATGCGGTGATCAAGGCCTCGGCCAAGGTCGTGCGCGCCGAGTACACGATGCCGCTGCTGTCGCACTCGCCGCTGGAGCCGATGAACTTCACCGCGCACTACCACGACGGCAAGGTCGACCTGGTCGGCCCGACGCAGTGGCAGGACGCGGGGCAGGGCACGGTCGCCAAGGTGCTGGGCGTGAAGCCGGAAGACGTGACGCTGCGCACCACCTTCCTCGGTGGCGGTTTCGGCCGGCGCATCGACATCGACTACATCATCCAGGCGGCGCAGATCTCCAAGGCCGTCAACAAGCCGGTCAAGCTGCTGTGGACGCGTGAAGACGACATGACGCACGACTTCTACCGGCCGCAGTCGGTGCACCAGCTCGCTGCCGCGCTGGGCGACGACGGCAAGCCGACCGCGATGACCTTCAAGATGACCTCGCAGTCGGTCACCGGCCGCGTGTTCGGTCTGCCGATGGAGGTGCAGGACCCGCTGATGACCGAAGCCGCGATCGCGGCCTACGAGATTCCGGCGACGCGCCACGACATGGTCAAGCACGACGCCGGCCTGCGCGTGGGCTACTGGCGCTCGGTGAGCCACGCGCTGAACGCGTTCGCGAACGAGAGCTTCATCGACGAATGCGCGGCCGCGGCGGGCAAGGAGCCGTACGCGTACCGCATGTCGCTGCTCGGCAATCAGCCGCGGTTCGCCAACGTGCTGAAGATGGCTGCCGACAAGGCCGACTGGGGCACGCCGGCACCCGCCGGGCGCTTCCGCGGCATCGCGCTGATGGAGGGCTACGACACCTACATGGCGCAGGTGGCCGAGATCTCGATGAAGGACGGCGTGCCGGTCGTGCACAAGGTGACGGTGGTGGCCGACCTCGGCCGCATGGTCAACCCCGACACGGTCGAGGCGCAGATCCAGTCGAGCATCATCTTCGGCTTGTCGGCGGTGCTGTACGGCGAGATCAACCTGCTCAACGGCCGCGTGCAGCAGACCAACTACCACCAGTACCAGATCGTGCGCATGAACGAGGCGCCCGCGATCGACATCACGCTCGTGCCCAGCACCGAGAAGCCCGGCGGCATCGGCGAACCCGCCACCGCGCTGATCGGCCCGGCGGTCGCGAACGCGATGTTCGCGGCGACCGGCAAGCGGCTGCGCAAGATGCCGTTCACGGCGGACAACATCAAGGCTGCGTAAATGACGACCCCTCGCCCGACGGAAACGTCGGGCGATCCCCCAAGGGGATTCGGGCCGGCTGAGGTCCACGAGGTGGGCCACTTCGTGGCCCATGGCGGCCCGGCGCTCGGCCCGTGCGCGCCCGCTGCGTTGCGCCGTCAGCCGTGCAGCCGACTGTGCCGCGGCACGCTGGCCAGCAGGAACTCCATCTGGTCGGCCAGGATGCGGCGGCCGCGCAGGATCATGTCTTCGTGCAGGCTGGGCACGTAGGGCAGGTACATCAGCGACATGTTCAGCTCTTCGGGCATGCGGTTGCCCTTGTGGCCGTTGCACGGGCGGCAGGCGGTGATGCAGTTCATCCAGGTGTCGTGGCCGCCGCGCGAGGTGGGGATGATGTGCTCGCGCGTCAGGTCGTCGAAGTGGAAGTGGTGGCCGCAGTACGCGCAGATGCTGCGGTCGCGCGCGAACAGCTTGGGATTGGACAGCGCCGGCGTCTGGCGCCACGCGCGGCTGGGCACCGAGCCGCGCACCGCGATGATGGGGTGGACCTCGATGCGCGACTGCAGGCCGGTGCGCCGCTGCATGCCGCCGCGCAGCACGTAGAAGGCATCGCCCAGCGTCCAGGCGACACCATCGCTTGCGTAGATCACGGCCGCTTCTTTGGCCGAGAGCCAGGCTTGTGGCCGGCCAGACACGTCAAGTTGCAGTACTTCCATGAGGTTGCTAGCGTAATGCAGACGCGCACTTCGCTCAAGACCCGCACCGAATGGCACCTGCGGCAACGCAACGCCGTGTCATCGGCGCGTCATTTGGCAGGTCGCCGAGGCGCGATCACGCCGCCTTCGGGTACAGGCCGCGCTCGCGTGCCATCAGCCGCGTCAGGCCCAGCAATGCGTCGATGTTGGGCGTGGCCAGCGCCAGGCGTTCGCCGATCTCGCGCACCGCGCTCACCAGCGCGTCGAGCTCGAGCGCGCGGCCGGCCAGCGCGTCCTGCAGCATCGAGGTCTTGAAGCCGCCGAGCTCGCGCGTGAGCGCCACGCGCTCCTCGCCCGATTGCGGGATCGGGCAGCCGATCAGCGCGCCGATCTGCGCCGCCTCGGCCATCGTGCGCAGGATGAAGCCGCGCACCAGCAGGTCGTCGAGGATGTGGTCGGTGGTGGCGCCGGTCAGGGCCGACACCGGGTTCATCGTCATGTTGCCCCACAACTTGTACCAGATGTCGTGGCGGATGTCGGTGCTGGCCTCGGCCTTGAAACCGGCCTGCGCGAGTGCCGCGCACACGGCATCGGTGCGGGCGGATGCGCCGCCGGCCGGCTCGCCGACGATCAGCCGGTCGCCGAAGCCATGGCGGACCAGGCCCGGCTCCGGGCTCGCCGACGTGATGTGCACGACGCAGCCGAGCACGCGCGCCAGCGGCAGCGCGGCACCGATGCGGCCGTCGCGGTCGACGCTGAGCAGCTCGCGCCGTGCCACGGGTGCACTCGCGGGCAGCGTCTGCAAAAACCACCACGGCACGCCGTTCATCGCGGGCATCACGATGGTCTGCGGGCCGATCAGCGGCTGCATCGCCGCGCCGGCCTCGGCCAGCGCCTGGCCCTTGAGCGCGACGATCACCAGATCCTGCGCGCCGAGGGCGGCCGCATCGTCGCTCGCGTGCAGCGGCACCGCCGCCTCCTCGCCGGCCATCAAGAGGCGCAGCCCGCGCGACTGCACTGCCGCCAGCGTCGCGCCGCGCGCCAGGCCGCTGACCTCGTGGCCCGCCAGCGCGAGCCGCGCCGCGATCAGCCCGCCCACCGCGCCCAAACCCACCACCGTGATCTTCATGCCTGTCCTTGTCTTCGCGCCGTTGAACCGCCGCATGGTAGCGGTGCGCGGATGACCGCACCGCGGTGCCCGCAACACCGCCAAGAAGGCGCCGCCGCGACGCTTCTAGTTGCGAATGCCTAGAAAAAGTCCGGATTTCGCCGGCCGTGTCTTGCTGCGTTCATGACATCATCCGCAAAATAGCACGACCGTTCGTTTTATCGGCGACACTGTCGCACCTGGCCATCCACTGCACGCCGTGACACACACTTCGTCCTACCTGAGCGAATCCTCCGCCGACGCCGGTTCGGCGCCGTCGCGCCCGCTGATGAAGGGGCGCCAGACGCGCGCCGCCATCCTCGACGCCGCGCTCGCGCTGGCCTCGCACATGGGGCTGGAAGGCTTGTCGATCGGCGCGCTGGCCGAGGTCACGCAGATGAGCAAGTCGGGTGTGTTCGCGCATTTCGGCTCGCGCGAGGAGCTGCAGATCTCGGTGGTGCGCGAGTACCACGCCAAGTTCGCCGAAGAGGTGTTCGAGCCGGCGATGAGCGCGCCGCGCGGCCTGCCGCGGCTGCGCGCGCTGTTCGACCGCTGGTTCAAGCGCGTCTCGATCGAGATCGATGCCGGCTGCATCTACATCAGCGGCGCGGTCGAGTTCGACGACCGGCCCGGCCCGGTGCGCGACGCGCTGGTCTCGATGGTGCAGACCTGGCAGGACGCGCTCGAACGCGCGATCCGCATGGCCATGAGCGAAGGCCATCTGCGTACCGACACCGATCCGAAGCAGGTGCTGTTCGAAGTGCACGGCCTGATCCTCGCGCTGCACCACGACGCGCGCTTCCTGCGCCACGAGGGCGCCGACGCGCGTGCGCGCAAGGCCTTCGACAACGTGCTGTCGCACTACACGACCACAGTGGCGGGGGCGAACGCCGCGCCCGCCGCGCCGTCATCCAAATCCACCCCGGCGAAGCGCACCCGCGCGGCGTCGGTGTCCCGAGCTTGATCCACAGGAGTCAGTTTCATGCCCCAGTACACCCCGCCGCTGCGCGACATGCAGTTCGTGATGCACGAGTTGCTCAACGTCGTCGATGAACTCAAGGCGCTGCCGGCGTACGCCGACATCGACGCCGACACCATCAATGCGGTGATCGAGGAAGGCGGCAAGTTCGCGAGCACCGTGGTCGCGCCGCTGAACCTGAGCGGCGACGTCGAAGGCTGCGTGCTCGACAAGACCACGCACGAGGTCAGGACGCCGACCGGCTTCAAGGCCGCGTATGCGCAGTATGTCGAAGGCGGCTGGCCGGCGCTGAGCTGCGACCCGGCGTTCGGCGGCCAGGGCCTGCCGCACCTGATGAACCAGTGCATGTACGAGATGCTGAACTCGGCGAACCAGGCCTGGACCATGTACCCGGGCCTCTCGCACGGCGCCTACGAGGCGCTGCACGCGCACGGCTCCGACGAGCAGAAGAAGACCTTCCTGCCCAAGCTGACCAGCGGCGAGTGGACCGGCACGATGTGCCTGACCGAATCGCACTGCGGCACCGACCTGGGCCTGCTGCGCAGCAAGGCCGAGCCGCAGCCTGACGGCACCTACAAGATCACCGGCAACAAGATCTTCATCTCGGCCGGCGAGCACGACATGGCCGCCAACATCGTCCACCTGGTGCTCGCGCGCCTGCCGGACGCGCCGCTCGGCTCCAAGGGCATCTCGCTGTTCGTCGTGCCCAAGTACCTCGTCAACGCCGACGGCTCGCTGGGCGCGCGCAACCCGATCTTCTGCGGCGGCCTCGAACACAAGATGGGCATCCACGGCAACGCCACCGCGCAGCTCAACCTCGACGGCGCGATCGGCACGCTGGTCGGCCAGCCGAACAAGGGCCTGGCCGCGATGTTCGTGATGATGAACGCCGCGCGCCTGGGCGTGGGCATGCAGTCGCTGGGCCTGACCGAAGTGGCCTACCAGAACGCGGTGGCCTACGCGAAGGACCGCATCCAGATGCGCTCGCTGTCGGGCGTGAAGAACCCCGACAAGCCGGCCGACGCCATCATCGTGCATCCCGACGTGCGCAAGATGCTGCTGACCGCGCGTGCGTATGCGGAAGGCGCCCGCGCGTTCGCGATGTGGACCACGCTGCAGCTCGACAAGGAACTCGCCAGCGACGACGAAGAGGTGCGTGCCGAAAGCGCCGACCTGGTCGCGCTGGTCACGCCCATCGTCAAGGCCTTCCTGACCGACAACGCCTGGATCTCGACCTCGCACTGCATGCAGGTGTTCGGCGGCCACGGCTTCATCCACGAATGGGGCATGGAGCAGTTCGTGCGCGACTCGCGCATCAACATGATCTACGAAGGCACCAACACCATCCAGTCGCTGGACCTGCTGGGCCGCAAGGTGCTGGGCGACAACGGCGCCAAGCTGAAGAAGTTCGGCAAGATCGTCGCGCAGTTCGTCGAGGACGAAGGCACGAACGAGGCGATGCAGGAGTTCGT
>Ga0307510_10007324_pt1 | contig 13142 bp, 13 predicted proteins | sample 12_EM_MG_FD_207224 | JGI IMG/M metagenome (GOLD analysis project Ga0307510, IMG submission 207224) | Populus trichocarpa ectomycorrhiza microbial communities from riparian zone in the Pacific Northwest, United States - 12_EM | ecosystem: Host-associated > Plants > Roots > Unclassified | place... | reverse complement strand
TGACCTGTTTTGAGTCTAGACAACAGTGAGTGTGAATCCAACGAGCGATGGCAGAACGCGAGTGGCACTCACCGACTGAGGTTGGCCACCAGCCCCTTGCTGACTCTTCAGCATGCCATGAATGTCGGAAACCATCGTTTGAGTCTTCAAAACGCCACGACGAACCTCTGAAACCGCGTCGTGCCGGATATTTGGAGTGGTTCCATGCATATTTCCCGGTACCGGGGACGGTGACTCTCCGGGTGCGCTGAATGCAAACATTAAACACTGGATTCGGTTGTAGTCGAAGCCTCTGACCTGGCGTGAGTCTATGGAGCAGTCAATATTTATTCGGTGATAGAGTATGGGTGGTACTCACCGCTCGATTTTGACTATCCATACCCTCGCGGCTTTTCAACTTGCTACGATGAATTTCGGAGGTGGTAGTGCGGGGGCTTGTGACGTCGCTGTGGACACCCGAAACGGTAGGTTGGGTATTTGAAACGTCATGGCGGACGCCGGGAACAACGGTTCCGGCGTTTGTAACATCGTGATGGGCATTGGCAACAGCGGAGTGCTTGTTTGCAGCGTCGGAGCCGGTTGCACGTGTGTCTATCCCAAGTTCAGTCTGGAAGCGGGCGATTATCGATTAGTGGCGGTCGTAACAGGAGTGACGGAACGCACGTCAAAGACACGTCGAATCCTGTTGAAGTCCAAGCTCCAGGCGACGATCGCCTCTTTATCGTCCTTCGCGTGGTAACGTCGAGAGATCGGATTCCGTTCAACTCGCTTGATAATATTCCTCCGGATCTCGTCAGCAGTCCTGGATGAAAGCCTGATGAGGAAATGGCCAGGTGTATGCACCACTGGTTCGACTCACGATGTCAATTTTTCAATCGCCTCGAGAGCGGATTGATTGAGCTGATCCGCTCGTCTTGTATCTATCCCCTGATTAAGAGCTTTGCAGACGTCGGCGCAGGTTAACCCCAGTTCGACGTAGTCCGCTTTTTTGATCACCGAGTCCTACGTACATTAGCCGACAGTCGACCAACATCAACCGGAAGGAAACGCACTTTTATCAGAGTGAGGAGAGCACTTGCAGAAGTGAACGCGGCTCTGGCTGGTGTCACAGCCGTCGACTCCTTTGCGAGGTTCAAGGCACCAATGGCTGTGTTGAGTGAGGAGAGAACGACATTCTGCCCCTGGGTATCGGTCGCCATGTTCAAAGTGCAAGATAACTGTGAGCAGACTCAGCATGCGTGTTGTGAGGAAGAATCTGTTCCTCGGTTCAATTCGCACCTAAGACAAAACACTTTGTTCTTTCTTCCCTATCTTAGGAGACGGCCGACTGAGTAGGGTGTGGGCGGATTGTCCTACAGATTCCGGTACGCAAAGTCCCGTCTACGGCAGGCATTCAGTCGGTCCTGTGCGGCTGCCATGGTGATTGAATATTGATCACCAAAATCTGTCTACTCCTCTCAAGTTATCGCCGGCGTAACGACGTGTCTTTGCCTCCGTCTAGATTCCGAATTAGCTTAGCAAGTTTCTGCCTCGTCCGAGGTCCATTCCCGAAATTCCCATTCGTCGCACCCCCACCGATTGGTTTGATACCGGCCGGCGATCTGAACTTGCCGAGTGACCCATTTCGGACGCCTGCACTATGTGTAGGTCTAGGGGTTTCGCCCTTGCGAAGGGGCTCATCAGAGGGCTTAACCGCTACCCTAACCCGCAGTTGTAGATTCTAGTGTACTACCCAATTTAGGATGTACGAGGGGGAGTCCATGCGGCATTTATCTGTCAATGCGCAGCGTGCATTTGACCCCGAACGGATGGGTGTAGGTGTGGGGGGTCAGCCTTTGAAGAGGGGGATGCTTCCCTATCCCGGCCGGCCTTCTAACAATTGGGTCATGTGAGCACTAGCTGGCAGTAGCGGTAGCCCTCACACGCCGACTGACGGCCTAATCTCTTACGAGACAGGACTTTTTCGTACGAGAATCTGTGTGTATCCAATCCCAGCGCCTAGTCAGTCGTCCTTCTCCTAAGATAGGGCACGAAAGCCAAAGAACGCCGTCTGCGGGAATTGAACCTGCAGATTGAATTTGTAGAGGCCATGGATCGCGTCTTTTGTACACCATGCCCCTCCCCTTTGACCCCAAGGTATGGATTTAGGCTAGCTCGGACGTGGTAACCTCCCGCGCTCCAACATATGAAGCCCCCTTGTGGGCCGTGTCTTAGGTCGTCGGCAGTAGCATCGTGTCGCGGAGGGGATCGACAAGCCCCGTCGAGACGCACGGAGCCAGGTGGTCATAGCTACAAACCTTGACGCCAATCCCAAATTTGGTCGTGGGCTGATGATGGTATGCTGATTTCTTGACCATGGCTTACACACCCCATCCTTCTACACCCCTGTCGGTCGGGAATAATCCTCACTTCTGTCGCTATCGTTCATGGTTTATAACAGTTCCGTCGGTAGGCCAGGCTATTGAAACACCCACCAGTGTGTGGCCAGGACACCACTTTGGAACACCCCGCCACATTTATCTCCTGCACATCCGGGGAACGCCCAGAACGCTCCTCACCAAACGTCGATCCCAATTTACACCGGACGCTGTTCACGTCATCGCCGTCAAGAAGCACGACGGGTACGGCTCTTCCATCGGGTTTTTTCCACCACAGAAAATATGAAACCGGTTTCTCGGCTTATGCCCAGTTTGCCTCGGAGGTCAGGACGGTCGAGTCAGAACGAAGTAAGTCCTCTTCTACTTAACTCCCGAACACCTCGTGCCACTCAGCACTAGTATTCATAGAACTGGTAGAGGGTTTCGCGGTTCCCAGCTCTGTGAAACTCGCAGACTTGTGGCGATTTCTACTTTCCTTCCCATACCGATTCAATGGCTACCGAATGGGACAACTGGACCTGCGTTGACCTGCTTCACCTCGCTCGTCAACGAAAGGAGTACTTACCCCGAAAGGATTTTTGTTATTGACTTCGCTCTCGGTGTTTGCGTGACAGTGACTCTCAGCTCCTGCTGCAAACCGTCTAGAGATTATTTAATCAGGTCGCCAGATATTACACCCGTTGTTACTGAAGTGCGCCAACCGCTACGTCCGACCCCGCACGTGACTGGTCGGTCTTCCCCCGCATGGTCCTCTAAGCGCTGGGACCGTCCGGCTAGCACGTCTAGCTAGGCAGGAAGTTCAGAGCCCAGGTTTGGAGGAGCGGGGAGGACACGTCCAGCAGTCGGGATTGCACTGGCCACCACATTCAACTGCCATGTCCTTCACCTCATCGTACTCTCCCCAGGACCCCGCACGGCACCGGACCATGTCTCCTTAAACCGTGAACGTACCCATGAATTCATTCTTTGAACAATCTCCAGGCTGTTCACCCCCACACGGTCCATGGATCACCAGGAGTAGTCCTCACAAGATAAGAGGACAGTATCGGGTTGTTGCATTCCCAACTCCCTCCCGCACCTCCTTCGATATCCTACCATGAGCTCCTCGTCGCCACAGCCTCTTCCTCTCGCCTTCGAACCTGACTCTATATACATCATATTCGTCATGGAGGGAGATCGCACGTGTCCTGGAGTGTTCCACCATAGCAGTGATCACAGGGGAAAACTGGTTTATGCCGGTGAGGGGCCGGGTCATGAGGATGACAAGTTTTCCTGTAAAATCTTCTCATTAAAACTCAAAGAGAGTAAGTGGCTCATCTCAAACCCAACATGCCCATGATTGACCTTTGACCTTCACGCCATTATCAGGGATCGAAACCAAGTTTACAATCATCCTCGCGCAAAGGATGGCGAGTTTTCATTACCACCGGTGGTTACCAAACAAATCCCTCGCTTCCTCCAGGCATCGCAACCAGAGTTTGTGGATGAGGCAAGCCTTATTCTACCTCGCCAACAAGCAGTGGGGGGGGAAGTTGGTTTGGGTGAACCGTAAGGCGTCGTTACCGCCGGAGTTCACGAAACTCGGGAATGAGTGTTTCCCACATGCCATGCATTGGATTACGCGGTGGTATTGCGACATCTCAAAGCCAGCGTCATCGCCCTCCAGCTGAAGATTCTCGAATTAGATATTCTTGGGGGGGGGTCTGGGCTCATACCCACGTACGACGACTGGTTGTGCTCTATTGTACTGTATTTGGTATACCTGAGACCACATGGTGTATAAACCTTACGGCCCCTGCAATTTTGGCTTTGGCTCCCATGAAATGGAGATGCATATCACCTGGCTCCTTGGCGGTAGCTATCGAATGAGGGGAGCTGTAGCTCTTCGGCGTGAAAGTGCGGGATCGACGCAACAAATTGTCCTAATACTGCACCAAAAGTAGGGTGTCAAGAAGTAAATTCCCACGAGGATACCCGTCGTACCAACGTGCGGGGATTGATGATCGAGGGTCTGGAAATTTAGAAGCTTTAGAGATGAGCGGGGGCGGGAAATATTGTGTCCGATAGACGTCATGATCTAGATCGTCACTCCGGGCGGGATACTCAGGGCGAGACAGCCGATCTGGGGTTCCCGTAGCCCCATAATGCCGAGCTGAGAATATGGCTAGCCGTGGACCCGGTTGGGGAGAGCGCGTCGTCTGAGAGGTCACGGGGGGGCTCCTGTTTCGAACGATCTGGGTATCAGTGAAGAACTCCGATCTAATACCCCTGCACATGGATCACAAGCATGGCACGCTGTCACCGCCGCAATGACCGCCCTCCACGGCGATCGCATCAAACGGTGATTTGGCGAGGGCCATTGCTTCATCCGCTATGACAAGTTCCCCACGTCGCTCGCTCATTTTCTCCGTCGACTCTTCAAGACCATGGGGCAGGGATTGAAAACCCGGAGGATTAGGACCCCCTCCGACCGTTACTATCCTCTAGGGATATGTTCGTCGCCCCCAACAACGCGGAATTTGTACTAGATCCGCAAGGAACGAGTGCGCAGGAGATTTATGCTGTGGTTGAGGAGCTGAGTCAGCTGAACAACATCTGCCTTTGCATAACTTGGTATGAATCCCATGTTGCGCCACGGCCATCGGCTACCGCGGGCGAACACGCACGGTTGATTAGATAACGTATTACTACCCGTTCCTTTTGTATTGCACCACACCACGGCTACCTATGTAGTAGTTGTATATAAAGCGTAGTATCTACCTCGAATATCTATCAACAGTTATCCCCCCCCCCTCCTACGCACGCCTTTACCACCCCCCAGATCCTCACCTCCTCTCCCAACTGCGAGCAGATCTACATTCCGACGTTACAAATGGAGGCCGCACGCGAAACCTTCTACCGCGCCTACACCCACCGTGACGGTGATCGATCTGATCTGGTCACGGTCGACAACATCTTGAAGCAGCTCAAGTTCAGTCCGCTGCAGATCACCCTATTCGCGGGGGTCGCCCATCACAACAACTGGGACGTGGCTGAACAATGTCAATGGCTTCGTCGACACGCGCACAGGCTGGCGGACAACGACGAGTGCCCCGAAGCCATCGTCAGGTTGTCGCTCTCGTCTCTCCAACGATTTGGTTCCGAGAAGGATGTCCGTGCTCTTCTCGCGGTCATCGCCTTCTTCCCACAAGGCATTGTCGAGGACAAACTCGACTGCTTGTCTGCACGAGTTCACCCCGGGAAAAGGAAGGAGATGTTCGAGACATTTTCTTCCCTCTCCCTGACATATCGAAGTGACGGCTTCACCACGATGGAGGAGCCACTCCGTCGCTATTTTTACCCCCAAAATCCAAAATTCGCTCCATTCCTCACGGAGATCAAGAATGAGTACTTCGGCCTATTGCTCGCCAATGATATCGCCGGCCCTGGCGAGCCCGGTTTCGAGGCGGCCAAATGGATAATACCGGTGGATGTGAATGTCGAGCATCTGCTTGACATCTTCACAAAAGTCGACGCGGAATCAGATCGTGTCTGGCGTGCTTGCGCTGATTTCATGAGGCACCTCTTTTATCACAAACCACGGATGGTTGCGCTGGGACCGAAGATCGAGGCGCTCCCGGATGACCATCCATACAAGCCAGCATGCTTGTTCCAACTTTCGCGGTTATTTGGGGCGGTTGGGAATCAGGTGGAAAGCAAAAGGCTTCTCGCTCGCGTCTTAGAGCTCTCAGGAGGAGAGGGGACTACCAGCTTGCCCAGGGTGTATGCGTTTATGGGTCTTCATGGGGAAGAGATGCGACACGTCCAAGAAGCGCTGGGAATCTCTGAACCGCTCGGTGACACGGAGGAACAGGTACAATGTTTACTCGACTTCGCTCTGCGGTCAGTGCGTTCCGACGATTAGCTCGACGCCGCAGAAGAAGCCGCATTCCGCGTAATCGAACCGATCTCATCCCAGAGAAAGGCAAGGAATTCTTGGTCTCCCGGTCTCGTCGAATTCGCAAGTTCGAATAATGGGTGGTCTGATCCTGCTCTATGAATTGGATGACGACGGTGAGTTCGAAGTAGTGCCACTCGTTGTGTTTATTGATCCCTTGGCATCGACACTTTAGGTGTATCCTTCCGCGAGTCATCAAACTTCTTGCGCCGTTGAGCTCCGAGTATCACTGCCACTGTATCCCACGCCTCCCCATTTTTCACCCATTGCAAGGACGCCCTTTCCTATATCTACCTCCTCTATTCATACACATCTTTTCACACTCGTTTGTTCCACTGGTTGCCGGTTATCGTTGATCTTCATCCTGTATTTTTGTGCTGTGTACACCCGCTTTGCGTATGCGTCTTCCGTAGATTGTTCGTCATGGTCAGTGGGTGACAGTCCCCAGGACTAGGGATATATATATCCGTTGTAGAAGGGTGCCACTAGCCGAGTTTTATTGGTCAATATCCGGGTGCTGTCCGTAAGAGTATCTGAGAATAAACACTTCTCTCCGGCGTGAAGGTGAACCACGAGGATGTATCTACACTCCGTACGGAGGCCTGCTGAGCCATACAGCGGGCTCGGCGTTCAAGCTGAGGCAAGATATGGCTAGTTTATGAGTTCATGCGTGATCTCCGCAATCACGGCGGAGCCAGGGATGGGATCAGGGGGGTGATGCATTGAATGGGAGCGACCCATGTCTCTGGGGGGTTAAGGCAGGTTGAGGAGAAAGCCCCGCCAGACCCCCACCCGGCAGCCCCGGGCAGTGTATTCTTGTGTAGGCGTTGAACTTTACCGATTCCAGATGCGCGGTTTAGGAACAATATCTACGCCCCGACGCAACGGTCGGGGTCCTGACAGTTCCCTTAAAAGGCTGTCGATATTCATCTATGTTCGTGTGTAGCACTGTTTAGTCCTGGGGACTGTCACCCAGTGTTTTAGTGTATTTTAGTGTATATTCCAACCAGCAGTGCCGACTGGGGCGACAATTTGAACGACGAAAGGTTCCTTTCAAGCTGGAAAGAATAAAGACGAACGTAATGGAATTGGTGTGATCAAAGCAGTTCCCCGGTCCGTTGGGAAGATGTATAATCTTTACGTTGCATAACCATGGGTATGAATGAGGTGGCTACTTGCAGAACGAAGAGCAAAAGCAGAGTAGTACTAGTAAGAAACCGATCACGAAACTTGCCCGTTAAATTCTTACCGAGGAGTTCGAGACGATATGTAAAGAGAGGTGTTGAGAGGGGAATGGATATCCTGGTGTATCTCTGGTGGTATAAATACCTGGTCCGGCTGAGTGAATGACACCATTGTACCCGTCACATCGAACTCCGATCTCGTACTTGCACATTCCTATCTCCCTCCCGAGCAATCCAGCACCGTAACCCCCAGACAAGTGATCACAAAGGTAGCCCACGGCCAACGCATTCGTCGAAACGTTGACTAATCATCTATGTGCTGCAAGCAGGTTCGCCCGTCGTTGAAAATACTCTTGATGTACGGTGTCGCTTACGCTGCTAATTTCTGGCATAGATCCTCCTCCGACAGAGCTGCTGTTCCTGGTCACACTTTATTCCATTGTTCTTGGACTGAAAGCGCTCTCGGACATCGAACACGTGGGTCTTTACTGCGGCCTCTACAGATCCGGCACCATACCCATTATAGCTTTTCACTTATGCACACGAAACCAGAAGATATACACGGGGAAGTATCACTAAACATGCGGTAGCAGTTAACTGGGGTCGAACGAGGAACACGCCGCGTCCGACCCGTGAGGTGGTTCCGACAATCCAGATCTAGACGACCGCTCCGGCCACCCCAGCCAAACGATCTACGCGGTCGGCCAGGAGGAGGAGCACAAGGCCGAAGAAAGGCATCGATTCTGGAAGCGACGAAGACGCCGAGATAAAAGAAAATAAGCCACTCACTCAAAGGAGGCCTCTCCCTGCGTGTTCGCTCCGCGTTTTCCTTCATCAGCGGATGCTGATAATGGTCCCCCACAAAAACTACAAAGTCGCACGTGTAGTCAAGGGTGGCCCTATACAAACGCGTATCTTAGCGCGAAGAAACTTCAGAATTTTGGCGAATCGGGGGACACGGGATAGAGCTCTACATCTGGACAATGATTGTGCGCGTCATCCAATGTCAAGTCTCCCTGATCTCTTGTATGGTTGTAGAGAACTTTCTCGGACAGCAGGTGGATAGGTGAGTACCCCCTTCGTCTCCCCCAGGGTTGAGAACGCGGTGCAGTCGGAAATGAGACTCGTCATCCACTGGTGAAGATATTTCCACTTAATTCTACGAAAGCTACCGGCGGGAAGCTGAGAAATGCGATAGGGAGCCCGTACAGGGGCATGTCGAGGATCTGGACACGACCCTGGTATTTGTATGCTGCTCACGCATGCCCACCTCCGCATGATCTGACTGAGGTCACAGGATGGTCTGTTCCCCGCCATGACTTCTATGTTCATCATCCTGTCCACTCCCTGCTCCAACACAACCTGAACGAAGAGACTGCTGCTCCGCTCCATGAGCTCATCCACAAGATTGGTAACACCACTTTCGGCGACGGTGGCCTTACACTCCCACAGTGGATTAGTTCCCCATGCACTATTGCCTACGTTCAAGCCATTCTGTACGAAAGTCTCGCTGCTTCATTCTTCCCCAGTTTCCTCGCAATGACAGGCGGGGGACAGCTAAATCAATGTTATCCATGGACACGGAAGGGACCACTATTAAGTCCAGCTAGAATTGCCGGAGGAAGCTCAACGGAATCGTCCTTCTGCCACCTGTAGAAAATCGACACCACGATCACGTCTGTAGCCATTGGAACGACCTCGTTCGGAACCTTGAGTTACGTTCTCTGTGAACTGCTCTTATCAGACCCATGGGGCACTTGGCATATCAAATCCAGTCCTCCCTCTTTCCTCTTTTTTTTATTCACTCCCATCAGGGGTTCCTTGCTGGTGTTACCACTTCTCTTGGTGGGGGCATCCCATGATTTAGAAGATCCTTTCATTCACCTCTCTGCTACCCATTGGGGTATGAATTAGCTCCACGCTTCTCGGGCGAGTGATGGACCGGTTGGTGGTAGTCATCGCTTGTCAAATGCACGCCAGATTTCCCGGCCCCCCCGTTCCAGTCGGCTGAAGACACTAACCGAGTTCGATCCCACAGGTCTGAGGGGCTCGCAAAAGTGTTTGCCATGTGTCTCTCCCGGACCTTCTCCTACTTCGGTTGCGGATCTAACATCGAGTGTTCTTGCAGATTTCTCCGGCGCTACCCTATGGTTTTCCCGTCCGACACCAAAGTCGATGGTCTCCCATTCTACCGCTCTCTGGGTGCCAGACATTACACACCTGCCCCAGGATATTATCTTTCGTGGTCCAACCGGCAGTATTACAAACTGTTCACGGATCGACCATCTCCTTCGGTCCGCTAACTCTCACCGCCGCACCGGTGCACACAGGATGCCACTCAACATTTCTGTGTGCGATCCCCCTCTCGTATCCGTAATCATGCGCTGGGGACACTGGACGCTAGCGAAATCGTTACCTTGCCCTAGCGCGGGGTCCTACACAGTGTCGTTTAAGTGGCCAGTGCGTACGGAAGGTCACGTTCCCCCCGCTGTCTTCTGGAGTGATCTCTGAATGACTAGGCGTCGGCGATTCAGGTTGCTTCGCCGAGATTCAATGTTTCCTTTCCGGCTACCAAATTCGAATTCTACGCGTCAAATCCTCAATGCTCTTCTCACTTTCAATTGATGACAACTGGCAACGAGAATCATATTGGTTATCTGCAGCGATTGTTCCCGATTCTCTCTTTTGTTCTCCAGCGTCGAGGCTCGTTTATATCACGGCTCGGTCCATCCCAGGATAATCGCATTTAGTTCATCATATGCGATGTGACCTACTGCTCGGACGTCGATGTCTTGTGGAACTCCGGTAAAATGTTTGCTCGAACTTCGCCGCTGTGGTTCGGTTCATACACCCGGCCCGTGTCGTGGTACAACCGGTGAATACGGTGATATAATGCCCGGACTCGGAATGAGGGTGCGATTCACGCCCTTTGAAAACACTGAATGCTCCCAGCGGGCGATCACGCGGTCTATATTCTGTATGCTTTGTACGATTTATTCCTCCCCAAACCCTGCTTCCCTACCAAATGTGGCTTCCAAGAATGTGAGAGACTCGATTACAACCCGAGGTTATGTTGTCTAAACGCTTAAAACGTTCTCCCTTCTCTGCCTTTTGTTTCGTCCCTCTACCCCCGCTTATTGTGCTGAGCGAGAAGGTTCGGAATCATACTGTGGTACTCTATTCACTGGAACAAGCTCCGGAACGACCCTGGCCTGGAACCGTAAGATTTTCAAGAGACCCCCACTATGCATTCAAATAATTATAACTGTAGTTGAGATCCGAGCTCCGCTGCGTGTTAGCGGACATCAAGAACCAATGTCCTACATCCCTTGAAGGTACAGAGGAACGATATGGATGAACCAGCTTCTGTACTGAACACCCGCAGCCCTAGAGATCCAGGCGTCGCGTTCTAGCGAGAGGTCACACCACGTTCGAAACTCGAGCCGAGGATGCCGCGTAGCCCATTAAGCTCAAACTATTCACTCCTCTCCTCCCGCGGTCTTACGCCTGGTCGTGGAGTAGATACGGGGTATATCCTCTCCTTTCGTCATCCAAACGATCATCGACATCGACTACAGTACGTTGTGACTCTGAGCCCATCGTTGCAGCGCTGATCCCGTGATCGACCCTCAGACTCACCAAGTCCGACCATGCGAGTCCAGGGATCAAGCGGCCCTGTATCTGTTGCCGAGGTCGGTCGATTACTACTAAATTGCACCTACCCCGCGTTTGTCCTTCTACAGGTGACGAACAGCTCCAGTATCTGTGGAGTCATGTCGTCAACCCTTCCGAACGAGACCTTTCGACATCGTGACGACCCAGATACTTGATACCGCCCTGCGCCTAGGGGCCGTTATACTCCAGGGGCCGAGGGGAACGTAAAGTCAGGTTCGGGCGATCTTCGGTTCTGGTGGTACTTGTTGGCTGGTCCAGTCGCATGGCCTCTTTCGTGCAGTCGTGGCTGAATGGATTTGGCTCGCGGCCTGCGTGCGACTGCAACTTTGATCAGTGGTGTGTCACTACCAACTCGTACAGAGAGTATTTTTCTCGCGATTACTCATCTCGTCGCGCGGCTCCGAGGCATAAACTGCATCAACTTGATCTCTCGAATCTGCTGTCGGTATAAAGGTAATAACTCACCGAGGGATTACAACCCCGTTTTCGTATTATCTCGGTATCAGCAGATCCGATGCTCACACGTACATGTTAGATCTGCTGTAACTCCCAATACAAACTTTCGTGCTCAGCCCCGAAAGGCAAACGACCTACCGTACAAATATGTCAACGCGCTTCACTCACCTTCCACCCCGGAATGGTATACAGAAGCGACAGGCGAAGAAGGATCTTCCCCCCGCCTCGCTCCACCACTAAATTTTTGTGGGGTTGACACGCCACGCTTCGTCGGCCTGTCCCAGTCGCGAATACGAACCGGCGCACTTCATTTCTCTCACGAGCTACTTAGATTGAATTCCTGGACTACCGCTGACTTTAGTTTCAGACTAGCAACGGGCCGCATCACCCCGCTTTTCATTTATGCACGCGACGTTCATACCTCAAAGTTAGAGCTAAATGTCGGGTCCCTACTTCGCACGTGCAAATACTATGCAGATTATATGCTGTACGGGCGACCAAACTAAGTTCCGGAATGATCAGGACCCTCCTGTGGCGTCCATGGCTACAACGTCCCAGGCTTAAGAGAAACAGGCATCTCCGACCCGACGATTCGTAACCCATTCATATGCACGATCAAACCCACACGGTCGGAACCCATCGATCGTAATCGCATTTCCCAAAAGTTCGAAAGCCTTCAAAGCTCTCTTCAACGTTAACTCACGCATCCCCATCTAGAGTTCGTCCCCCGATATCTATCGACTGCTATCCAACCCCGTTTATAGACGGGAACCGTTACCGCCTTCTCAACGATCAAAAAATCGTCTTTTTCTCCCTCGAGGTAGATGTGTGTGGGTGTATTTTGGATCGGTGGCGTGCTATAGCCAAACTGACGGACCCCAGTCCCAAAACTAAAATCCCGTTCCCTAGGTGTGGTCTAGAGTACCCCTCAGGCTCTTCCATATCGAATTCGGAGAGGAAAATAATCTCGGGCGAACTCCGACCCGGTTCACCAATAGGACGACCCAACCCCCATCACCTCGTGTCCGTTCCGTAGCCTAACGAGGTCCAAAGGGGATCACATCTCTCTCTCTCTCCGGGCGTTTCGGTGGTGTCACATACCTTCCGCAGGTGCACCTTTCCCTTCACCCAGTCCCCTTCCAATCGAAGGGAGCCTAGAGTACGGAGATCGTTTCCGGCCTTTACAAGCTACCCGTTCACAGGGGGAGGGAAGGGAACCTGAATCTTCCACACACCGCCGCGTCCCCCGGATCGCCCGGGTTAACTTTGTGCCCAGCGCCAATTCATTTATCAATGTTCAACGTTTTGATTCGATACATATCGCGCAGCCTCTCGTTAGCGTGTTAGCGTGGGGTGGGGGCTTCGAGTTGGTCACCGGTCAGGACCAGGACCCCCGAAAATAGGCGAGGAGGTCTGTTGGACCGGCCTGGAAAAAAGCTCGGACACGAAATCAGGGGGGTCAGGAGAAATGTTCGGACTGGGACAGACCTCCAAGAAACGGCCTAAATTTGC
>Ga0307510_10007323_pt1 | contig 13143 bp, 21 predicted proteins | sample 12_EM_MG_FD_207224 | JGI IMG/M metagenome (GOLD analysis project Ga0307510, IMG submission 207224) | Populus trichocarpa ectomycorrhiza microbial communities from riparian zone in the Pacific Northwest, United States - 12_EM | ecosystem: Host-associated > Plants > Roots > Unclassified | place... | reverse complement strand
GTGGGCTGTGTGTTCAACAAAACAGGTTTGCAAGTTCATCCTTATCAATTACTTGCAGAACTCCCATCTTCAACAATTCCATCACAAGGTGATTGTGCTTGACATCAGCAATCTGAATGCCCCATACCCATCCCTTCTTATAATGCATGAGATACAAGTCCAAGCACACCACCCGTTTCTCCAAGACCGTGGACGCTGCTCCGATTATTTCTGACAACCCTCCGTGGAAGACTTGGATTGAATCGGAGGGACTCTTTGACCACACCACAGGTCATTTCAAGCATGCAAGTCCCAGCACGGCGAGTGGCTGCGGACCGGCAGGGACAGGTGTCATGGGCGCAGGCGGAACGACAGATGCCAGAGAATTTCAATGTCATTATTGGAATTCTCTCGATAATTAGTGGGATCGTCAAGGGAATTGTCTTCTCCGTTGTATGTTCCATATTTTGGTGCGCGCACCTTTCGGGTACTTTTTCAAAAAAAAAAATGTAATCATATTTTTGTTTCCGTATCATGCATCATGCATCATGTATTGATGGGTCTGGGTCGTGCAAGAAACTGTGCCTCAACTTAGGAAGTTGTCAGGCACATGAAATGTCTGACAACACTAGCCAACTGGAAATTCTGCTTTGACTCTTGATTTCCTCAAGACACCCGTAAGATACGTGTTTGACGATGCCTTGGGTTCTTTCAATCATGACACCCTGCCTGGCAATATCTCTGCACAAGTACAGCCGTCAGCCGCCTATGATGAGTGCGGGTGGCGGATCATCCAGTGGATGCCCGGTAGACCTCAACTCGGATGACGCTGCTGAGATCCTCGTGGCAACACGTGCCATGCCGTCGTGGAAGCCTGCCAGATGGAGGGGCACGAGCTGGTCTGGAACGGCACTGGCAGAAGTATGTCTCTCATCGATTGGCGTGCAAGAGTCCTCATCTCCGGGCTTTCTAGTGCCTCCTCGATTTCTACCCGTAAGGGCCTCTTCTATCCGGTTTTCCTAGATGAAAATGAAAGGGGACGGTGGGGAATGTTGAGGGAAGAACGACGCGCCGCTTTACTCCCCTCGTAGACGTGACAATCGACAATTTCTTGTTCTTGGTTAACGTAACTAAAGTAACTACCCCTATCTATCTGTGATGATAATGGAGAGTGAGTGGCCAACCGAGAACCGAGAGACGGACTCGATCCCAAAAGGCTTGCATGCTGAAATCGTAAGGCAGCATCGCAAACCACCTTCCCCTCGACGGAGATGAGAGTGACATACGGTGGTCCTGAGATCTGCGTGAAGAGGTTGGCACTTGCCAGTGGACTCGGACAAGTTGGTTGGTGGGCCACGGTGTCGATCCGGACCGGGACCGGACCTTTTTTAAGCGGATCGGGGCGAGTCATCACATACAACAGTCTGCAGTCTGCACGTACCTACATCACTTTAGAATCAAACATACACGACACAAACCACGCAGCACTGCCGATTTAAACCGAAAAAGGAACACAAACTCGACCATGGCCAAGGGTGCGTCACACTCTCCTTTACGTTCCGTTCCAAAACGCGATCTTTCTGTTCTTTTTCCTCGCTCGCCACATTCTTCCCAATCAATCACACACACACGCTCACTTGCCCACTGATCAATCTCTCCCCTTCCTCAATCCAACCAGTTCCACGCAACTTCCGCCTGCTAGAGGAACTCGAAAAGGGCGAGAAGGGCATCGGAGACGGATCGTGCTCCTATGGCCTCGAGGACGGCGACGATATCCTCATGTCATACTGGAACGGTACCATCATCGGTCCAGGACACGTACGTCCTATCCTCTCTCCTTCCCGCCTCTCCCCATCTATAATCTAAAAAAAAAACATCCAAAAACGAAAACGACGAAAAACACACCCATTTCCCCCCTCCTATCTATCCCCTCAATCACCACCCACGCGCGCCCGCACATCGCACATGATAACATGGAAAATTCGAAACGAAAAAAAAAAACGAAAAAAATAAAATGATCTAGACGGTGCACGAGAACCGGATCTATTCGCTCAAGATACACTGCGATGAGAATTACCCCGACAGGCCGCCCGCGATCCAATTCATCTCTCGCGTCAACCTCCCCTTCGTCTCGCAGACGAACGGCAAAGTCGAATCGAGCAAGCTGCCCGTCCTCGCCAATTGGAACCGGAACAGCAGCATCGAGACGGTCCTCGTCGAGATCCGTCGGTTCGTTCTCTCTTACATCCTTCCACCCTCTGCCCTGGTCCTTCGTTCATTCGCATCCCCGCCTCCTCACACGCACCCTCTCTTTTTTTTTTGTTTATCGTAGAGAGATGGCTTCGTTCAACAATCGCAAGCTTCCCCAACCTCCCGAAGGCACGACCTTCTAACGCCACAATGCGGTGGCCCCCGTCATCATCCTTTGTTTCCTCTACTACCCTTTGCCCTCTCCCGCACAGGAGGATCTCAGTGTATAGATTTCAGGCTCCGGATTGCTCGCACCGCGTGTATATGTGTGTGGGGTGTGTGTGTTGCGTGTTGCGTTTGAGATTTGGCTTGATGCGGTGTGGGTGTGTGTGTGTAGTGTATGTATACAGTATATGCGTGTGTGTACCACAGTACGCAATCCACGTGTCTGGCGTCGTCGTCGCGATAACAAAGGGACCGATTAGAAAAAGAATGAACTATGCGTGTTTTGTCGCCACTTGTCTTCGAAACGACAATGTCACTATTTCCGTCGGCGTGGCGTATTCACACACCACATTGATTGACAAGATAAAGCACTAGCAGCGGCCAAGTGAATGATTGCGCCGTGTTTGACAGGTGCCAAATTGATACGATACGAATGCACACTTGTGCGCATCACTCGGACATCTCACTGGCACATCCCCATCTCACCCAATCACTGGCAATCGCCAGACCAGGACCCGGAACAATCGTCATCATCATTGATCCAAACAGTACTTATGATGCACCACCACCACCACCACTAGCACTGGCACACACACCACGCGGCCACACGTAACGCACGCACAGCAGCCTCGCCTCGCCTCCCCATTCCCCCCAACCCAACATTTTTCCTCCGGAGATCGATCTCACATCTGGCACCTCGGAGTTCCTTCTCAACTCACACAAAGAGGGAAAAACCCACATCCTCCACCCCCAAGATTGTCACCGTCCTCGCGGCCTTTTGCCAAGCCTGCTGCGCGCTTCCGTTATCGATCACTTACACTGTAATCGTGTGATGACGGCGCTTGAGGGTCCCTACGGTTTCTTTTTCCTTTCTTTTTTTGCCGCGTGATGGCTGTGAGGTTGTGATTTCATATATCACACAGTTTGTTGATTTTGCCAATTTTGCGCAACGGCGGCCAAGTTGAAATCGACGGTTCTTCCTTTAGGCCTTAAGTGCTTATCATCGGTTCTTTTCTCGGAGCCGAAGTCCTGGGATATCCACTCTATATCTTGCATCGTGGCCAAGTGTCCCAAGTCATGATGATGAGGGAGACGGCCGAGTCTTGTTTGTTGTTTGTTGATGGGAAATCAAAACGTATACAACATTGTATAACACGTCCACATGTCCACACGAATCCAGCGAGTACATGAAGCCGCAGTCAATGATAGTAATCCGACAGTATATTAAAGCAGAGAGAGCAAAGAGTAGAGAAAACAAAAACGTGGCGGTGAACAGAAGCATGGGAGGGTGAACTACGAAAGCAACCAGGGAAAGGTCAAGAGAGGGGTAGAATAGGACATCATGTATCTCCGTACAGTCGTGATAAGAGGGAAAAAGAAAGGTGAATTACACGGAAAAAAAGAGAGACCATGTAAATGAACAGTTGAAGCTGGACTTCACACTCACTCATCATCAACGTCCATTGCCGGAGAGTCCTCGTGGGTGGATCCCCCAGCTTTTGGCGTACTGCCGCGATCGCCTTCGTCCGTGAACATGTCCTTCTTGTTCGGCGTCGAGGGCGAACTTCCTGACAGGCTTAACCGACCAATTCCTGTGGAGTGGTGTTCCACAAAGAAAGTATCTTGCAATGACGACGAGGATGAGGACATATTTAGAGGGCGGATTACGGGGCTCAGTGAGGGCAGCGAAGCATGGGCGCTCGCAGGGGTACCCACCGCGCTCGTTGCAGCGCTTTCTCCTGTCGCCCTAGGGGAGCGGTGTGACATGAGATCTAGAGGTGGTGGCGCATTTCCAGAACTTGTACTAGCATCGTTGTCGGTTGCGGCGTTACGTTGTAATCCAATGACACGTAGACGTTCGACCCAAGCATCAGCCCGGTCGAGCGAATCCTTGACGACACCAGTGACACCACGCATCATATCGAGACTCTCGGTGGCAAGGGCAAGAATACGCTGCGCAGCCTGCTTTGCTGAGCCCGCGGTGGGCGGGACGGCAACTGGTGTGCCACCTGTGCCTCCACTGTTTTGTCGCGGGTGGCGCGAACCGGCTATGCCCGTTGGTGAAGTGGGACGTGAGGATTCTCCCGTTGCACTCGCGCTTGCCCATCGTGCACTCCTCCGAACTGAGCCGCGTCCACGGGTAGGGATGGGTGTTGGTGCGACATTCTCCCGACGAGCGGCACTTGCCCAAGCTTGTGGAAGGCGAAGGATGAAACCTCGAACATGCGTTCGGGCGGGCTCCGGCAGCGCGCCACCCGCGTACTTGGAAACGACGTCAACGACCTGACGTACAGTGGCAACGACGTCTCGCTTGACGTTTGTAAGCTGACGCATGCGTTCCTGGGAGATAAGGGCATCCGGGTTAAGTGCGTGTCGTGAATCTGGTGGCGGTTGCAGGGACGCGATAAAGTCGCGCAGAATCACGATTTGGCCATCGATGTGTGTCGTTGCGAACTGTGGTTGATCGCATGGGTCAGTCTAGAACGGCTTTGGGCCACAACAAAGCGACCGACCAGCAACCACTGAAGACAATATTTGAGTCGTCTCATGCTTTCCTCACTCACGGCAGCACCGATGCCACCCGCCTCAAGCAGTACAGCTTGCCATCGGCTCCTCGGTACGACTTGTTGCTGTTCCTCCGGGTTCTCCGTTAGCATGCTCTTTTCTGGCTCTGATGATACAACGTCAGCCGCGGTGGACGCGGACATGAAACGGAGTTTAGTCGAATGGCCCACCTGGCGAGGGATCGCGTTCGGGATAGTTGCACTCCATGCTCACGTCACGTATTTGTAGACCCGACTCGCGACTGCTGCGTCCCCGTTTTCGTTGACGTTCACCGCTCGCGCTGCGCTCATCCGCGTCGGCGCTTGGCGGTCGTCGCGTGCCAGTACTGTAGCGCCCGAGCTGAAACGAGAAGATGAGAACACGGACACGAACTCGGATAATCCTCAAAGGAGTGGGCGCAAAGATAACAAACAAGGACAAAAGCGACAAAGAAGAGTGGGAAGACAGAGAGAAGGCAGGTAGCACGTACCCGATCGAGTTGCCGACAAGCAAATTCGTCTAGGGAGGTGACCGGTAATCGGTCGATGACGGGCCGCGAGATGCTCTTCACGGAAGACTCCATCATCTCCGCGCCGTACTAGATAAGCCGTCGTCAACGTCACGTTTTGAAAACTTCGCGTCGGGGAAGGGTGGGAGGGTGGTGATGGAGTGAGGTGGGGTCGATGGGAACGTACTTTGACGACACGAGAGCTGGCTTTGCTATGCTCATACGCTCGGATGGCCGTGCCCACGACGGGGATAGTCGAGACGCGGGCATACAAGTCCGCGCCTTCGGGGTCCATCTCCGGGTCATCCGAGGCAAGAGTTGGAGTGGTAAGCGTTGGAGAGTTAGATGAAGACGCAATTGAGAGGGCGGGGGTAGGCTGGGTGGCTAGAGAGGGCAGAAAGTGAACATGACCGTAGACGGAGGAGATGGAGGAGATACGGACAGGCGATGCTGGGTGGGCGTGGAGGTGAGTGGAGGGGCGCGCCGTTGCGCATATCGCCGAGGGCCCTGATGGCGATGCGTACGCTCTCTGCTTCGTCTTGGATCGAGCGTTGGGGGAAAGGATCAAGTTGTGTGGCGGCGGACATGATGATGGCCAGAAAAGGCTAAAGTGAGCGTCTGAAAAGTGAAAATGGAGAAAGGAAGGAGAAGAAGACGGGAGGGAGGAGGAGAGGGAGAGGAGGGAGAGATATCGAGGATCGTAGAGAGGTGGAGAGATATTGGGCAAGGTTGGGAAGACCAAGAGTATGATCGCCTTGTTCACTTTTCACGTGTAATTGAGATAATATTTTAATTCAATCCCAGACATTCACGCTCCAAATAAAACATCATCAAATATATCCAATACTATATGGGCGATCCCTTGCCCTGCCCAGACAAGACAAAAAATAACAAACGGATATCACAGTTATAACTACCTATAGAGAGATCCAGTCCGGCAGGGAAAGAAACAAGCGTGCACCTTCTGTTTTGCAGAATGGCCATCGCCCGAACATACGTATAATGTAAAAACAAAAAGGGTGAGGGAGGAGGAGGGGGGGAGGGGAAATAGTATCGCACGCCGAAGACGCAGAGAGCAGATAATCGAACGAAGCCACGAAAAATAGGTACTAACAGCCAATAGCGAGCAACGATATATACGACGAAGCGCTTGTCCATAGTCATAGCAATTAAAAAGAACTTATCTGACACCGATACAACTAAAAGAGAGTGCACAGCAAATAATGAGCCACCAAAGCAAAGCGAAATATAATAGAGGGGAGGGGTGAGGGGGAGAGGGGGGTGCGGGGGTGGTTGAGCCGTCATCGCGTCACCGCGTCACCCGGGCTCCTTAATCCCGCGCACCATCAGCACCAGTCGTCACTGGCCAGACGCTTTCGCGCCCACCTCCAGGAGAGCCAGGTGAGCTCCTCGGAACTTGGATGGGGACACTCGGCGCCGTTCCACCACTAGATACATCGGTTTGAGCCTGGGCTTGGCCCTCCGACGGTGGTTGTGGCTGTGACTGTGACTGTGACTGCTGCTGCGCTTGCTGCTGTGGCTGAGGTTGCGATGGTTGCTGGGGCGCAGCTCCATCGGACGACTCGCGCATGTCGTCCAAGCCTCGCTTGACGCCGGCGATTAGCCGATCCGTGCGCTCGAGGAATTCTACAAGGCTGCTCCGATGCTCGTGCAGCTCGTAGTAGTGCCGCTCAAGCTCAGCCACTGTTGGTACGACGCCGCTCATCAGGACGGGCGAGTGTCCGCGTGGTAACCCATACGGTCCGACAGGTGCATACCCTGCGGTTGCACCCTGCAGAGGAGAGTGGGTGCGGCTGGGAGCGCCCGAGCGAATGTAGCTCGGGGGGCCATGGAAGGCACCCTTGGGCGCGACGAAACTCGCTAGCACACTCAAGTCCGTGCCTGGTCCGAGGGCGGACCCAAGCGGTGGTAGTTCGAACCCGCCAGCAACGGTGAACGGATGCGGGGGGTGAATGAACCCACCACGCGAACCGGGACGAGCCGCGTCGGTCATCTCCCAATCCTGCCGGGCTTCGCTCTCCCTGCCCTCTTCATCGTTGCCTTTGTCCTTCCCGCCGCGTTTCACGCGGGGGAATGAACGGCGCGAACGCTTACGCTTTGGTTCGGGTGAATCATCGTCATCGTCCTCCTCGTCGCCCGTGCCAGCGTGAACGCTGCGTCCGACAGAGACGAGGGCTTCAGCCGCAGCTTGGTCAGAGAGACGGCCGGCAGAGGCAGCTGCAGGAACACGTTTGCGTCGCTTGATAACAGTCTTTTTCATACTGTTCGGCCTATGTGTCCCATGGAGCTTGAAGTAGAGACCTGTACGTAAAAGGAAAGTCAGATATCATTCAGTGTGATGAATGGAGCAAAACAAAAAGGGTTGGGCCGCGGATAAACACAACAAGGTTGACGTTGACAACCCCAGTGAACCCCGGCGGTCAAAAAAAAAAAAAAAGTAAACAAAAAAAAAGTCGTTATCAAACAAGGTCCGTGATGTGATAAGATAGATTCGATCTCCGCCCCATGAGAATGTGCCAGCGCATCACAAGAGGCGCTGCGGCGATAACGACATTTTCGACAAGCAAGAGGGAAGATTAGAAAAATGAAACGAAAGACGCACCACAGGCATTGCAAATGTTGTTGCCGACGTCGTCGCGGCGCCAGAGCGGCGTCGTCGACGTCCCGCAGTTGGCACACGAGAGCGCACCGATGGGCGCAGCACGGCCATTGCGACCACGTGCGCCCTGACCAGCGCCGCTATCGGGGGAGTCTGCGGCTTGTTGCTGTGGTTCGGCGGGGGGCTGAGCAGAAGGAGAGGCGGGGTTGGTAGTCTTTGCGGAATCCATGTCGGATCGAGCGTTGACTGTGTTGTTGAACGTGGGACAACCGGAGCAAGATGAACTACCACCAGTACCGTTGCAGAGACCGTCACCAGGACAAGTGCCGCCTGAAAGATGGGGTGCAGGTGGGTTAGAGGGCTGGTTTTGAGTGGAAGATTCAAGGGCCGGCGAGGCTGCAGGTGTGAGTAGCGACGGTGGGGTATGTGTCATATGCCGGCTGGGCAGCACTGCTGTTCCGTCGCCGGTGGCTGCGGGATGGGTAGCGGCTGTCGATGAAGCGCGAGCTCCTGCCCGACTAAGATCCGGGGGACGAATGCTGCCCTTTGATTTGAAGTAGAGGCCTGTTTAAGATCATTGTGAGTATACGCGTGTGAGGGGAGGAATTGCGATTATTGATGAGACATGCGGACGGGAGAGTGGCGAAGGCACGTCAGCATAGCCGATACAATGAGATATGAGGAAAGAGAAGGAAGGGTCCCAACGTGAGGACAGATCGTCCGTGCGACACAAACGTTTTGCATGGCATGCGGTTATACGCCCTCGACACGTGGAGGAGATGCGTTACGGAGAGGCACACACACGTGAAAAGGAATGGAAATGGAAAGCGAGACTGACCACAGGCGTTGCAGACGGGTTTACCCTCTCCATCTCTACGCCATAGCGGCGTACTGGTGGCTTTACAGTTAGCACAGGCTTGGGTAACCGGAGGCGGAGCAGATTGGAGCTGGACGGGAGTCGAGGGCGTTTGATCTGGTTGTCGATCCTGTATAAGGTGATGAGCTGAGAAGGGTTGATCTTTTCGGAAAGCAAGGGAGATGAACCTTCGGTGAGGAAGCGGACTGAAAGCTGTTGGGCGAAGGCGGGGCTTGAAAGAGATCGGTTGAGGAAGGATTATGAGGGAATTGTAACCTAGACACGGGGGATATAGCGTTCTGTACACCGAGCATGGCGAGTCGAAGAAGGGATGGGAGGGGGAAATGAGATTGTGGTGGGGGGGAGGGAGGAGGAAAGAGATGAGATGGTGACCGGAGAGAAAGAGAGAGATGAAGTTACATCAAACGACGACGAGGCCGAAACAAGATAAACCAACTGAAACCCGTCAAACAACAGATATTATCAATCCACCCAATCACATCCCTTCCATTTCTATCTTCCCACGCTCAAATCCCCCCAACTTTTGTCTTCATTCAGTCCATCTCCCTCCCACCTTATCCCCATCTACGTTTTTATCTTTTTTTTTTTCATCCCAATTGCCCTTGATCAAGAAGAAGAAAAAAAAAAATAGTGCCCCCAACATCCGAACTCTCCCTTTGTTACTCCTTTCGGCATTTGCATTTTTAACCGTTTGACGTGAGGCCTGGATTACCTGTATTCCGACGCCCCCGTCTCTCGGCAGTTGTCCAGCGGACCATCCACCAAGAAAAAAAAATGCCTATCAACGTTGTCTATCATCCCTCCCCTTCCTCCCTTCAGATGCTTATGCCTTTGTACCCGACGTGTCATGGGTTTTAATCTGATAGACCACCCTATCGCACCGCCACTCGTCTAAATACGCAATCTACGATCGAGATTGTGGGGTACGGTTTTTGTATAGTTCCGAATATTGCAATGCACCCGGGAGTATTTTCCCTAGCGGGGTGACGGCCTCCAGCCCTCTTTTTCGAAAGAGTGTTAGATACTGCATACTTCACAATCAGCACCCACGCCCAACCAATTCACCTACATCATCCCCAAGTCCAGGCCCCGTTGATTCGATAAGATAATGCGCGCCTGTTTGTTTACGTGTAACATGCCGCGTTAGAACCTACTCCCACCCCAGCGTCTCATCTGCCACATCCACGTCCTCTTCATCTGCGATAAATACAATTGCGTTAATAATCGGATCAATCAGGCCAAAACAGCGAGGCCAAAAGAAAGAAAAGGGGTTGAAATCCGCGGGGCACCCGCTGCCAGGCGTGCGGGGTACGCGGGGTGCCGACGGCGGCAAAGCAATCAGAGCCAAACACGTTCGAAAGCCTTGCCATCTGGGCGTGGCAGCGTTCAGGGTGGCACACGGTACAATCAGGGTTCCCAAATGGAAATATGTGCCTCCGTCGGGGCCTGTGCGGCCTTGTGCAAGAGTCGAGAGAGAGAAAAAAGAAAGATATCGCTCACGTAGAATATCGAAATGAGCAAACGTCGCGTCGCCCGCTCGCACGAGGATATCACGGAGTGTCATGCTCTTTCCCTCATAACTCCAATCGTCTTCATCCTTGCCATCACCCACAGAGGGTATCCGTGTTCCGCGTTCAGGGGTGCTCTCACGGCTTGGTGCCAGGCTGGCGCTTGCAGGTCGTGCCTGCGGCCTTGCGGGGTCCACCCGTACCATGTCGCGTTTTAAAATCGACGGAAGGAAGGCCGAATCGTCTTCTATGAAATCGTATTTCGGGGGTGCGGGTGGTCTGATGCTTGGCTTGAGGTCCGAAGGCAGGAAGGCCTCATCATCCTCAAAATTGATAATCTAGATCAGTTAAACGGAAATTAAGACATCTACTTGATGAGGGAGAACGCGTGAAAAGACAAACCGTAGCCTTCCTCTCCTGCGTTGTCGTGGTTATTGGCCTCGCCTCAGAGGACGATTGGTGGTGCTCGGACGGTACCCGGGCCACCGCCTCGCTACAATCGGTCCCGAAAGAGTTTGGGACAGAAGAAGCAGTAGGAGGATGATCGGTGGACCGTACAGGCTTCTTTGGACCGTGCTTCTTGTTCACCTTCAAGGGGCGTGTCGGTTGACTTGGTCCTGCGGTAGAGACAGCCGCTATGCGAGAGCGGGAGGCTTGATTACGAACATGGGGCGCCTTGGGCAGGGGGAAAGCCGCTAATTGGACACTGCTAACTCTTTCCGTTAGTGCGGCCTGCGTGTGCGCAGGAGGCCGCGCGGCATTTTCTCCTGGAAGCGTCTCTGTTGTCACATCCTTGCCGGGTGCAGGTGGTGTTGGTACATCAGACGGGTTCCTACTTTGCGCCCGAGCGCTGGCGCAGTCTACGGATGCGATTAACCCCAATTGGACCTGCAGGCCCTCACGCATTGTACGCATCCTGTTCAATGCCTCCTTGAACGCAAGATTGGTTTGTTCCTCTGCAGCAAGGCGTTCCGTGATCAGGACGTTGATGCGCCGTGTTGGGGAATCACCAGTTTGACCGCAGTCGCCAGTTTGAGCCGGTCGACGATCTGCGGATACTGATGACGTCTGCGTGACGGGGGACAAAAACGACTCCATGTGTTGTGGGTGGTGCGCAGCAGCTGTCGGGAGTGGGGGCAGGAGATCCTCGTTCTGTTACATTACCTTTAGACCGCCAGCCAGCTGAACGGGCACGCGTCGGGAAGGCTTACAGTAGATATCTTCTCCGGTGACAAATATGTTTCGTTGGCGCGCTCGGTGAAACCCGCGGGAAGCTCGGGCCAGCTCAATCCAGCAAGACCGACGAAAAAATCGAGGCAGGCACGGCCCATTTCCCCTTGCCATGGGCCCCGCTCCAATTGTTCCCGCTTAGACCCACAAAGCGAAATTAGTTCGCCTGGGGAGAGAGCTACTAGCATAGCATTGGAGTTTAATTCACAGCCAGCGGTTGCACTGCTCTGCATGACGGTGAGGCTCGGTTAAGTGGGGCCCAGCAGCAAGCATTGAGACTAACCTCTGAGTGTTTCGAATCCGCCTGGCGCTGCTGGAATAGAGCGGCAGATCGTTCCCATGCCCTGCGAGCACCGCGAATGGCTGCTTCCAAGGAAACATGCGCTCTAGGGAGGGTCGGCAAGAGATTCTACGATACGTCAGTGAGACCAAAATAAGAAGGTTTGGTCAGCGCTCACGAGGGCTATAGAGGCGTCTGATGCAATATTATTGAGCGACTCTGAGATATTTGAAAAAAGAGCATGCGTGGAGAGTGCTATAATCATGCGTTCAAACCTGCAAGCAGCATCGTGCTTAGACATGTCAAGCAAAAACTAAAAAAAAAATTGATCGACGTCGAAGATCGTCGCTCACCGATTTCCCGTGCACTCCTCTAGCAAGGATTTCCGTACGACGACATCTTTCCACCACCAGGGATCGGGTGTCGTCGCAGGTACAGGGCTCTTCGCTTTGGATGACGTACTCTGAAATTTAGAGATCGTTTCAGGCCTCACTACGTGATTTCTCAGGCCCTCCACGTATTTCGCAAGCACGGCTCTAAAAGCTACCGAGTCTGATGGCTGCGAACATGGGTATGTCGGAAAGAGCTGAAACGGTTCTGTATGATACGGGCTGTGTGGATCGTTTGATAGGGGGAGAGAACTTACTGATTTCAAGCGCGGCTTACGCTCGATTTTTCCAACCAGGAAGTAACATAGGTCTTCCATGGTCTTGGTCCGATCGCGCAACCCGCGCGTCTTTACGTTGAAGACGTTCTCATCATATTCTGGCTCATCGGCGTGCGGATAGCCGAGAAGATGAATGTGGACAAGAAGGAGGAGTGGCAAAGGCAGAGATAGCATCGGTGTTCTTTAATAGAAGAAGATCACGGCCCCCAAAAATGGCTCGGGCGCGGGCGCATTAACTCACTTATCCCTTTACAATTGCCCGACGCGCCTCACACCACCGCGTACCAATGTTCTGCTCGTCACGTGCCCTCGCTTTCCCGCGCCACATCTCCTTGAAGGAAAGGACTTGCAAAATGAACTTTGGCTAAAGACTTGAGGCAGTGTGTTACTGTAGATTATGCCCATCATCACTTCGGACCAATCGTATCGTCTCGTGTCATCCGCAATTCCCATTCTCCGCTGATAGGGGCGTGACGCACCAAGGGTGAGCTCGTGCTCGTGGTGACAGAAGGGGG
>Ga0307510_10007321_pt1 | contig 13144 bp, 12 predicted proteins | sample 12_EM_MG_FD_207224 | JGI IMG/M metagenome (GOLD analysis project Ga0307510, IMG submission 207224) | Populus trichocarpa ectomycorrhiza microbial communities from riparian zone in the Pacific Northwest, United States - 12_EM | ecosystem: Host-associated > Plants > Roots > Unclassified | place... | reverse complement strand
CGACATATCATACGCAAGCTACGGTATACGGGGGCGAACCCCACGGGACTACCATCCCCTACCCTAGTCCAAATTGCAGATCAGAAACGACGCGAGTCTGGTTCATGCCGATATATGCAAGCAACCTCCGGAGCGGTCAGATGGGAAAGAAGGAAAGGAAAGGGACGTCAAGGGCCAAAACTTCACACGGTTCGAATGCTAGACATACGGGACTCGCCATTGCGTGAGTGTGCGGTGGAAAAAATATTTTTTGGCAGTCAGTGCTTCGCCCAATGGCACAAGTATGAGGATGAGGATGAGGATGATGACTGTACAGGAAAAGGCGAGATGGGAGGAGGAGGATGAGGATGAGAGGTTCGGCAACATGCATGCATGATACCGTGCTCGAGTACGGCCTTATGGGATGCGGTAGAGTAAGAGGATATCGTTGGTATGATAGAAAGAGCGGACTGTTGAAATACCGTGGCTAAAAACATGCCTACTAAGCCATATCAAGTTTAGTCCCCGGAGTCGATAACAAGCATCCCCGGTTTTGAAAAAGTTACTCGAGTAACCGGTACAAGTACCCGAACGCAAACAGGGATCGAAAAAGTTTATATGACAAATTGTCTGTGCATATCTGAGTGCTGACAAGCGTGTTTGGACTCAGACGTTCTGTCACTTCAAGTTGGAACACAATGCTTGTATCATACATGATAATTTCTTTTTTCTTTTCCTTTCTTTCTTTCTTTCTTTCTTTTCTTTCTTTTCTTTCTTTTTCTTTTTTTGCAAGACTTGTCTCAACTGCCAGGGATGAATGAACAGGGCGGCGGCGGTGGTCACCAACAGGAGAAAGAAAGAAAAAAAATCAATTGCCGGAAAGTCGGAGGGGAAGCAGAAGAAACGAAGACACAACTATGCCCAATGCACCAACATAACATGTCTTACCACAGGGGTCCATGGTTTTAGAGAGGGTGGTCACGAGCAAAAAAAAAAGTACGGTGGGCACTGAGGCAGAGCAGCAGAAGGTTTCTCTGTTTTGCGCACTGTGGGCTGGGTATGGAGAATTGCACAAGCGCCTTATATCTAGCGTGATTAATTCGGAGGTCCTGGTGATCGGAGGGTATCTATCAAATTGCAGGGCACAAATTGGGGGTTTGTTTAGAGTTTACTCTTTATTAGTTAAAGGGAGATAATATTTTGACGGACGGGACGGATCTGGACACCCCTCCTCGAGGGGTGCGATGCCGTAGTGTTGCCGTGCAACGAGGCCTCTGCTCAGAGAGTTATCGCCCCAATTGTTCACGGTACGGAAGGCGAGGCGCGCGACTCCAAAGAAAGAAGAAAAGTATGTATCCCTCTTTGCTGCTAACGTTGTTCGAAATTGGGAGGGTGCTGGACACACACAGCCCCCCCCCCCTTTTTTTGCTGATTGAGGGTCATCCGTCGGGTCTCAATATGAAGCTGTGAACAGAGTTCCCTCTGACACCGGTTCACCCAAATTTCAGAGCGCAAAAGTCCTTCTAGGGTCCAAAAATACTAGTATCTCATCATGATCTTCAGATCTCCAAACCAATTGCAAGGTTCCTCGCTAATTTCACCATCATAGCGTCGTGTCGAAGCTTAAATCTCCCAGTTTAAAAAAGGGGAAGTTTAAACTCGCGAGACGAAAACATACGCTACAGTAAATGAGACCCTCCAACCATAATCCAACGTCAATATACCTCCTTCCCAGGTCGAAAATCAGCTCAAGATAGCGAAAAAATAAATAAGAGAAGCAACAAAAATGCGGAACAATGACAGATTCGTAACAAGCCATATGAGCACCACTAATAAAGACAATGACAAGGCCCAGCGCCGACCATCTAAGATTGACTGAACGTGAATAGAAATAAGGTCATTGTACAATAGAACCAAAAACACGAGTGCTTTAAAAGGGGAAAGAATAATAGCAAGGCGAAAGTTCGGGGAAACCCCAAATGAGAGAAATGCGCCAAATGCACGCCCTGGACGCCGAATGAAAGTCAAAATAATATAGAACGAAGGAAGGAAATAAAGGAAAAATAAATAAAGGGTATCTCTGGTTATTAGGAAATGCGCACAATAGACAAATTGTTTGGCGATTGAAGTCCTGCCAAAAGGGGTGGTTCAAGGTGCAAACTCAAGCATGCACAAGCAGTTGCGGCAGCAGTATCGAAGGCTGTTGGAACAAGGTGCTCAAGAGCCGCTGGAGAGAGCGATTTCATGTTTAATAAATACTTCTTTGTTGTGACGGTGGCGGCGGAGGTGTTGCTGCTGGTGGTGAGTTTCCAGTCCAATCCATAGGGCATTCTTCAAGACAAGTCTGGTAAGGGGGAGTTTGCTGACACCAATCCACCTGCTCCATATCAACGCCTATTTTCGGCGGAGTTGCTGGCCTGCTTTCACCAGTGCATCCAACTCGTGCCTCAGGAAGGCTAACCGGAGGACCAGAAGCATTGTCACGCCAGGAGCTGCCTGGCTCTTCCTCAAGCCTCTCTTCCTGCATTGGTAGGTGTCCACTAAGGTATTGCCCACGAGAATAGGTTTCCTCCGTCACATCCAAGAGATTTATATCTGACGAATGAGATCGAGATCGAATCTTGCGCTCGCGGCGTGCCGACGAGGAGTAATGTTTACGAACGCGTGGAACCTTGAGAACACGACGTTCGGACAACATCGAGGGATCGTGACGAGTTCTGTGGATTCGATCGACCGCGGCTAGCAATTCGCTGTAGCTATTGTCATCCTGTGACTCTGCATCCAAATCGTCTGCTAGCACAACCTCCGGCATCGCCGGTGATTCTGTTGGAGGAAGGGTGTGGGGAACGATATCATCAAAAGTGGGAAGGGGGTATTGAGGCGGGTGTTGCAAGAAAAACGAATTCTCTGTTTCAGCAGGCTGGAGCGGTGAAGGACGAATCGATGATGTTGGCAAGTGAAAGTCGAGGGGCTCTAAAGGTAGATGTTGATGGCGATTCAAACGAGCATGCTGGTGGTTTCCCGTATCATCTGTGGGCGGAGCGAGAGCTCGTGGGTCAGAGTTAATCCTGGGGCTGAAGGACATGTTCCGTCAACACCGCGCGCCGGTGCGACGAAACAGAGAGTCCCAAGCTTAAGAAACTAGGTCTCCTGTGAAATGCCGTTGTCAGCATGTGGTGTGTTGCGAAGAGGTGAAATCGGTTCTCCCTGAGGATGGATGTGTATTGATAGGAGAAGTCCGGGGGGGCGGAAGGAGGAGAAGTACGGGCAATGCTTGTACTTGTATTCTTGTTCCACAGGCTCGAATGGAGGTGGGATTGTGGCGTAAGTCCGGTCGAGCCACCATTACCCACGCACCATCCCCAATGATAGCCTGCGAGCAGTGCCCCTCGAGCCCCAGTACGACTTTCGCCTGTTCCCACGATAATGTTAAGCAATGCAGCGCGACGATGGTTCTCCCCACTCACCCATCAGTCTGGAAACGAGGCAGGGGCAATATTTGGTTGGCGGGTCGCGGGTCTCGGCAGGCAAGGCCGGGTCTGGGCCTGTCAGCCCTTGGTACCGGTTCCTACTCGACAGGAGGAAAAAAAACCTTGGGGCCTTGCCCAAGACTCCTCTTGTCAACCGGCTCGTCTCGAATTCCTGAATACAGCCTATTATCGGTGGCCTGCCGTATCGCAGTACTTGTGCTCGGGTACGAGTAAGGAACCTTGTCGAGAAAAAAATGCACTTTTAGCCCTATTTGAATTATATTGAGGTTGTCGGGCTTCTTACCTTCCAATCCCATGGGATGCGTTTGACCCTGTTGTTTTGATGCCCGCAAAGAGTGCAGCACCCAGTATGCACCTAAGCCGGGCCCGCTTCCTGAAATGGATGAAAATCCTGGCCGTAATAGGCAGTTGCCAAGCCGAAACTGTATTACGAGTGACTTTGTATGAGAAAAATATTGGACGAGAAGAAAAACAGTCGGGCGCGCTCGCTGATCTCTTCACATGTGTCTGGCATAAAGTATCTGAAAATGAGACAGGGTTTTTTCGTTGGTTGGGTGGGTAGTTGTGCAGCGGCAGCTATGCCCGTACCCTCGGATACCTATTGCCAGATACGCGCTTTTATCGCTGGCCATCGCTTATGGCCCATCTAACATAGAAAGTCACCCGGCCCAAGAAAGAAGAAAACAAGCTGAAGGACCGCCAAGAGCAGGAATGGGGGAGAATTGCAGCGCCCGAACTTACCATTAAGTTACACCCGAGCACAAGCCCATATGCAGTAGAAACATCCCCCCTAAGAACCTTCGATCTAAGGCAAGAAAAATCTTCCGTCTCCCATGTTATTAATCCAAACCTACAATCTCACCATCTCCCAAAAGGTTAGGAAATATACCACCTTGAAAGTTACTAAGGCCAGTCTGCCCCTGGTACTCATCCCAGGGGGTAAACCCCAGATTGGGGAAAAGCGAAATACCTCTGGAATATCTCTGGAATATCCCTCTTTCCCTCTGCAAATGTCCCGGTACTTCTTGCCTGGGACGAGAAGATACAGTCACCAAAAGCCAAACCACGAATGTTCCCGGTCGAGCACATTGTCGCCGATCTTCCCAAAAACAAGCCATCCCCGTTGCAGAAGATATGCTATTGGACCCCTTTTGCTCCGCCATTCCTTTTGTGAAAAAACTCCCGTCGGGAGTGTGATTCCGAATGGCAAATTTCTGCTTGTAATACAACGATTGATTCGAGCCACCGGTACCGGTACTTGGTAGGTTCTGGCACGAAACAGCTGTAAGGAATGGCAGACCCCGCTCCCAGACACCCGCCAGTCCGCAGAGTGGCCTGACGTAAAGACCCCAAGACCCCGAACTCGGGCGTAAAACACCAATTCTTGTCATTTTTATCCCCAGACACCGGTACTTTACGAACCTCTTCTTACGGTACCATACACACTACTCGACTCACCAAAAAAAAAAGAGACACCTGATCATCCGTCAATCCATTTGACATATCCCTCTCCCCATTCTGTCCTAACCCCTACTCCCGGCAAAAACGAGGCATCCCTAGCAAGTCTGGCTGAAAGTCTCAGACCAGCTACAACAGGAGCAAATAATTTCCAACTCCCTTGAGGCCCCCAGCTGGCCTACGGTTACGCTGCTCGATTTTATACCTTCCTCCAGAAAACCGTGCGCCGTCTAAATCATTTGATAGGGCCACCTCCCCATGCCCACAGTCCTGGGTCAGTCTTACTTTCCTCCTTGCTTGCTGAGAGCGGACTCACTCCACGTTGAAGGTACTGCAACCCCAGAAAGGCGGGCGGAGTGAAAGCAAAGCGGAAAGGAAATTTCGTAATGCATGCAAAATACCTGAGCGAGCAAAATCCAAAATCCGGCAAACCCCTACGGGGAAAAATTCCGACGCTCGAGGTCTTGAGAGGGGCCTAGCCACCGTAGTTGACGAGTGCCGTGTGATACTAAACGGGGTTGAAAAAAAAAATCAACAGTACTAGTATAGGCGATCAAGGAACACGCGTCGTCCCACGCAACAGCTGACCAGAGTCTCCAAGAGTGTGAGTGCGCACCGGCATGGCCCAAGCAGTTATTGTGCTCGAGTGCAGTATGCGTCAACCCCCCCTCCCTTCTACCTAGCTATCGGTGGTTCACCATACAGATATGTTTCACTTACCGTCAGCGTCACCAAATGTCACTCGCGCAATATTTCCAGGGGTTGAATAAGATCGCCTTGCCTGCTTGGCGCGGGCAAAACAGAATGGAGGTCTCACCATGGAATACGGTAGGCCCTTCCTTGCAGAGTTACTCCCCTCTATCTGTCTGCTGGGCTGCCTGAAACTATAAAATTCGTGAGTAGGCACGCTAATCCTGTTTTGGGGACATTCCAGTATCGTGATTCGTTGGAGGTTAGTGATTGCTTAGATGCTGAGTCACTTGAACATGGGAAAGCCCATAAAGTTACTGTATTCATAACCTGAAATAGCCTGACTTGGTGTGCATCCATACTCCCGAATTTTACCACCTTTAGACAGTATAAGGACACCTTGAGCCATAGGCTAGCAATAATGGCACTTATCACGGTATCGTTCTGTTGCTCACTCGGTACTGCTAGTAATCGGGAAACATGAATCGACCCCAGAATTCATGGTATGATCCCCGGACTTATAGGTTGAAATATTACCCTACCGTGTACCACTTCAAGCGCCACGGTATTTGCCTTTTTAGGAGACACAGCGCGGGCCTTATGAACGGAAATTTGCCTGTGGGAATATCCTAAGTGATCGTGGTACAGGAATTATGGTCTCATGGAGGACAGGCAAAAATCAGCCAATCGTTTGTGCTTGGTGAAGCAGTGAAAGAGCTTCTATATAGATTGCCCTAATGGTATTATCGCTAATAGTAGAGACTCCGGGTAACCAACCAAGAATATTTGCATGTTCTGCGGATCCCGCTCGCTCACAGCCCGCTCCCCAGCCTCTCCGGGGGTTACGGAGAGTGAGCCCCAATATCGTTCCAGAAGTGGGGGATGCTGCGAGGTTCGGTATTTGTCGGGCGGGATTTCCCATTGTACACCAAATGAATTTGGGTCTAATGGGGAAAGAGCAAGAAAACACAGGCACTTGAGCTCTACTCTGCGTCTAATTTTGATTTTGCCGGTACGAAGCCCATGCTGTGGAGGGGAAGGGTTTTTTGGGGTTAAAGTAAAACGAAGAAAACCCTTGCTAGTGCTAATGAGGAAAAAACAGATATATCGTAGGGGAGAGCAGGGGGGGAGCAGCAGTCATGATCATTTTATCTAAAGTTCCTATCTATAATGAATCTAATTGCGGAGAAAGGAAAAAAGAGAGCGAGGAAAGTGCTGGAAGGAGAATCAAGTGTCGCAGGTTGAACTGCTCCTTAGAGGAGTAAATTCTAGTTTTTTAGAGATGATCGCCGTGCATTTGAAGAATCCTCGTTATCCCCCGACTTCCAACCACCTTCCCTCCCGGAGGGGCACCTCAGTTCTTGATATGTCCGCTTGCGCACCGGGGCCTTTGCAATCCGTAACGACCCGAGAATAGCTATTTTACTTTCCTCCAAACTCTCGCTCTCAGCAGTTGCGGTCTCAGCGGAGCCGCTGCTAGTCTCTCCTTTTCGCTTCCGGGGCGTTCGGTGTTGAACTTGGCTCTTGGTCCGCATAAGCCGAAGGCTGCTTAAGAATCCTCTAACATCAATGCTCTCCGAATCGAAATCGTCTCCCGTCCCCGAACGACGAAAGTCAGAGAGCTGCAGCCCAAGCACCCGTCCATACTGAATCCGCTCTAACTCCGCTTGTAAGGCGATGTTGTTTTGGAATACGTTTTGCTCCCTCGGCGTGACTCTTTGAGGAGATAGAATCATTTAAGAATTTGCAGATCTCACGGCTCGGATCTGGATTTGGTGGTGGGCGCTGGTAAGTGCCTCGGCAAGTGTCGTGCACTCGAAGTTTGAAGGATTTTCAGAAAGGGGAGGTATTCCGGGGCACGTAAACCCCCGCTAAATAGTTGGTGCTGTAGGTTGCTGTAGATGAATGATTGGGGGAAAAACGACGGTTTGTCCTGGGTTTGGTTGTGGATGTTCGGTGCTTTGTGCTTGGTGCATGGGCCCAACCACCTGGCTGTGCGGGGAGGAGATGATTTAATAGTTATCTATAGCTGTCTGGTTTATGTGCGGTAGCCCGATTATCGCCCCCGCTGTTAGCTGCTTGTCCCAGGCAAGAATTATCCGGAAACAGGGATTAAAAATATATATGGTAAACCCCCTGCTATCGTCTGAGCGCCCATACAAACTCAAAACTCGTATTTTTCGAATACTTCTTCCTTGGGACGAGCACTATCAACCCACCAGTGATTCATCCCCCACTGTCGCCACCCGCCAACACCGAGAGCTCAAACGATGCGGTTTGAAACCAGATGTGACCCACATCTTCCGGGAATGAGATTTAGCCCGCGATATGGCATTTCTCCAGGTTCTACTTGTACTCCAGGTTTCAAGCGCTTCAATATACCGTGGTGTGCTGAGCCAGCACCCGCACATTAGGGAATTACAGTTCTGCCTAAGTTATATTCTACCCAGCCGGCTCCATACGAATAGCACTGGTATTCTGTTTCCAAACATTCAAGAACCGTATCACATCCCAACCATGACAGGTAGCACAACAGAGGGCTTACATTCTAGTGCAACCATTTGATGCAGACAAATCTACAGTTCCGCACTGGCATTTCTCAACCGCAGATTTACACAACACCCTCGGAGCGTGATAATAAATTGTGCTGTGCCGTGCGACCAACAGATTGAACAGTAACACGAATTTATGGGGGCTTGTGGAGGTTCAAAAGACCAATCTACAATACTCAAGGAGTGCACCCCTCTTTCTCCAAGCATAGGAATGCAACTGTGCGATTTTTAATGCAATCACCAGAGCCTCATCTACAACTGATACTAATAGCGCCTTACTCGTTCCAAAAGTGTCCAGAAATGCGGACTCTGCCAGTACGATGCCGATAGCTCAGGACTAGCTTAGATGGGGGGTCAGTTGACAAAAAGTGCCAAGCCAAATCTCCACATTCCCTGATATTATGATACCGGTACATTTAGGATAGGCAAGCGCTCTAAGAGCTCCTCTTCCAACAGCCTGGCGTTTTCCATGGCCAGAAACATACCGGTACTGGTATCCTGGTTGAGGTCCTGAGTGAAGGAAAAAGTCATTTGAAACCGTGACTGCGCGCCCGAAGGGGTTTGCCGTGATAACGCTCGTATGCAGTGTCCTAAAACAGGGGACGTAAACTTGTATGTGCGCTTAGATACGCACGGATCTACCACTGAATATTTCAAAGGATCCTAGTTTCCGGATAGTCGTCGCTTCTACTGTACGAATAAGAGCGCGCAATCTTCTTCCACCCCGCCGACGTCGCTGCACTGAGGGAGATCTCATCAGAGCGCGAATGCCCAGGCCCCTGGTCCTTGCCGAACCACATAGCTTCTCCAGGTCTGAAGGTTTGCCGTGTGGGTGCCGCACCATATTTAACCTGGTCAATCTGAATTCTCCGGCTGCAGAGCTACAAGTACAAAATTCTCCATTCACTTTTTTTCTTCTTTTCCTTTTTTCCTTTCCTTTTTCCTCCTCCATTTTAGAGGTCTGCGACTCCTGATTCATTGCTCGTTTTGGGGACGGGATGGAGGGAAAGTTCCGGGCTTGAAGGAATTTTGTGGAGTTCGTATCAGAACGGTGGTGCAGGAGACACAGAAGGGATCTCCATGAATACCAACATAGAAGGTGCAAAATATAGAGCCCTTGCCGTCGGTTAGAAAAGACCACTCCTAGATCTGTCTCCCGTCCGGAGTGTGACAACGACAAACCCTCGAACCACCACAAGTCTTCTATGGGGGGCTCTATGGTAATCATGAATTTTACTAGTACGACAAGATAGGATTCCGGGTCAAGGCAGCAGTTCGGATGCATGAGCGTGAAACCTTCAAAAGACGAGCCAGCATTCTAGAGAATTGCTCCACGAGTCCACGTCTACTACCTGTAATAGACGAGAGTTACTTGGGTACACAAATACGATCCCATCTCATTGTGCGAGAAACACGCCTCCAAAGGCAGGATCCCTATACAAGTAGAGTACTAGTACTTCCAACCGGGGTAAAAGGGAAAGTCAAAAGAATGCCACCCTGCATCCCGACGATGCTTGACCAATTAATCATTCCTCGATGCAAGGCAAAGGTCTCAGACCCTCATAGTTGACTCCCTATTTACTAGTACTTTCTCCGTATCGCTGGCACCGGACTCCGGCACCCAAAAATATCGAGACTCGAGGGTCCAAATCTACTAGTATCATACATAGCCTCAAACTCCTTGGAATAATGACTAGAACGAAACTAACCTCTAGTTAATTAGCCCAGTTAAGTTACGGTGTTTAAGTTTCTCACGCTTTAGGTTGCTTATAGTTCCAAGCCACGCTTTCACTCTTCTGCACTTGTATTTTTCGGTATGAGTTATAGCATGGTTATCCCGGGATACCCGTACCCGGATGCGTTCTTAGGGGAGGATGCCACTCTGCAGATCAGGGAGGTTCAGTAAAAATAAATATACCAATTGGTCTTCTTTACACGGTAAACCGGGCCAACCGACTCTGAGCGCGAGCGGATAACTTGCTAGTGCTGTACCGGTATGTGGAGAGGATCTGAGGCCTCACACAATCTCTACTAGTAGTCTGTGTGCATACGGGGGATCACATGTATGAGCAGAAGGGCGTGAAAGTTTTGGCAGAATACTCGCGATGCCGAAGTGTTTTTAAAAAAGACAACTATTGCATACCACACAAATCCAAGTAAAAAAGCCAAGTTTTAGTAGTATGCAATAGCAGTCTTTTTAAAAAACGCTTCGACATTGCGAGTACCGGCAGCGGATCACAGGTAGTCTATCTCCACTCAAGAGCCTTCCGTTCGTTACCTTCGATTCCTTTCCTCCCCTGACTCTTCAACGCATCAAAGTCCAGTTCAGACTAAATACGACCCCCACCGCCACCCGCACATTAATCAGCCCGGCCCGTGTGACAACACTGGGATTCACCACTCACTCCACCATAAGACGCGTTCTAGAAAGTGGCCTCAAGATCTGACGATCCGGTGGAGGGGAAGAAAAGGAAGAAGAAAGGAAAATACTCACCACCGTCAGCTGGACCCACAAATATGCAAGATTTGCCAGTCCATCGGGGACTGGGATACCCCAAGTAACTATCATCACACACACCGATTGATTTTCACAACGCGACTGGGACAGTCATTAGTGCATTCCTGCAAAGAATCGACTCTTCATCACTATTCTCCTAGACTGCACTATATCTGCATTCTCCAATTAAAAGTGTTAGGGAAATTCCCAGCGAGAGGGTATCGGCACGGAGTGCCCAGCCAGCAGCTTCTGGCTCTGCTGCATGTTTTATCACAGCACAACTCTCACTCCAGTACAATGTCCTCGCAAGCATTATGCTCAGCCCAGGGTACCCCCAGCATATTCCGGACTTTTTGTCTTCGTGAACGGGCACTAGCTGCATTTGGCCCTCCGACAGTTCCTGTTGTATTATAGCGCTACCCTGCCGCCATTTACACTAATACAGTAGACAGTGGGCTGGTCCTGAGGTGGATTAATTATTGCGCAGTATCACGGCATGCGATTCATCAGGGATCACTCGACCTTATATGCGGTAAGTATCCCACAAGAGAATCCCTACCCCCGGTACCCCGAAACAAACTCTCATACTACACAACACCGTAAAATCCCGCGGAATCCTGTAGTCTCCAGACCCAGAGACAAAATAAACTCCTGGGAAGGATTAGCGTGTTTTTTGATATAGTATGAGATTGGCCCTTAGCATCTATTAGGTCCTATTAATTGACATCCATGATTCTTGTAATTTGGTAGGCCAACCCTATCTGAGGCAAACAGAGTAATAATTCGCTAGTAATCTGATAGTATGTTTCGCGAGTTTTTTTTACTGTGCTACTACTGCGGTGCTGGGGTCCGAATATAAGAATGGTTCTGCCGTCACCGTCCTTTCTCACATTAGCTCTTCCTGCGCTTGCAACCGTTTCTGGGAGTTTAGAAAGGGTGGCGGTTTTTGGCGGAGTCAGGTCTCGAAACTCTAGCGGCCAGAGCCTGTTGTGGTTGGTTGATGTGAGCGGGGACTCCTTTGGGGGCAGAAGTAGTGGACGGGGCGGCTCCTGCCGGCTGCCCGTTGTCCTGCAGACTGCGGGAGGGTAAAGGGCTTACTCGAGCCCTGTACGACAGGGGATCGTTGGAGCGTTCTCGAGATTCTCGAGAACACAGACCCATTTTTTGCTTAGTTATTGCTTAAACAGGCAAGCGGTTGGACCGTGCTGAACTCAAACATTTTCTTGAAACAACAGGAATGGATTCCGGGGAGGCTCTATTATTGAGAATACCGATAGTATTTGTAAGTTTCCTAAAGGGAGCCGAAAGCTCTCATAGCTTAATTTGGCAATGGTATTATCCGGGGGTAGTACTGAAAGTTTCGCTCCTGATAATCAGATGTGCTATGATTCTATGAATTATCGAGTTCAGTCCAAGCTAATTAAACAGACAATCCTGGAGGGAGGAGAGGGTTTGGAACCTTCTGTCCAGCGAGTCTCCCTCCCTAACACTGAGGAAATGAGTTATCCAATAACCGGTATTAGCTGGGGGTGTCATGTGGGCCGCCCCAAGGCACCTTTCGCGTTGAGCTCGATAGCGGTAGCGCACATTACACCATAAAACTTCGAGTTCTACTTACGGTGTTCAAGACCTCTCAGGATTTCTGCACCTTTTGTGAATCGGCCGTCGAGTGAGTTCCTGTGACGGAATATTAAGCTTTCTCGGCTAGCAACCATTTTCCACAAGGGAAATGGATGCGTCAGCTGCCGTAGCGCCTTGCCGGTCAAGAAAAAATTAAGGGGTCCGAGAAACTACAATAAAATATCCTGCAAGTGCAAGAGAGAAGAAGGAAAAAAGAAATAAAAGAAGGCGCAAATGGCGTCTGAGCGTAGATTGGCTGGCCAGGTCGCTCCTCCAGCACCAACTATTCAGGTCCGGAAGTTGCACGCGATGTGGTTGTATTGTACTAGTATAGTGGCCGATATCCTGGGTTTCGGAGATATGCACGTATGATACACGACTCCAGTATTGTTAGTGATTTGCTACTCGTCCTCTGACCGACTGACTGGGCGTGATACCCGTATTGATTTCGTCTGCCCTTCTGTGATAGATAATCGGGGTTATCATCATAAACCTTGGCTTTATTTCTGCCTCTTGGCTCTGAAGATAGGTATCCCTTGGTTTGAAATAGTCGAATCCGCCCCCAGAAACGCTAAAGCTAGATTTGGCAGCAGTGAACTGAGCTTGGTCGGGGGATAGGGCTTTCAGTCTGCTCAGTGCTCAAATGGCTCAGCACTCTTGCCGGGCTTGAACATTCTCATCAAATCAAGTAGCTTATACTGTATCATCCCGGGACAGGCTTAGCGGGCCTAGCTACGGATTTAGCTGTTTCAGGGAGGCCAAGGGATAGCATTGTTGACACCGCTAGTTTACATTATGACATGCGGAACTCGGCTGCAGCAGGGAGAGCGGTCCATGGTTCGGTGTCTGCGGGCTGG